>Ga0209086_10000629_pt1 | contig 30267 bp, 20 predicted proteins | sample M_130207_XF_Meta_FD_187312 | JGI IMG/M metagenome (GOLD analysis project Ga0209086, IMG submission 187312) | Freshwater microbial communities from Lake Montjoie, Canada to study carbon cycling - M_130207_XF_MetaG (SPAdes) (version 2) | ecosystem: Environmental > Aquatic > Freshwater > Lake... | reverse complement strand
CTCACTACTACTCCTTCTGCCAGCGATCAGCTCGGCAGCCCCTGTCTCCGTCAATTCTCTCGTTCTCAAGGCACTCGCCACGCATCCTGAACTTCGTTATTACGAGGCGCAGATCGGTGTTGCCGAAGGTGGCAAAACCAAAGCTGGCGAAATCAAAAACCCCGATCTCATGACCGGTGTCGGCAACTGGCGCGTGCACGATCTCGCCAGCAACAATTTGACCAACGGCCCCACCTGGGCGGTTCAGCTCACGCAAACTTTCGAGTGGCCAGGTCGTCTCTCGTTGCGCAAAGCTATCGCGCAAAAAGACGTCGAGCTCGCGTTGCTCGGCTTGGAACAATTCCGCACGGCGCTTGCTGCTCGCGTGCGCACCATCTCGTGGAAAATGCTCGTCGCGCAGGAAAAAACCCGCGTCACCGAGGAAGTGGCGAAACGCTTCAAATCCCTCTCTGACGTGCTTCTTCAGCGCGATCCCGCTGGCGCCGCGCCGCGTCTCGAAGCGCGCATCATCCAAGCGAGCGCCCTCACACTCGGCTCCGAGGCCACACTCGCTAGAAACGAACTCGAAGCCGCCCGTTTCGAATTGAATCAGCTCCTCGGTGAGAGGGCCGAGCACCCGCTGGAACTGCGCATGGAAAACCTCACACTTAACCCGCCACCGGCGCTCGAATTCCTCCTCGCCGAGGCGCGGCGCAAGAACTTCGACCTCCGTGCCCGTTTTCTGGATGTCGCGCAGCAGGGCTATCATGTGGACCTTGCCAAAAACGAGCGCTGGCCCTCCATCACCGTGGTTCCCTACATCCAGAAGCAGACGAACAACACGCGCGAAACCCAGGTCGGCATCGGTATTTCCATCCCGCTGCCCCTTTGGAACAGAAACAAAGGCGCCATCGACGCGGCAAAAGCTAAAGAAGTTCAGGCCGAGGTCATGCTCACCGCGCAATTGCGCCAGCTTGAGCGCGATGTGGCTGCGCAGGCCAGTCATTACCGCCTCCACGTCGAAGAACTCATCAAATGGCCCACTGACACGCTCGACAGCTTCCGCAAGGCCGCTGCTGAGGCTGACGAGCACTACCGTCTCGGCGCGTTGCCGCTCGCGACCTACACCGAACTCCAGCGTCAATATGTTGGCTCAGTCAACGCCGTGCTCACATCGCAGCTTGGTGCTGTGGATGCACGTCTGCAGCTTGAGCAGCTCACAGGCACCAAGCTGGCGCAATAAGCCGCGTCGCATTCCGAAACTTTCGCCTTTGCGACCATGCTCAATTTCATTCTTGAATTCTCCGTCCGGCAGCGCGCTCTCGTGCTGCTCGGTGCCTTCGGCCTGCTCGGCGCAGGACTCTATTCACTCATGCATCTGCCCATTGATGCGGTGCCGGATCTCACCGGACCGCAGGTGCAGGTAAACGTCGCTGTGCCAGCCCTTGCTCCCGAGGAATCCGAGCGCGCGGTCACACGCCCCATCGAAATGTCGCTCTCCGGCATGCCCGGTGTCACGGATTCGCGTTCCATCACCAAATTCGGCCTTAGCCAGGTCACCATCGAGTTTGAAGACGGCACCGACATCTTCCGCGCGCGCCAGCTCGTCAACGAACGCCTCACCAGTGTCGTTCAAGATCTGCCGCCTGGCAGTGTCTTGAGTCTTGCGCCGATCAGCACCGGTCTCGGCGAGATTTTCTACTACACCGTGCATTGGAAGAAGGATGCCAAGGAACGCCCCGCTGATGAACGCGAGGGCTTGATGCGCTTGTGGGAAACACATGAGTACATCGTGAAGCCCATGCTGCGTACGGTGCAGGGCGTCGCTGAGATCAACAGCAACGGCGGTCATCAGCGGCAGGTCACCGTTGAACCCATGCTCGACAAATTGAAGGCCGCCAATATGACCGTCGGTGAGCTTGCCAGCATCATTCGTGGCAACGTTGAAAACGCAGGTGGTGGTGTCATCAACCGCGATGGCGAGCAGATGACCATCCGCAGTGTCGGTCGAGTCAGCACCGCAGAAGAAATCGCCAACCTGCCGATCAAGTTCGGCGCAGCCGTGGAGCCGCTGCGGGTCAAAGATCTTGCCAAAGTGCAGTGGGGAGCCGGTTTCCGTGGTGGTGCGGCCACCATGGATGGTGAAGAAGTCGTGCTCGGCACCGTGATGATGCTCATGGGCCAGAATGCCCGTACCGTTTGCCATCGCGTCGCCCCACGGCTCGAAGAAGTCCGCACCAAACTGCCCGCAGGCATGGATGTGACCGTCGTTTATGAGCGTTCCGATCTCGTTGAGGCCACCGTTGGCACCGTGGAGAAAAATCTCGTCGAAGGTGCCATGCTGGTCATCGTCGTGCTGCTCGTGCTGCTTGGAAACTGGCGTGCCGCGCTCATTGTGGCGCTGGCCATTCCGCTTTCATTCCTGTTCGCCATCTGTGGCATGGTGCAGGGCGGCTGGTCGGGCAACTTGATGAGCCTCGGTGCCGTCGATTTCGGTCTCATCATCGACGGTGCCGTCGTCATGGTCGAAAACATCGTGCGCAGGATCGGCATGAAGCAGCACCACCTTGGCCGTGTACTTACGCGCGAGGAACGCTCTAGGGAAGTGCTCGCGGGCAGCAAGCAGATGGCCAGTCCCATGTTCTTCGGCGTGCTGATCATCACCATTGTCTATCTGCCCATCCTCACGCTCACCGGCATCGAAGGGAAAATGTTCCGCCCTATGGCCGTCACCGTGATCTTTGCCCTCGCAGGCGCTTTGCTGCTCGCTCTTACACTCATGCCGGCGCTCTGCTCGTTCTTCCTCGGTGGCAACGTGGCCGAAAAAGAGAATTTCATCATCGCCGGCATCAATCGTGTGTTCCAACCCATGCTGCGTTTCGCTCTCAAGATGCGCTGGCTCGTCACGCTTATCGCCGTGGGTTTCTTCGCGTTCTGCGGCTGGCGATTCGCTAGTCTTGGTGCCGAGTTCGTGCCAAAGCTCGATGAAGGATCCATCGCCGCGATGATCTATCGCAAGGTAGGTATGAGCCTCACTGAATCGGTGCATGAGGATCTGGCACTCGGCAAATTGGTGCGCGAAAAGTTCCCGCAGGTCACCTCCTTCTTCAGTCGCAGCGGCACCAGCGAAGTCGCCACGGATCCGATGCCGCCGAACGAAACGGACTTCTACGTCTTCTACAAACCGCTCTCCGAATGGCCTCAAGGCCCCGGCCTGCCCACCACCAAGGCCGAACTTTGCGCCGCCATCGAGAAGGAAGCCCTCAGCGAGCATGAAGGTCAGACCATCGAGTTTGGTCAGCCCATCGAAACACGCTTCAACGAGATGATGGAAGGCACCAAAGCTGAACTCGCTGTGCGCATCTATGGCATCGACTTCGACATCCTCGAAAAGCTCGCGGGACAAGTCCGCGATATCATCAATAGCACTCCCGGAGGCGAGGCGGAACTCGAAACCGACGGCCGCACCAGTACCGTCGTGCTTGCGGTGAAGCGCGAAGTGCTCGGCAAATACAACGTGCCGCTCGCCGAGTTGAACCGCGCTGTTTCAGCCGGTCTCGGTGGCGAAGTCTCAGGCCAGGTCGTCGAAGGCAACCGCAAACGCGACATTGTCGTGCGCTTGCCGGAAGATGAACGAGCCAAGGAAGCAGTCATGCGCGCCCTGCCTCTGCGTGTCGGTGACTTCGGCATGATCTCGCTCGGTGATGCCGTCGATATTCGCACCGAGAAGACCGTGGAGCCCATTCGCCACTCCCGCACGCAACGCCGCGCCGCTTTGCTCGTGAATGTGGTTGGCGGACGCGACATGGAAGGTTTCGTCAACGAAGCCTCGGCACGCATCAGCAAAGAGGTGACCTTCCCCGAGGGCTACAGCTTCGAGTTCGGCGGCACCTTTGAAAACCTCAAAGAAGCCCGCGCACGCCTTGCCATCGTCGTGCCGACAGCGCTCGCGTTGATCCTGATGCTCATCTTCTTCGCCTTCGGCAGCCTGCGGCAGACCTTCCTCGTCGCCACTGGCATTCCGCTCGCCTTGACCGGCGGTGTGCTGGCCTTGTGGCTGCGCGGCATGCCCTTCAGCATCACAGCTGCGGTCGGCTTCATCGCGTTAAGCGGTGTCGCCGTGCTCAACGGCCTCGTGCTCGTGAATTACTTCAACGAACTCCGCGAGGAAGGCATGAACGTCCGCGATGCCGTGCTCAACGGCGTCGCCACGCGATTGCGACCCGTCATGATGACCGCTCTCGTCGCCGCGCTCGGCTTCGTGCCCATGGCACTCGCCCACGGCCCCGGTGCCGAAGTTCAACGCCCACTCGCCACCGTCGTCATCGGCGGCATCATCAGTTCCACCCTGCTCACTTTGCTGCTGCTGCCGATGCTGTATGACTGGCTGGAGCGCGCAGCGAAGAAGGATGGATGACTGACCGGTCTGGAGTCAAACGAACGGCGCAATGGGCACGCCGCGTTTGGCTCCGGTGCCGCCGTAGATGTTGAAGCTGCCGCCATTGCCGGCGGAAATGAGGTCTTGGGGTGACACGCCCATCAGTTTTCCAATCGTGGCGTGGAAATCGAGGACGGTGACCGGGTTTTCGATGACTCGGGTGCCGGTCTCGTCCGTCTTGCCGTAGGCCTGGCCGCCTTTGACACCACCGCCGGCGATGAACGATGAAAAGGCGATGGGATGATGATCGCGGCCGCTACCATTGATTTTCGGTGAACGACCAAACTCGGTGGTGAGGACGACGAGCGTGCTTTCCAGCAGGCCGCGTGCTTCCAAGTCCTCCAGCAATGTGCTGACGGCATCATCCACAGCTTTGGCGAGCACCTCGACTGTCGCGAAGTTATTGGAATGCGTGTCCCAGCCGCCGAGTTCGATTTCGACGAACTTGGTGCCGCGTTCGACGAGTCGGCGTGCCAGCAGAACGCCCTGGCCGAAGTAGTTTTCGCCGTAGTCGCGTGCCAGTTTGCCTTTTTCCTGGGTGAGGTCAAAGGCGTCGAGATCCTTGCTGGTCATGAGTTTGATAGCATCAGCAAAAACATCGGAGTGCGCCTTCACCTCGGGCATAGGAAAGCGCTTGAGGAAATCGCCATTGAGCTTCTCGGCGAGACCACTGCGTTTGCGCAGGTTTGTCATGGAGTCGCCCTGCTGCAGCTGGGTGTGCTCCAGCCCTTTGCTGGCATCGAGCACTGGCACCGGTGCGTAGCGTGCGTCCATGAAGCCAGCACCGGGGTGTCCGGCAAGATCGGCGAGGCGGATGTAAGGCGGAAGCGTGGAGGCACCTTGAGTGACCTGTCGAGCAACCCAGGCACCGAGTGCGGGATGTTTCATGGTGGCGGAGACTTCGTAGCCGGTGAGCACCTTGTAGGTGCCGGGCTCGTGTGCGCCCTGCGTGTGATGCATGGAACGCACAACGGCGATTTTCTTGCCGTGCTCCGCAAGCTTCGGAAAGAAACCCGAGATCTGCAGACCGTCTGCCTTCGTCTTGATGGTGCGCGTAGAGCCTTGATAACCTGCTGGTGCATCCGGTTTGGTGTCAAAGGTGTCGATGTGGCTCATGCCGCCGCGCATGGTGAAGTAGATGACGTGGCCGGCGAATTTCGGTGCGCTGGTTTCCACGGCGCGGGCGAGCATGGCCGGCGGCACGAGGCTGACACCGAGACAGGTTTTGGCCATGCGGGTAATGAACTCGCGGCGGGCGAGATCATCGAGTCGGTTGAGAGGATGATGCATGAGGATGGCGGTTACTTTTGAAACATAAACTCGGCGGTGGAGAGCAGCATGCGGGCGAGCGCCTTGGCGTTGCGCGTTTCTCCCAGCGTTTCCTGGCAGGCGTCGATCTCCTCCTGCGAGGGTTCGCGGGTGAGCACGGCGAGAAACGCGGCACGGGCGGCATCACGAATGTTATTGGCACTACGCAGGCTTTCTGAGAGCGGACTGCCAGAGCGGGCTACATGGTCGAAGAAACTGCTGTTCAGCATGAGAAGCGCCTGTGGGACGGTGGAGGCGCTCCACGCATCTCCAATGAAGTCGCGATTCCCCTGGCCGAACATGCGCAGGAAATGACCGTCCGGTGTGGGCTGCGGCAGCTCCGAGGCGCGCTCCAAGCCGCCACCGGCGAACTCGTTCGTCATTTCTTTGCGCAAGCGCGCACGGCGTTGCTCGGCCTTCATCTCACGCTCCTCCTCGCTGGCCATTTTACGCGCCACGTTGGTCACATCACTGGCTTTCTTGGAACCGACGGCGGCTTCGAGCGCGGCGACGCCGGGTGGATCGAAGTTCAGTTTCACGTCGATATCTTTGACCGCGAGCGACATCATCGAATCCCACACTTGTTCAGCACTCAAACGACGCACGACCGGGCCAGGGAAGCGATAGACGATCTCAGCATCCTGCGGCGGCATGCTGGCCTCGCGTTGATAAGCCTTCGTGAGGCAGAGGATGCGCAGAATCTGCCGCACGTCGTATTTCGCCTCACGCACGACATGCACGAGGTATTGCGCGAGGTCGGGGTTCGCGCAGTCGGCAATCTCGCGCACCTGATCGACACGCCCCGCGAAGGGCAGGCCAAAAAGCTTGGTCCAGAGTCGATTCGCCAGTGTGAGGCTGAAGCGGGTGTTCTGCGGTGACGTGACCCACGCGGCCAGCGTTTCCGCCGGACGTGCTCCTGCAGACGGCGGTTCGCCATAGAGAACAGCTGCGGGGATCAGATCGCCCGGCTTGCCATCAGGATATTGATAATCATCTGGTAGCACGGCGAGTTTGCCCTCACCATTCACGACACCGGCACCACCTGCAGCACGTTGCAGTGCAAGCAGCGCCTCCTTGATGCGCTCATACTTCTGCTGGCGCTCGTAATTCATGCCCGCCATCGCCAGGCGATCATAACGTTCGGCGGCTTCTTTGATTTTGTCTGCTTCGACCGTGCCGACAGTGGCATCTTCGGATGCGGTCTTGATGCCGGAGGTCCAGGCAAGGAATTGGTGGTAATCTTTGCGCGTCCAGCGGTTGAATGGATGATCATGGCACTGGGCGCAGGAGATTTGCGTGCCGAGGAAGAGTGTGGCGGTGCTTTCGATGTTTGCGGCACGGTTTTCGCCATCGCGCAGGTAATAACCCGCCGCGGGTGCCCGCCAGCCGTAGCCTTCGGGACTGAGAAGTTCGCGCGTCCAGACATCGAAGGGCTTGTTGTCGCGGATGCTCTGCTTGATCCATGCGAGATAAAAATCTCCCTGCACGCCCTCGGCGAGGTCATCCTTCGCGCGCAACAGATCGCACCAGTAGTTGAACATGTGGCTGACGTGGCCGTTGGAGGCGAGCAACTCGTTGATCACTCGGGTGCGCTTATCGGGTTCCTTCGCGGTGAAGAAGCGCTTTGTTTCGTCCACGCTGGGAATGCGGCCGACCAGATCGAGGTAAACGCGACGCAGCCAAGTGGCCTCGCTGGCAAGCGGTCGCGGCTCCTGCGCGTGTTTGGTGAGATCCGCTTCGATGAGCTGATCAATGCGCGCGGCGACGGCTTGCAGTTTGGAAACATCCACCGCTTCGTTTTGCGTCGAAATCGTGACCTCCTTGGCTCGAGTCGAGGTCCAGGAGCCGAAATTCGTACCTTCATCGACCCAGCGACTAATGAGTGCGATTTCATCCGTGCTGAGCGGTTTGCCTTCGTTTGCCGGCGGCATGAGATCGTCATCGTCCTTCTTGAGCGAGATGGATTTCACCAACGTGCTTTTGTCCGGCTTGTGCGGCAGCACGAGATTATCCGAACGGCTTTTATCACGGATGAGTTCGAGATCATCCAGGCGCACTCCGCCTTTGGGCTTCTTCAGTTTGCCACTGTGACATTCAAAGCAGGAGCGTTCGAGGATCGGCAGCACATGCTTCTCGAAATCGACTTTCGTGGAGGCATCGGGATTGATGAAGGGCATCTCGCCCGTGGGCTTTGAGGCGAGATTCATCGACGGCACCTTGGACTCGACTACGACGGTTGCTGGCATTGGAGAAGGTGGCTTTGCTTCGGGCTTCGGCTGTTTCTCCACGATCGCTGGCGCAGGAGTTTGAGAAGGAACGGTCAACGTTTTTGCCGCTGGCTCCGGCTTGGGCGTTGTGGTGATCGGCGTCGGCGTTGGAGCAGGTTTTGAAGATGGGAATGAAAAGATAATGGCAGGGACGGGCTTCGGGGCATTCGCGATGATGTGGCCGTGCAGGATGACGCGCTGGCCGGTGCGCTCGGCGACGGTCGGGCCGAGATCGAGCCACAGAAACACGTCCGGCCATGCCAGCGTGCCGCTGATGAAGCCGATGAGCACTGCGGCAGCGGCCGTGGTCCAGCGCGGCATCGCGGTGAACCATCTCCGCTGTTTGCGCGCACCAATCGTTGCCGCTTCGATGCTGAGCATGAGATCCTCGACCGGAGACACGCCCACGCTGGCTTCGATGGCTTCCGCCAGTGCCGCAGGCGTGTCGATTTTCTCAAGAGACACGCGTAGCAGTGCGTCCATGCGGAGTTGCTGCTCCAGTTCCTTGAGCGTGTCGGGATCTGCCGCCAGCGCCTTCCACTCATCGTTGGCAAGCACGCCCTCCAATGCCTTATCGATGATTTCGTCGTCGTTCATGCCGGGGTTTGCTGAAGCTGGGATTCGATGCACTTGCGCAGTTGCTGGCGCACGCGCATCAGCAGCGTACGAACCGCCAGCGTGCTGCGGCCGGTGCGCTGGGCGATTTCATCGGTGCTAAGCTGTGCTTCATAACGCAGATCCAAAACGGTGCGCTGATGGTGTCGTAATTTCTCGATGCAGGCGGCCAAGTGATCCGACTCGTCGCTCACTGGCTTGTCTGTGGTCTCCAGCGCCATCTCCCAGCGCACCATCTCGGAATAGCGTTCATGCTTGATGGATTCCCGCGCATACGCTTTCAGGCGGTCGCGAAGCAGATTGTGCGCGATGCTGCGCAGCCACGGTTGCATTGAGCCGGTGGTGAAATCGGTGATGTTTTGATAAGCGAAGACGAAGGCATCGTGCGCGACTTCGTCGATCAGGTCTGGAACCGGCGCACGCAGGGCTAGGAATGAGCGCAGTGGCTGGAGGTGACGCTGCATGAGCGTGCGAAACGCCGCATCACCACCGTCTGCGACCTGTCTTGCCAGGAGGGAGTCAGCGGGAGCTGCGGATTCGTCGAGAGGAGCCATGCACAGTGGATATGGACGCTCGGAGCCGGAGTGTGGCAGAAAAATTTCGGCCGTTCTGATTCGTCATCTCAGCGGGCGCCGGGATAACCCGGCGGCGGCGGTGGAATGCCCGAAGGCGGTGCCGTGGTGCCGTAGCCAGCTGGTGGAGCACCAGCACCATAGTTCGTACGCGGTGGGCTGCTGTAGTTCGTTGCAGGTGGCGCTCCATAGCCAGCTGGAGCAGGAGCGCTGTAGCTAGCGGGGGCTGCACCGTAATTCGGCGGCGGGGTCGGCGCATTTTGGCCGAAACCACCGGAGGATTGCTGCTGACCGGGAATCGTCTTCGCTGTCACTGTCACATCGCTGATCTGATGATAGGGAATCTGGATTTGCTCGGCGGCGGCGCGGGAGAGATTGATGATGCGGTTCGGATAGCTGGGGAAGCGATCATTGACGATGACCTTCACCGTGCGGCCGTTGAAGTTGTTTTTCACCTTCACCTCCGTGCCGAAGGGAAGTGAGTTATGCGCGGCAGTCCAACCCTGCGGATAATACACCTGACCGGAGCTGGTCATATGCCCCGCATAATGATCCGCGACATAGGAGGCGTAGCCACGTGCCTCGTAGGCAGGTGGCGCGCAATTTACCAGCACGGCCGGCAACGCGATGGCAAGGAATCGAAGGAGCGCGGAGGTGTTCATGATCTGCTAGTAGCGAGCATAACCGAATTGGCACGCTGCACAATCTCGGCAATTCATTTCAAAATCGAAACGTGACTAATCTTGCGGAATACGCAATTCCACGCCGCCACAATCGTTGCATGCGGTCATGCCGGTTTGAAATTCAGCGCCACAACTTGGGCAGTTGGGCAGTTTTGTGTCGGTTGGTGGATCGTAGTCGCTTTCTTCGACGTTTTCGTGGTGGAAAAACGTCTGGAATGCCTCCGCTTCGAGCGGCAGCGTGTCATTTTGCGACCAGCCAGGAATGTAACGAGCTTCGCGCCAGAAGTTGCGGGCGGCCTGGAGCCAGGCTTTTTCATCCAGCAGTCCATGCCACGCGAGTGGGTGCGGTGGTTCTTGATCAGTGGTGAGGCTCACTGCATCTGCTGCACGCATGGCAAGCTGCGGCAGTAAGGCGATGCCGAGCGCACGCCAGCGGCGGTGTGGGATGCTCACCGTCATTTTGCGCGTCGTGCGCAGGAACAGCCATGATTGGATGATTTGCAGCAGCAGCAGCACTGCGGCAGCGCCCAAGACCAACAGGCTATCGCCAAAGCGATGATAGAACACGCTGATAACACCGAAGCACCACATGAAATGGATCGTGGCGAGCATGCGCAACGAACGCGTGAGCTTCGCGGCTTCGATGGCGGCATTCGTGGCAGCTTTCGTGTCGAGTGAGATGCGTGCGTGTTTCAGAAAGGCGCTGCAACGCTGATCCGGCTTCATGCCGCGCCATTCAGCGAGGCGCTGCTGCCAGATTTTCGCAAGCGTGTGTGATGGTAACCGCACGCAAGTACTGGCATCGAGATGCAGCGTGTTTTCCTCGACACGCAGGCTGAATTTATCCCACGCGAGATTCGTGCTCATGCTGTCGCTCAATCGAACGCGTAGTGAATCGAGTTCAGGAACGAAAAGCCATGGCAGTGCGAGGGTGTGTGCCTGAAGTGGAGGCAGCGGAGCGAGTAGCAATGGTGAGCCGCCGCCAATTTGAAAACGTGACCACGGCCTAATCGAACCCCAGCGCGATGTATCCGCGCCTGCGGCCATCCATGCGGTGGACGGCACGAGGCGCAGGCATTCGATGAGATACAGCAGTGCGAACACTGCGAACAGCGTCTGGCCGTCAGTCATGTGCTAGACGTCAGGTGGCTGCTGGCGTGCGCCAAAGAGCTTACCGAGCAGTTTTTTCAAACCGGCCAGCACACCGACAACGAGAACGATCGCTGCCTTACCCAATTTGGCAAAGAATACGCCCAGTTGTGCGAACAAACCCATCTTTGAAGCCACCAGCACGCCCGTGCCAGCGATCAGCGCAGTGAGGCCATATTTCGCCACTTTGTCGCCTTCGCGGAATTCAGCATAGCGTTGGCCTTCCACATACTCAAAACCGCCCATGATCTGCTGGAACTCCGTTAGCAGCGGTTGCAGTTCATCTGGGCCACAGACCAACTGCACCTCCATGACACCTGTTCTGCCGAGCAGACGCGTTTCATAATTGATGGAGACGCCGCCGGACTTCACGCTTTTGACCTGCAAGGCCCATTCCAAGGTATGTGTCTTGTCGTTGTAGCGTGGTGGAATGGCCCAGCCCTCCAAGGCAAGTTCATTCAGCCCGCGTTCTTTGCGCACTTCGTTGGAGGCCGCCACTTGCTCCCGTTTGGTTTGCAGCAGGGCATCGGCGTCGATCTTGTCCTTCTCATCGTCCTTCACATGACCAGCATCGTCGTAGCTGAAAATGATCCACGGGCCAAAGCCCTCAGTGGTGAGCATCCCTGAGGCAGAGGCCATGGGCAGATTGCCAAACAGCTCCAGCACCTTGCTGGTGGCACTGCCGTGGGTGAAGCGGTAGCCCTTCGGAATGGCGACCTTGGCCATGCCGCCTAGATCTCCCGTGCCTTCACGGACCCAGCCGATCTTTTCCATAGCATCGAGGAGTTTCTTGTCCTCCCCACTCATGCCTTGATCGGCGGGTTGCTGAGCGTGGAGAGAGGAAAAAACTGCCAGAAAGGCTAGCAGCACGACAGGAGAAGGGAATAAGCGCTTCATGCGGCTTCAGTCTCGTAGGTGCGGCATGAAACCGTCAAGACGAGGTTTTCACCCAACGCATCTTTTGGCAGGCGCTGGCTCAGCGTTTTTCGTCCGTGCCATTCGTGGCCTGGCCGCCGCGCATCTTGGCCTTCAGGCGTGACCAAAAATCATCTTCCTGCTTCGGCTCGTCTTTGGAAGTGCTGGAGCCACTTTTGAAGGAAGGCACGTCCACGCTAGCGGTGTGTGAGCCGTCGCTGTTCGTGTCAGCCAACGCCCGGCCATAAGGTGCGAAGTTGTTTACCGGCACGTCGTATTTCTGCATGCTGGAGGAGAGCACGCGGCGTGCGTTGATGAAGGCGGTGGGACTGAAGTAGTTCGAGGAATCACGGGCGAACTGCGAGCGGTTCATGCCGATGTGAAGGTTTTTGCGCACTTCGAGGTGCAAGTGCACCGGGTACATGCCGTTGTTGCCGCCCATCGTGCCGACGAGTTGGCCTTTTTCGACCAATTCATGCAACTTCACCTTACGCTCATGCAGATGGGCGTAGAGCGAGTCCACCATCGCGATCTTGCCGTCGGCCTCGCGGAAGATATGACGCACAAGGATGCAGTTGCCCCAGCCGACGCCGATGTTTTGAGAAAAAATCACCACACCGCGGCCGACGGCGTAAATCGGCACGCCGAGGTCACTGTCACCGCCACCACGGCCGTTCCAGTCCTCGCCGAGGTGACCATTGGGCCAGTAGCCGCGTGCTTTGTAAAAGCCATCAGCATCCGGTTTGCCCACAGGAAAATCAAAGCCGTCCGCGAGACGCACACGCATCGTCGACCCAGACTGGGCAAGGGCCTGTGGCGAGAGAGCCAACAGCGCTGAATAGCACACGCATAGCACTGCCAGCCACCGTGCAGGATGGCGGCGTACGGGCGACGCATATGGGTTGGAGGCACTGGCTGGCATGCCGGAAGGGGGCCGCGATGGTAGCCGAATTCGGCACAAAGGCCAGCTTGAAAAGCTACGGCACGCAGTTCATGACCCACTGTAGCAAAATTTCCAGATCGAATGCAGCGAGTGAAGTGCAGCGTGCTTGCAAAGCTCTGCGTCACGCCCGACAGTCGCCTCTCCCCTGTTCCGAAGCATCCTCCCCAACCCTCCCATGCCTGACTGGCTCGCGATCATCCTCCTCGGCATCATTGAAGGTGTCACCGAATTCCTACCCATCTCCTCCACGGGGCATCTGCTCATCCCGCAAAACCTCGGACTGCTCCCGGCGAAAAGCGATCTGTTCAATGTGGTGATCCAAAGCGGCGCCGTGCTGGCCGTGCTGGCAGTTTTCACGCAGCGGTTGAAGCATCTGGCCACCACTCTGGGCGATCCTGCTACGCGTGATTATCTCGCGAAACTATTCGTTTCCTTCTTCATTACCGCTGTCGGTGGCCTGCTGATTAAAAAGCTCGGCATCAAGCTGCCGGAAACGATTCCGCCGGTCGCATGGGCGACTTTGATCGGTGGCTTCGTTATTTTGCTGCTGGAGTTTCTGCACAAGGACAAGCCCGGCACAGTGAACATTACTTGGACCGTCGTGATCGCTGTGGCGCTGGCGCAGTTGCTCGCGGCGGTGTTTCCCGGCACGTCGCGTTCTGGCGCGAGCATCCTGATGGCGCTGGCCTTCGGCGTCGCACGTCCTTCTGCCACGGAGTTTTCGTTTTTGCTGGGCATTCCCACCTTGATGGCAGCAGGCGCTTTCAAAATCCTCTCCGCTATCAAGGATGGCGAGGTCGGGAACGAAGACTGGGCGATGGTGGTGCTGGGCACATTGGTTTCCGCCATTTCAGCGTTCATCGTGGTGAAGTGGCTCATTCGTTTTGTGCAGGGACACACGTTCAACGGCTTCGCCTGGTATCGCATCGCGCTTGGTACGGCGTTGCTCATCTGGGTTTATCAAGGAGGCCATTGATCATGCTCACGATGGCACGCGGCTGGTTTCGCCGCTCAGTTTTTAAAACCATCCGCTTCCTCAAGCATCCACGCAAACTGCGGCGCAGCCCCGGCATGCGCTGGTTCGCACGCCACTTCCTCGACAAGCGCGTGTGGAAGCCCACGCAGCACACGCTCTCCGGCGGCATGGCCGTTGGCATGTTCATCACGCTGCAGCTCCTGCCCATCCAGACTCCTGCGGCCATCATCTTGTCCGCCATTTTCCGCGTGAACATCCCCATCGCCATCGCCCTCTGCTGGGTGAGCAATCCCGTCACCGTGCCGTTCATGGCCTGGCTGGAATACGCCATCGGCAAATGGTTCCTAGCCCTCTACACCACGGTGCCGGCCACACCTTTCCCCACGCATCTGCCAGACTCGATCGTCGAAGCCTGGGTCGTGCTTAAGGAGCATGCGCCTGTCATGCTCGTCGGCGGCATCCTCCTGGGGGCTCTCGTCTCACTCGTCAGTTACATCGCTACCTGGAGCACCTGGGAAGTCACTTCGCGCATAGACATGGCAAAAAAGCTGCGTGAGGCGAAGATGGTCTGAGCGGGGGCTTTTTGCACAGGAGGAGGAAAAACCTTGTTCCTGCGCACGCTTTGCGTTCTCATTCGCCCATCACACTGAAAATGACCGAAGCCGAACGCAGGATCATCGCCGCACAGGGCTACGTGGAGCTAGGACTCCATGAAGAGGCCCGTGAGGAACTGTCGCCACTGCCGGTGGAGATGCATGGCCGTGTGGATGTCATCGAGATCACGCTTCTCTGCCTCATGGGCGAGCACCGCTGGGCCGAGGCGCTCGCTTTGGCCACGCGACTCTGCCAGCAGGAGCCGATGGAGCCGGGCGGCTTAATCCACGCCGCCTTCTGCTTGCATGAACTCGGCCAGACCGCCGCCGCAGTCGATGTCCTCTCCCGCGGACCCGCCACGCTGCGCACCAAGCCCGTCTATTACTACAACATGGGCTGCTACCACGCCTGCCTCGGTCATTTCGACAAATCACTCACCTATCTGGAGCGTGCGTTTGAAATGGACGGCACGCTGCGCCTGCACGCGAAGAAGGACCACGATCTCGACTGCCTCCGCGCCCAACTGGAGTCCCATCACGCATGAGCACTCCCGCCAGCCCCGCGAATCTCCAGGCCGTCGCCGCATGGTTCGAGGGCAGTTTCAGCACCCGCTGGGAAATGGGTGCCTCCGTTTCCATCTGGCAGCATGGCCGTGAGGTGCTGAACCTCTCCCACGGCCACTGTGATCGCGCTCGTGCGCGAGTGTGGGATCAAAACACGCTCGTGCCCGTTTGGTCTGCCACCAAAGGCCCCGCCGCCGTGTGTTGCATGCTCGCGCTCGCAGAAGCAGGCATCCCACTCGACTGCCCGGTATCAGAAGTCTGGCCCGAGTTCGTCGGCGGAGGTAAATCCAATGTCGCTTTCATCCATCTGCTCACGCACACCGCTGGCTTGTGCGCACTGGATGCGCCCACGCCCATCTACAATTACGATGCCGTCGTCGAAGCCCTCGAACGCCAGCACCCACTGTGGGAACCAGGAACGCGCCAAGGCTACCACGCTCGCACCTTCGGCTTCCTGATGGATGAAATCGTGCGCCGTCTCGCCGAAACCGAATCACTCGGTGAATACTTCCGCGAAGTCTTCGGCAGCCCAATGGCGCTCGACTTCTGGATCGGTCTGCCCAGCGCGCAATGGGACCGTGTCTCGCCGGTCTATCCCGGAAAAATCAGCATCGCCAACAGCGACCAAGCCTTCATCAAGGCCTTCAACAGTGCCGGCACGCTCACGCAGCGCACGTTCACCTCACCCTTCGGTTTGAACGCCGTCAGTGACTTCAATCAAAGCTCCACCTGGGCACCCGGCTACGCCAGCATGGGTGGTGTCGGCAGTGCGCATGGTCTCGCCAAATTCTACTCCATGCTCGCACAGGGTGGTCGCTGGAATGGTACACAACTCGTGCCCGAGGCCGTCGTGCGTCATTTCGAGCAAACACTTACCCAGGAAAATGACTCTGTGCTGCTCACACCCATCGCCTTCTCCACAGGCATGATGCAGGACCCTTTGAACACCGATCCCGAATCCGACGGCGGCAAGCTGCGCCGTCATTTTGGCCCCAGCAAACTCGCCTTCGGCCATCCCGGTGCCGGTGGCAGCCTCGCCTTCGCCGATCCTGAAAACGGCATCTCCTTCGCCTACGTCATGAACCAGATGGAAATCGGTGCCTTGCCGGGAGAACGCGCCGTGGGTCTGGTGGAGCGCTTATATGCGTAAAGGCCGCTTCACTTGGAGACATCGATCTCGTGCTTCCCCTCATTGATCGCGATAGCCTTCATGCCGCTGCCGGTAATTTGGTTCGCTTTCACGATCTGGCCTTCGCCCGCGAGGATGATGCCGTTCTTGCCGGAACCGTTGATCTCGTTTTGCGCGATGGTGTTGCGCTTTGTACCAGTGGCGATCTGCACGGCGTTGCCGATCGTTTTCTCGAACACGTTCTGCACGATCAGATTACCTTCGTTGAGGCCCGGCTGTTTGCACCAGCGCCAGAGATTGATGCCCGTTCCACATTCGCGGAAATCGTTGCCGGCCACGAGACAGTCCGTTGAGTCATTCAATTCCACACCGATGAGACTGCGGGCGATGTGATTGTGCGTGGCGAATGATTTCACCGTGAAATGATCAAAGTCGATCGCTTCGTCCGACGTGTCGCGAATCGTGCAACCATCGATCTCGGCGCTCTCCACCGAATACAGCGCGATGCCGCGCCCGTGGCAGTTCTGGATGAAGCAGCGCTTGATGCTCACATTCTTCACGCGTGGCCCGGTTGGACCTTTTTCATAGCTGTAAGCACCCTGTGCCATCACGCCGCATAACTGTGCATGACCGCGAACCGGTGGGTCGCCGTCCACTCGCCCGCCATCGAGCGTGAGTTTCTCGATGCGCACATCTTCACTGCTGCCGCGAACCTCGATGAGATTGGGCGCATCTTCGTGACGAATCATCGTTCCTTCGGGAACCGGAAATTTCAGCGGTGCATCGAGTTGAATGGCGCCCTTCTCCACCACTTTCACCATGGCGATATGATAGGGCTTCGGTTTCTTGGTAAAAGAATCCAGTGCGCCATCGCACTCGAGCCTCAAAAGCATCCCCGGCTTGAAGCCGCGTTGTATTTTCACGCTGATATTGGTCGCGCCTGCTGCGGTGGATCCTGAGGCCACGGCATAGGCCACGGGCGGCAGCTTCAGCACGGTTTCCTCCGCATCCAGGCCGATGATCCGCAGCTTCTTCGCATCCTTGATCATCAGGCCGTGCTCGATGAGATGAACGCCGGGTGGAATCACCACCTCACCGCCGCCCGCCTTGATCGCCTCATCAATGTAGCGCTGAATCTCCTCCTCCGTAAGTGCGCGGGCAGATTGCAGAGCACTTAGCAGCAGGGTGAGTAATAAAAGCCGTTTCATCGGATGGGAGTTGTGATTCAATCGCTGTGAAACCCGCATTTTTCGTCTTCTTTCGCTTTCTCCATGAAGTTTCTTTCCCGCCCCGGCTTCTACGTCATTGCGCTGCTTATCGCCGCGATGCTGCTGCTCACGCTGTGGTTGAACTGGAAGCTCGACACGCTGCCAAAACGCCAGTCCACACAAGAAACGCCGCCTTCAGCCGTTCCCAATCCACCATGAAGCATCTGACCTGTCTGCTGTTCTTTTTCAGCGCATTCGCGGCCCACGCCCGCCAGCCGAACATCATCTTCATCCTTGCCGATGACCTCGGTCCCGGCGACCTCGGCTGCTACGGCCAGAAGTACATCAAGACGCCGAATCTTGACCGCATGGCGGCGGAGGGCATGCGTTTGACGCAGCATTACTCTGGCAACGCCGTCTGCGCTCCATCGCGCTGCGTGCTGATGACGGGCCTGCACCCCGGTCATGCCTTCATTCGCGACAACCGTGAGGCTGCCAATGCCAAAGGTTTATCCCACGTTGGCAAACCGGAGCATGAAGGGCAGTTTCCGATTCCTGATGCCACGCTCACCCTTGCGGAAGTTTTCAAAAGCATGGGCTACACCACCGGCGGCTTCGGTAAATGGGGCCTCGGTGGTCCGGGTTCGACGGGGGAGCCGCTGAAGCAGGGCTTTGATCGCTGGTTCGGCTACAACTGCCAGGGCGTCGCGCACAATTTCTATCCCACCTACCTCTGGGACAATGACAAGACCATTGACCTCAAGAACCCACCGTTTCCTGCCGCCGACAAACTCAAGCCCGACGAAGATCCGACGAAGCCCGAGAGCTACAAGCGCTTCCAAGGCACCGAATACTCCGCTGATCTCATCGCCGAGCAGGCGCTCAAGTTTGCCCGCGACCACAAGGACAAGCCCTTCTTCCTCTACTGGCCCACCACCGTGCCGCACGTCGCATTGCAAGTGCCGGATGACTCGTTGCAAGAATACCTCGGCAAGTTTGACGATCCGCCCTATCCCGGTGGCAACGGCTACCTCCCGCATTTCAAACCCAAGGCCGCGTATGCCGCCATGATCACGCGCATGGACCGCGAGATCGGCAAAATGATGTCACTCATCGCCGAACTCGGTCTCGATCAGGACACAATCTTCGTCTTCTCCAGCGACAACGGCCCCGTCAGCGGCACGCATCAAGGCCTCGCCGGCACCGACTGTGCCTTCTTCAACTCCAACGAAGACCGCCGCGATGGCAAAGGCACGCTCTACGACGGTGGCTTTCGCGAACCGGGCATCGTGCGCTGGAAAAGCAAAATCAAACCTGCTTCTACCAGCGACCGCGTCACTGGATTCGAGGATTGGATGCCGACGCTGCTCGAACTCGTCGACACAAAGGACAAAACTCCGAAAACCGACGGCATTAGCTTCGCGCCGACACTCCTCGGTGAGAAACAGCCCGAGCGTGAATTCCTCTACCGCGAGTTCCCCAGCTACGGTGGCCAGCAGATGCTGCGCATGGGCGAGTGGAAACTCGTGCGCCGCAATCTCGGTGGCAGAGGCAAGGCGAAAGCCAAGGCCGCCCCAAGCACCGAGGAACTCTTCAACATCGCCACCGATCCCGCTGAAACGAAGGATGTTGCCGCCGAACATCCCGAACTCATCGCGAAGATGAAAACGATCATGGCCGCGCAACACACAAACAGCGCCGACTTTCCGATGACCACGCTGGACGAGTAGGAGCACGATTATGAAGAAACCACTCGCACACGTCTTCTACGTGAAGGCCAATGATTGCTAAATTTACGACCCTCACTGCTTCATAGCCTCCGCCACGAACGGCGCGAACTCGCGAAAGCTCCAGGCGCTTTTGCTGAGACCCCAAGCAGTGTCTTGTGGGTGATGGGGATCAATTTCAGCGGTGATGAAATCTTCATGATGGCGAAGACTTTGAACCAAGAGCTCACCGAGCGGGTCCATGACATAGCTGTCGCCATAGCCTATGCCGACGTTCTTGATGATGCCGGATTTAGCAGGATCGAGGACGACGTTGTTGCCGCGAACGAAATAGACATTGTTTTCACAAGCGCGGGCGGCGTGGTCGGCGCGGACTTTCATGAAGTGAGCGATGAGGCCTTTGTCGCTGATGTAGTTGAAGTGCGGGGCAAAAATGACGCGTGCGCCTTTGAGCGCGAGGATGCGCGCCGGCTCAATGTAGCCGCCGTCGGCACAGATGAGGACGCCGAACTTGAGACCGTCGATCTCCCAGACGGGAAAGTCGCGGCCCTGTTGATGAAACTTCATGTAGGCGGCGCATTTGCTGTATAGACCCAGCTTCTGGCCGTGGTGGGCGAGGATGACGGTATTGTAGAGTTCCGAGCTGCGCAGCTCGTTAAAACCCGCGATCGCGACGGCGGCATGGCGAGACGTGACGTCGAGAATGCGTTTCATTTGAGGTGAATCGGCTGCGAAGGCGCCTTGGCGAGCCATTGCCTCGGTATCGGGATAGCCAGTGAAGAAGCACTCAGGAAAAGAGACAATCTTCGCACCCTCTGCATCGGCACGTTTGAGGCCCTCTTCAAAACGGGACAAGTTATGGTCGAAATCTCCGACCCAAGGCTCGAACTGGCAGTGCGCGATTTGACAGGTCGGCCGAACTTATGCCTGTCGATTCTTGGACGGATTGGTAGCAACAGCGCCTTAATGGAGATCAAGGAGACATGGTGTGGCTTTATGCCGCGGAATTGAATAGGCTGGCCGAGAGCAGAGCTGTCTTGACCCTCAGGCTTAAATTCCGTATTTTACTATCATGATTTTAATCACCTTCCCACTGAAGGACAAAAGAGCACTGAAGCGTCTTTAAATAGACAGCATCATGATGATTCCTTTCAAATTTTGAACCTGTCCATCCAGCCTATGAAAACAGAATTACCGGTCATCCTCGAAACCAAGCTGGCGGATTTTCGCAAACGCGTCTGGATCGTGAAGCTCACGGAAGGGCTGCTGGCGGCGGCTTTTGGGATTGCGCTGTCTTATGTGCTCGTGTTTGCGCTGGATCGCGTGATGGAAACGCCAGTTTGGCTGCGGGCGACGTTGCTGATCGCTGGCGCGGCGGTATTAGGGCTGGGGCTGCCGCTGAAGTGGCATCGCTGGGTGTGGCGGCAGCGGAGTCTGGAAGATGCGGCGCGGTTGCTGAAGCGCACGTTTCCGCGCTTGGGAGATCAGTTGCTTGGTATCGTGGAGCTGGCGCATGTGGAAGCCGGTTCGGCAGGTCGCAGTGAGCGGCTAGTTCAGGCGGCGATGGATCAGGCGGCGGAGGCGGTGAAGGACAAGGACTTCTCGCATGCGGTGCCGGAGGCGAAACATTTTCAGTGGGGCTGGGCCGCGGGCGTAACGGCGATGCTGGCCGTGGCGGCGCTGACATTGGTGCCGGACGCGGCTTGGAATGCCATGGCACGCTGGGTGACGCCGTGGCGCGATGTGGAACGCTTCACATTCGCGAAGATCGAGAAGCTGCCCAATCGGCTCGTGGTGCCGTATGCGGAGCCGTTTGATTTGAAGGTGCTGCTCGACAAGGACACGCGCTGGTCGCCATCAAGGGCAAAGGCGCGGATCGGTGATCAGCCAGTTGTTGTGACTGGATTGAAGGAAGGCGCATATCCGCTGACTTTTCCGCCGCAGAAGGAAGACGCAGCCCTTTCACTCTCGCTGGGCGATGTGCGCAAGAAGTTCAACGTTTTGCCACGCACGCGGCCTGAATTGACGGCGTTATCGGTGCGGACGCGGTTGCCTGACTATTTGAAATACAAGACGGAGCCGGTGATCGAAGTGCGTGGCGGATCGGTGAGTGTGTTGAAGGGCACAAAGGCTTCGCTGGAGGCGACGGCGAGTCGTGAACTGGCTTCGGCGGAAGTGGACGGCGAGGCAGAGAAGGTTTCTGGGGCGAAGGTGATGACGCCGTTTCACGAGATCGCTGCGGATGCCGAGAAGCATGTGATGTGGAAAGATCGTGATGGATTGACGCCGCGTGAGCCACTGGTGTTGAAGATCAACGCGATTGACGATGAATCGCCACGGCTCGCAGCAAGGCGTGAGACGCAGGAGCAAGTGGTGCTGGATTCAGAGGTGGTCGTGTTCGACGTGGATGTGCAAGACGACTTCGGTATTCAGCGCACTGGCCTGGAATGGCGCAGCGTGAACAATGACAAGACCAAGGGCGACAAGATCGCCGCTGCTGGAGCTCCAGAGAAGAAAGAGCTGTCGAACAAGGCGACGTTTTGTGCCTCGCGCGATGGGGTGGAGCCGCAGACGCTCGAAATTCGTGCGTGGGCGGAGGATTATCTGCCGAACCGGAAACGCGCGTATTCAGCGGCGTTCGTGCTGCATGTGCTGAACAAGACGGACCACGCGCTGTGGTTGACGGAGCAGTTTGGCAAATGGCTGGAGGCGGCACGCGAGAGTTATGAGCGCGAGCAGCAACTGCATGCGACGAACAAGGAGCTGCGCGCGATGGATGCGGCAGAATTGGATCGCCCCGAGAACCGCCGCAAGATCGCGCAGCAGGCGAGCGCGGAGAATGCGAACGCGGCGCGACTGGGCAATTTGAATCAAAGCGGACGCAGTCTAGTGGAGCAGGCGACGCGGAATGATGAGTTTGATGCAAAAAGGCTCGAATCATGGGCAACGATGCTCAAGTCGTTGCAGGACATCGCAGCGAAACGGATGCCAAGCGTAGCGGATTTGCTGAAGGAAAGTTCGGGAGCGAAGGCTGGGAAGCCAAATCAGAGCACGGCGAGCAACTCGCCGTCGAATCCATCGCCACAGGGTTCGAAAGAAGCAAAGCCGGCTGAAGGAAAATCTTCTCAGAGCAAGCCGAGTGCGCCGCAGATTGCGAAAGGACCCGATTTGCCGAAGGGATCACAGGGCGGCAAGGCTTCCACGGAAGAACAGAAGAAAGAGAACATGCCGAGCATCGCGGACAAGGAAGGCTCGATGAGCAAAGCGGAGCAGAAGCCCGCTGATCCAAATGCGAAGCCATCGCCGCCGAAGCCGAGCACGATGAAACTGCCGACGACGCAGATGGCTGCGGCACCATCGAAGAAGAAGGACGAAAAGACGGAGGAAAAGCCGCAGGAGGCGCAATCGCCTGCGCAGAAGAAGATGGATGACGCCATTGATGAGCAAAAGCTGCTGCTGGCCGAGTTTGCACGCGTTTCAGACGAGTTGAGTGCAATCTTGGCAAGCCTAGAGGCCAGCACGTTTGTGAAGCGCTTCAAGGCGGCGTCACGGCAGCAGTTGGTGGCGGCGAAGGATCTGAACACGAAGACGCTGAGCGCGTTTGGCCTGGAAAGAAAGCCGGTGAAGGACGCAGCGACGATTGCGGAGAACGAAAAGAAGCAGAGCGAAACGGTGCGCGTGATTCAGAGCGATCTGGAGGCCTATTTTGCCCGCAAGCCGGAGATGCATTTCAAAAACATCATCGGGCAGATGAAGGAGACACAGGTGATCAGGGCGCTTTCAACGCTGGGCGATCAGGCGGCGGTAAATCTGAGTGGCAACAGCATGGCGGGCGCGGAATTTTGGGCGGACACGCTGGACCGCTGGGCGGAGGAGATGGTGGCGGCCAGCGATTGCAAATCGTGCAGCAGTTGCAGCGCGGACAGCTTGCCGCCGGAGATTGTTTTGAAGGTGATGAAGTCGCTGCGCGATGAGATGAAGCTGCGTGATGAAACGCGTGAGCTGGAAAGCGCGAAATCGGCGTTGAAAGACGGGGAGCATGCCAAGAAGTCGGCGAATCTGGCTTCAAAGCAGTTTGGCATTCAGGCGAACACTCGAGGCGCGTTTGATGACATCCTGCGTTTGCCGCAGGGGAATGAGAAGTTTGGCAAGGAGCTGAAGCTGCTGGATGCGGTGATGGGCGTGATGATGGAAGCAGCGGGCATTCTGGACAAAGCAGACACAGGAGCGCCCGCGATTGCGGCGGAGACGGAAGCGATTGAACTGCTGCTGCAGGCGAAGCGTCAGGGCAAGGGCGGTGGTGGCGGTGGCGGATCGAATCCCGGCGGTGGCGGCACTGCAGCATCGGCTTCTGAGGCAGCGCTGGCCGACTTGGGGCCGGGAAGTGATGCGGAGAGCAAAGCAGAAGTGCGTCCTGTTGGTCAATCAACCGGCAAGGCTGGGCGTGAACTGCCGGAAGAATTCAAGACGGGCCTGGATGCATATTTCAACAAGCTGGAGGCAGGAGGCACAGTGAAATGACGCGTCTGGTGCTGCTCACATTTCTATGTGCGAGTCTCGCTGTTGTGCAGGCGCAAACGCTGACGCTTGCCGAGACGAAGAAACCGCTGTCAGAAACGGTAGAGAAGGTTTTAGCGGAGTTTGTGACCAAATGCGCGCCGGAGAAGCAGAAGCAGCTCACAGCGCATATGGAGGAGGTGATCAAGGCGGTGGATGCAGCGGCGAAGCTCACGGCGGAGGAGACGACCACGTTGAAGAACGAAGCGACAAAGGCGGTGGAGGCTACTATGAAGACATGGGGGCCGCAGGCGATTGTGATGATGCGCACGTATCTCTCGCGCACATCCGATGCGGCGGCAATCCGACACATCGGTGTATGGAAGCCAGAGAACGCAGGACCAGGAGAACCCATCGAGGACTGGACACCACCGAATGAAGATGCGGCATGGATTGCCGCATTGAAGACAACGCTCGGTGATGAGCGTTTTACCGCCTGGAGCGAGGCGAATGCGAAAGTGAAGAAGCAGGCGGATGAGGAGATCGCTGCTTATCTTGAACGCTGGGTGCGTGAGTCACGTGGGCCGATGAACGAGGACTTACAGGCGAAGATCGCCTTAATGAAGAACGTGCTGCAATTGCCAGAAGAAAAAATCGCTGCGCTGAAGCAAGCGGCGGAGGCCTTGCTGAACCGATTGTGCATGGCGGAGCAGAAACGCGCAACGGGCATGCTGCGGACAATGCCACCTGAGGCCCGGCAGAAGAAGACGAGCAGCGGTTCTTTCTACATCCGCTTCGACAGGCCGCGTGGCGATGCCTGGAACAAAGTCTGGGATGATGTGGCGGCGAAAGTGCTGCCAGCGGAACAGGTCGCGACTTGGCAGAAAGCTGACCAGGAACAACGCGCCAAGGAGGAAACGGAACTGGCAGACATGATCAAGCCATCTGAGCAGCAGGCTGAGCAACAGATGGAGACAGCGCTAGCCTCCGAGATCGACAGCATCACGGTGGCGCTGAGTTTGAGCAAGGAGCGGCAGAAGGAGCTGGAAAAACTGTCAAAGGCAGCGATCCAAGAATCATTGAAGCAAGCGCGAAAGGGTTGGCTCCAACAGGCGAAGAATTATTCAACGACGGAGCGCAAACGCATTCGTGGCAATGTCTATTTTGGCATCAACGAAGAACAGCAAGCGACTGCGCTGCCGATTTGGAAAGATGGGCTGAAAAAAATCCTCACCGAAGAGGAACGGACCCGGATGGCCGCAGAAAATAAGCAGCGTGAGGAGCGCACCTGCGGTGCCATTGCGCGTGCTTGTCTGGCTGAGATGGACCGGACTTTGGTGCTGAACGCCGACCAGCGCACGAAGCTTGAGCCGCTGCTAAAAGATCTGATGCAGCCGCTGATGGAGCAGCGCCGCCAGCAGTACTGGAGCTACAACGCTACACAGCTCTTTCAAAACGCAGGCAAGGCCAAGGAAGAAACAGTGCGCGCAATTCTCGACGACACGCAATGGAAGCATTGGAAGGAATTGATTGTCTCGAACACTAATTCCTCACGCAACAGCCTACCTAACATCAATAGCAACGGTGCCGAGGTGCCAGACATGGAGGCTGCGATCTCGGCGCATTTGTACAAAATGTTTGTGACGGAACGCAAACGCGTGCTGGCAGCCATGATGCCACTGGTGGAGGACGCGACACGAGTGCTGACGCTGCCACCTCCAGATGTTGCGCGGCTCACCACTGCGGCGAAGGGCGCAGTGGAGCAGAATTTAAGCTCGTGGCGGCAGACACTGGAGCGCTATGTGCGGTCGAGCGTGCAGACAGCCAACGCGAAAAACATTTTACAGGCCTTGGCAGGCACAGAACGCGTGAACTTCAGCCGCAATGAAGGCGAGGCACAGGAGGTAGTGGTTTGGAAAGAGGCTTTGAGCACGACCCTGAATGAAGCGCAGCAGAAGCAACTCAAGCAGGTGGTGGATGCGCGGCGTGACTATCGTCTGAAGGCGATGGCAGCAATGAGTACCTCCGAACTGGACCGCCGCCGCCGACTGACAGCGGTGCAGTGCGTGAGGATCGAGGCGGTCATTCAGAAAGTGCTAGCCGAATATCTGCCTGACATCGAACGCTACATGTCCCAGCAGTGGTTCCTGCAATACTACTACGCGCTGGTGCCGATGGGCGGTGTGCCGGATAAGGAAATGCAGGCAATTCTGACGCCTGAGCAATGGAAGCTGTGCAAGGATCGCGATCTCCCCGACGCGATGCAGTACTGGGAAGGCATCAAGCAGAACCACGAGCAACGCGTCAAACAAGGTGCGAATGGCAATGCGAACAGAGGAATCATCAACGGAGGTTTTATCATCGACCAATGAAGCGATTCATCATGCCCGCCTGCCTGATGCTGCTTTGCACGACTTTTCCTGCCGCAGCCCAAGACCCAGCACTGCGCTTTGGCGGTGCCATTCCGCAGGAGGTGGAAACAGTCTATGAACGTGGTCTAACGTGGCTGGCATCGAAGCAAAGCGAACAAGGAGGTTGGCAAGGCGGTAATGATGGCGCGGGAGTCGATGGCATCTGCGTGATGGCGTTTCTCGCCAGCGGAGAAGACCCGAACTTCGGGCGTTATGCGCCGAATATTCGTCGAGCATTGCGCGCCATGATCCGCAGCCAGGATGCGAGCACCGGTTATTTACCAAACAGCATGTACCATCATGGGTTTGCGATGCTGGCTTTGTCTGAAGCCTACGGTGCGGTGGATGAAGCGCTGCTGTGGGAGGGTGGCAAGCCGCTGCGCACGATCTCGCAAGCGCTCGATCTCGCGATCCGCTGTGCGGGCACGTCGCAAAAAGCAAATCGATGGGGCGGTTGGCGTTACATGCCGAACTCGACGGATGCGGACACCTCGGTCACGGGCGCGATGCTGATGGGATTACTCGCGGCGCGCAACGCTGGTATGGAGGTGTCGGATGAAGTGATCGATGCCGCGCTGGAGTACATGCGCCGCAGCACCGGCAAAGATGGCAGCGTGGCCTATAGCGGTGGCTTTGGCGGCTTCGGTGAGTCAATGAACCGCAGCGCCATCGCGACGATTGTGGCCGCCGTTTCGAAGCACAAAGACACCGAGGAGTTCAAAGCCACGCTCAAGCACATCACCGAGCGGCTTGAGCACAATGAAGGCAACTACAAGGAGTACTTCCGCTACTACATGGCGCAGGCATTGTTTCAGGGCGACTACACCTCCTGGCAGAAATGGAATGCTGCCACCGCACGAGTACTCAGCGAAACGCAGGCGGCGGATGGCAGCTTCAACAACGATGCATACGCCACCGGCATGTCTTTGCTGGCGCTGGCACTGAACTACCGCTTCCTCCCAATCTATGAACGCTAAACGCCTCATCACCTTCCTAGCTCTGGTAGGGATGAGCCACGCCTCGGAGCTTCATTGGCAGAGCGGCGAATGGATCGGCGGACATTTGATGGAGATCACGGACGATCATGTCGTCTGGCGTTCGGAAATGTTCACCGAGCCGTTAAAAGTCAGCCTGAGCGTTCTGCGCCGCGTGCGCAAACTGCCGGAAGACCTGCCGACCAAGGAACCCTTCAGCCTGCGCATGGCTGACGGCACCCGGCTTTACGGCAACATCAATGGCATCGACGCGAAAACGCTCACCCTCAAATCAGCCCGCTTTGGCACGATGCAGATCGAGCGCAGCGCTGTCGCGAGCATCAAACGACTCAGTGGTTCTGGCATGCTGTTTGCAGCACCAACAAGCACCAGCGGCTGGATTGAGAGCGACGTCAAAAACAATAACAAGCTCTGGCGGGTGATTCCTGGAGCCGCCTTGAAGCAGTATGGCTGGAATCGCAGCTCGACCCTGCCATTGAATCTTCCTGAGCAGGTGGAGATGCAGTTCAACCTCACTTCCACCGTTAGCCCTGAATTCAAACTGGATCTCAAGGCCTCGGAACAAGAGCGGGTGACCATTGAGACCTGGGTTGATGAAGTCGTGCTGCAAGGTCGCGTGTTTCAAAGCCTCAAGACCCTCAAGGATAGTGACCATCGTGTGGCCCTGACCTTATTCTGGAACCGCAAGACTGGCCTGTGTGCCATTTACAGTGCCGACGGAAAGAAGCTGGCGGAGACGAACAAGCTGCCAGTAGAGGATGCCAAAGCGAAAGCGAAGGCTGCGGAGAAAAAACCTGCCGCACCTGCCGGTGGTGGCGGGTTGTTTGGTGCTTTGTTCGGCGTCGTGCAGGGCGCGGCACAGGCCAAGGTCGAGGCCATACAGCAAGCGCAGGCGCGCCCCACGCCTGCAGGTGAAGTGGTGCCGGTGGGTTTCACGCTGCTAAACAAAGGACCCGATTTAAAACTCGAAGGCCTGCGCATTCGCACCTGGGATGGTGTCTTGCCCACCGACATCACGGATGTGCGGCCACGTGTGGAGCTAGCAGACGGCCACTACCTCAAAGCATCCGTTGTGCGTGCCAACGCCACTGGTTTGACCGTGCGCAGCAAAGACAACCGCAAGGAAACAACGCTGACTTGGGACAAAGTGCTCGGCATCGAAATGGAACCGCCCTCGCCGTTCTACAGCGCGCCTTCACCTGGCACAGAGATGTGGTTTGCGGATGGTGAATGGATCTCCGGCCTGCTCATGCATATACGCAATGAAGTGGCAACGATGAAGACCGGCTGGTGCAATGATCCGGTGTCCTTCAAGTTCGGCGAAGCCCGCCGTCTGGACCTGCGCGAGAACAAACCTGGCCCTAAATCACCTGACCTCGCCACACTCGATGTGCTAACGCTGGGCGAGAACAAAAAGCTACTGCACGGAACTCTCGATGGAGGTGGCGAGACACAGCCGCGCTGGCGTGTAGTCGGCGGCTTGAATGCTGTCGCCATGATCAGTGCAGGAAGTTTCGAGATCACACGTGCGGTTGCAGCAAAACCCGAGGGAATTCGCAGTGATGCCCTGTTTTATCTGAGCAATGGCGACGTCGTGCCAGGAACGTTACGTGCGATCGATGCGAAGCAGGTCGATCTCGACTCCGATGTGGTCGCGGTGAAGCATCTGCCCGCCGACAAGCTTCAAGCCATCCAGTTCGGCGGAGCCGCGCTGAACTTGAACGGCTTCGAAGATTCCGGCTGGCGGCGCGTACGCGGTGGGCCTGAACTGGTGAAGCTCAATGGCAAGAACGCGCTCGATTTCCAGCCAGGCGGCTCCTGGGGGCATCCCGCCTTCATGCAGGTGAACGAAATCAACTTCACGCTCGTGAACAACGGTTTCAGCGCTCTGCGTGTGCGATTGTTCTGCGACGGCGTCGATGCGGTCTCGAAAAGCACCAATCTGCTGTTCGGCCACATGGGCAGCGAGGTATGCTTTGGCCTTGAGGCATCCGGCGATCAGATGGACCGGCAGTTCCGCACACGTAGCAACGGCCCCATGCCAATGCGCATCTCCATTGCGGAGAACAGCGTTGAAGTCTTCTTCAATGGTCTATCCGTGCGCAAGATCGAACTCACACCACAGATGCGCTCAGGCGGTGGTATCATCATCGAGCCGTTCAGTTTGTGGGGAAATGGTGAGCGCGAGGTCAAGATCAACTCATTCAGCGCTCGCATTGCTCCAGGCCGTGTTGCCGTGCCCGTGGTCGATGTGAAGGCCAAGGAGCATGCGCTGACGGTGCCGCGCTTTCGAAAAGAAGACCCGCCGCGGCATGCGTTGCTCGCTGCAAACGGCGATTTACTCCGTGGCGTGATCGAAGCAGCCACCGCGAACCATTTCGCCATTCGCTCTGGCTTGGAAACGATCCAAGTGCCGCGTGATCGCGTGAAGGCAGCTGTGTGGCTGATCAAACCCATCGACGATGTCAGTGCCGCCTTCGAGGCACGCGAGCATGCGTCCGACCCTGTGGCGACCACTCACTGGCTGCAACTCAACAACGGTGCACGCCTTGCCTTGAAGGTGGCACGCTTCGACAAAGAAGCCGTGATCGGTACGAACGCCCTGCTCGGTGACTGCCAGGTGCCTTTGAACCAAATATACATCATTCGGAGTTCCTCACCTCGTGACAGCGCCACCATGCTGGCGTTGCGCGACTGGAAACTCAAGTTTGCCCCCGAACCCGTGCTACCCGAGAGCGGTGGAGAAAGCTCGCCGCTGCTTAAAAAGGATGCCAAGCCCTTCAAGCTGCCTCTGCTCGCCGGTGGTGACTTCGACCTCGCACAGGAAAATGGCAAAGTCATCGTCCTCGACTTCTGGGCCACGTGGTGCGGTCCCTGCATCAAATCTCTGCCCGACATGATCGACCAAATGGCCGCCTTCGATCCGAAAAAGGTTCGCTTCATCGGCGTGAATCAAGCCGAGTCCAAAGAGACCGTGAAAACCTTCCTCGAAACCCGCGGCTGGAAATTTGAAGTCGCGCTAGATGCCAATCAACGCGTCGGCCAGTCCTTTGGTGTCGAAGGCATCCCCCACACCGTCGTCATCGGTCCCGATGGCAAAGTGGCGTATGTGAAGACAGGTTATGAGCCGGATGGCGCAAAGAAAATCGCGGAGACGGTGAAGAAGCTGCTGGGGGAATGAGATGCCAAGATCATCCTCTCGCGGCAGTTTGACTCTTTGAATTGTGTCCAATTCCCTTCTCCAGTTCGACAAGCTGCATCTTTGGCATCCCTTCACGCCGATGCGGCAGTGGTGTGC
>Ga0209086_10000628_pt1 | contig 30275 bp, 24 predicted proteins | sample M_130207_XF_Meta_FD_187312 | JGI IMG/M metagenome (GOLD analysis project Ga0209086, IMG submission 187312) | Freshwater microbial communities from Lake Montjoie, Canada to study carbon cycling - M_130207_XF_MetaG (SPAdes) (version 2) | ecosystem: Environmental > Aquatic > Freshwater > Lake... | reverse complement strand
CGCCTCCGGCGAGTTGGCAAAGGTCCAGATGCGGCCCTCGCGTTCCCAGACGCAGAGAGTGTCGGTGCCGGGCACTGAGGTCAGGCCGGTGCAGTTGGTGAAGAGGAGGTTGGTGAAGGCGACCACCGCCGACCAGTTGCCTGAAATGGCGGGAGCGACCTCAGGCAGGGCGCCATCCAGAAAAGCGCCGGCGGCCGGGCGGTGAGCGAGGCCGTAGGGTTTGGCGTGCGCGGACCCGAGAATCCCGCCCAGCAGTGCAAGGAGATATAGCAGTGAACAATTTTTGAAAAGTGTTCGGATCACAGCGAAACGTGCATAGGATTCTCTGCCGTGCCCGCGCCGTCAAACTTTTAACGCCCGCGCGGCCAATTCCATTTTAACCCGAATTCCTGAGTGGGTCAGGCTCTCGCGCAGCTCCCCGAACCAAGTACCTCCTCTTCCCGCCCTCCATTTCATGGAAGAGAGGGTGTAGGCAGTCGAACGGCGTCGCTTCATTACCAACTCAACTCCAGAATTGAGTTTGATATTAACCCGAATCCTGAAGCGGGCCGTTACGGAAAATGGCGGGGACAGCGCGTGCTGCGCTGTCCCCGCCCGAGCGGAGCGGGCGGAACGAAGTGTGCCAAGGTTCACGCGCCATTTTTATCCCATTTCGGAATTCGGTTTGAAAGCGAGAAGCCAAACTGGAGTGGAACCGGCTCGGCCTTAATAATCCATCGGCGGCGTGACCGGTCGGATTAGGTATTTGCCCGGCGCGGGGAACATTGGCAGAGTGTCGGCGTGCCGAAGTCCGCCAAACGTCCTGATTCCGTTCCCCGCGCCGGAAAGATTCCTGACGCGCCGTCCTTCACCGAGCGCCCGGCGTGGCACGGGGTCGGCGCTGGATGGCAGCATTTGCACGGCAGCGTGCAGGGCGCGGGCGTGAGCTTCGAATGGCATGATTTCAAGGCAGGTGCGGAATTTGACTGGGGGAAAAGTTTCCATCCCGGCAGCATCGAAGTCTGCCTGAACCTGGCCGGCGAAGGTCGGGTGGGTTCCGGCAAGGATCCGGTTTTGTTCGCGCCGCTCACGGCGGGTTTTTACCGTCGCGGCGACCAGCCGCTGCCCGCCATGCGTGCGGCCCGGCAGCGGCACCAGTTTCTCACCGTCGAGATGTCTTTTGATTTTCTCCGGCGCCATTTGGGCGGGGCGGGCGCCTCGCTGCATCCGCTGGTGCGGGAGGTCGTGGACGGGCATGCGTCGAAATCGGATGTCGCCCCGCCCACGCGCCTGACCAGCCGGCAGCAGCAGTTGCTGGCGAGCCTGCGCGACGCGCCGGTGCTGGCGCTGGCCCAGTCCGTCTGGTACCAGGCCAAGGCGCTGGAGGTGGCGGCGGAATTCTTCTTCGTGGCGCCGGGCGGTCAGGAGCTGTTCTGTCAGCGGCAGCAGCAGATCTCAGCGGTGCGCGTGGAGAAGGTGATCGCTCTGCTGCGGGAAAAGCTCGCGGAACCGCCCACGCTGGAGGAGCTCGGCCGGCTGGTTGGATGCAGCCCGTTTCATTTGAGCCGCACCTTTTCCGCCGCCAACGGCATGACCATCCCGCAATACACCCGACAGCTGCGGATGGAGCGCGCGGCAGAACTGTTGAAGTCGGGAAAATTTAATGTCACCCAAGCCGCGCTTGAGGTGGGGTACTCGAGCCTGAGCCATTTCAGCCAGGCCTTCCATGACACCTACGGTTGCTGTCCGGGACTGTATCCGCTGCGCACGCCCACGCAGGTCATCGCACTCAAGTAGCCGGCGCCGCCGGGGGGCTTTGCCCATCCGCGGTCGCGCCGACCTCATGGAATCCCTTGCAAACCCGGACGCTCTCGATAGGATGTGCCGTCACTCATCCTTGACTCCATTTTCCTATGAAATCTGAATTTATCTCCCTGATGATCCTGACCTGTGGCCTTGCGATGTCGGGTCGCCCCGCTTTCGGGGCTCCGCTGCCGGACGCCTGCCGGACCGGCGGTTTCGCGCTCGGCTGCCAAGCGTGGACTTTCAAGGAGTTCACCGTGCTGGAGGCCATCCAGATGACCGCGGCCGCCGGCGGCAAGGTCATCGAATTCTATCCGGGTCAGAGTTTCAGCGCGGACAAGCCCGGCTTGAAGTGGGACCATGACGCCACCCCTGAAATGATCGCGGCGGTCCGGGCGCAGCTGGAAAAATCCGGCGTCCGCGCCGTGAATTACGGCGTCGTGTCCGTTCCCCAGGACGAAGCAGGTGCCCGGCGGATTTTTGAGTTTGCCAAGACCCTTGGGCTCTATGGGATCACCACCGAATCGGTGGAGTCTCTGGACACCCTCGAGAAGCTGGCCAAGGAATACGACCTCCGGGTGGGGATCCATAATCATCCCCGGCGCCCGCTGGATCCGCTCTATAAAAACTGGGACCCCCGCTACGTGCTGGGATTGATTCAAGGCCGCGACGCGCGTCTGGGGTCCACGGCGGATGTCGGCCATTGGCTGCGGTCCGGACTGGATCCGGTGGACTGCCTGAAACTCCTTCAAGGCCGGGTGGTCAGCGTCCACCTGAAGGATCTCAGCGAGAAATCCGCGACGGCCCATGACGTCCCGTTTGGCACCGGTGCCTCCAACATCGCCGGCATTCTGGAGGAGCTGAGGCGGCAGTCGTTTGCTGGGAACGTCTCGATCGAATACGAATATCATTGGACGAACAGTCTGCCCGAGGTGGCCCAATGCGTGGGCTTCGTGCGGGGCAGTGGGGCTCGCTAATCCCTAACTTTCCGTTGGCGGAGCTCGTCCAAAAAAAACTTGAAACCGCATTGCGTTTGTCCGCATCTTGGTCTTGTGACTATCAACTTATGAGCCCATCAACTGATTCCAAGGCAGACAGTTCCGTCGGCAGGTCCGGTGGCGGTGCTGCGACACTGGCCTTCCTGCTGCTGCGCGGCTGGCTGGCGGTGCGTGCGATACTGGCTGGCCTCGAGAAATTTGGAGCCTATGTCACGGTCCAGCAACCCCTGATCGATCCGGCCACGGGCCTGGCCGATCCCAACGCGGTGGTGGACGTCAAGGTGAAATACTATGCGCTGGCCAATTACAACGGGATCCCGGCGTCCCTGAAAGTGAAGTTTGCCAATGAACCCCTGCTCCCGCATTTCGCCCTGACGGCCTTCAACGATCTGCTGGGCCCGGCGCTGATTCTAACTGGGGTGATGCTTTTGCTGGGGCTGGGCACGCGGATTTCGCTCTTTCTGCAGGGACTGATTTATATCGCGCTGACCGTGGGGTTGAGTTTGATCGGTCAGAATGACGGCATCGCCTGGCTGGGGATCCATGTCGCCCTCGTGGCGATGGCCCTGATGCTGGCCCAACACAACCGGCATGTGTTGTTCCGAAAATGGTGAACCAACCCTTCACCCGTCGGGAATTCCTAGGCACCACCGTCGCGGCGGGGGCGGGCTTGCTGCTGACCTCCTGTCGTCCAGAGTCCGCCTCGTCGCCGGCGGCGGTCCAGGGTTCGGTGCTGAACAAGATCAACGTGGCGCTTATCGGCTGCGGCGCCCAGGGTCAGGTGCTGCTGGATTCGTTGATGGTGATTGAGGGGATACGGCTGGTGGCCATCGTGGACATCTGGAGTTACAACCGCGACAGCAACATTCGCCGGCTCAAGAGCCAGGGAGTGGAGGTGCGGGGGTACGAGAGTTACGAGGATCTGCTCGCGCATGAAAAGGATTTGCAGGCGGTAATCGTGGCGACCCCTGATTTCTGGCACGCGCCGGTCACCAATGCCTGTCTGAAGGCGGGCTTGGACGTGTACTGCGAGAAGATGATGAGCAACACCATCGAGGGGGCGCGATCGATGGTCCGGACCATGCGGGAAACGGGGCGGCTGCTGCAGATCGGGCATCAGCGTCGCAGCAATCCGCGCTATCAGTTTGCGCTCAACCGTCTGGTGCGCGATTCCAAGCTGTGCGGCCGGCTGACCGCCGCCAATGCCCAGTGGAACCGGGCGGTGACGGAGGATTTGGGCTGGCCTAAAAAGTTCACGATGACGCCCGAGGCGCTGGCCCGGTACGGATACAAGGACATGCACCAGTTCCGGAACTGGCGCTGGTTCAAGGGGCTGGGCGGCGGCCCATTGTCCGATCTGGGGGCGCATCAGATTGATATCTTCAACTGGTGGTTTGGCGTCATGCCCTCCTCCGTGATGGCCAGCGGCGGCGTGGATTACTACAAGAACCACGAGTGGTACGACAACGCGATGGTGATCTATGAATACCCGCTGCCGACCGGGACGGCCCGCGCGTTTTATGAGGTGCTGACCACGACCAGCGCGGGCGGGGGTTATTTTGAGATGTTCATGGGCGACGAGGGGACGATCAAAATGTCCGAGAGCCCGCTGATCACCAAGCTGTACCGGGAGGACCGCGCGCCGGCCTGGGACGATCTGGTCGCCAAGAGCTATCTGCGCGCCAGCGCAACGGCGGCGGCGGCCGGGGAAGCCGACAAAGTGGACGTGCGGGAAACGGCGCCGCTGCTGCAGTATGAGATACCGGTCACGTTCAACAAAAAAATCCATCAGCCGCATCTGGAGAATTTTTTCAAGGCCATCCGGGGCGGTGTTCGCTTGAATTGTCCTGCGGACGAGGCCTTTGCCAGTGAATATGTGATCCACAAGGCGAATGAAGCCATTGCGGAGCGGAAAATCATTGCCATCACCCCTGAAGAAACCCAAGCGTAACATCCGTTTTCTATGAACTCATTCTTGATAAAAATGTCTGTTTTGGTTGTGGCGGGCGCGGTGACCTGCGTGGCCGCGGAGGATCAGATGGTTTTGAAAACCGAGCTGCCCAAGCCGCTGTTTGTCGGCACGCCGGTGCCGATCAAAGATGTTCCCAACTTGGAGCCGAAAACCAAGGCGGTCCATGCGGATCTTCTGGTTCCCGCCGGGACGGTGAATCTGGCCAAGGGTAAGAAGGTTACTGCCAGTGACAGTGACCCCGTGATGGGCTCGATCGACCTGATCACCGACGGGGACAAGGAAGGCGACGAGGGTTCCTGGGTGGAACTCGGGCCGGGCCGGCAATGGGTGCAGATCGATTTGGAAAAAGAGGCGGTCCTCTCCGCCGTCTTGCTCTGGCATTTCCATTCGACGGAGCGGGTTTACTTGGATGTCGTGGTGCAGGTTTCCAGCGACCCGACCTTTCAAAAAGACGTGACCACCCTGTTCGACGACACTGTCGGGACGGGCAAGGACTTGGCCTACATTGAGAGTTACAAGGGCAAATGGGTGGAGGCCAAGGGTGCCAAGGGTCGCTACGTCCGGCTGTATTCCAAAGGTAATACCACCAATAAAATGAACCACTATATCGAGGTGGAAGTGTTCGGCCGGCCCGCCGCTTGACTTGCCCTTTCCTCGTTCTTCGCCGCGAGCGGGGAGGGGGTGAAAATCATTGTCGTCTTCCGCCAATCCCTTGACGCCCTCGCCCTCCCTTAAAATCCGATGGGCCTGTTTTATCGCTCTGGCCGTGCTCGCCCTGGCGGTGCGTCTTCCTCAAATCGGCGAGCGACCGATGCACACGGATGAAGCGGTCAATGCCTTTGTGCTGGGCCAGTTGCTTGCCGGGAAACCGTTTCAATACGACCCGCAGGATCGGCATGGCCCGGCGCTCGCTGCCGAAACCCTGCCGGCGGTGCGGTTGCTGGGTGTGAAGCAATTCGCCGACCTCACCGAATCGCAGTTGCGCCGGGTTCCCGCAGTGACCGGGGCGGTCATGGTTTTATTATTCGGGGCGGGCGTGGAGATGTTCGGGTTCACCGCCTGCCTGGTGGCCGCCCTGCTGTTCGCCTTCGCTCCGCTGCCGGTTTATTACAGCCGCTATTTTATTCATGAAACCCTGTTTGTTGCGGTCACGCTCGGCTTGATTCTGTCAGGAGGGCGCGCGCTGAAGGCTAAGGGGGTTGGGTCCGCCGCGCTGGCGGGCTTCTGTGCCGCGCTGCTGCTCGCGTGCAAGGAAACGGCGCTCATTCACTTCGGCGCGCTGGTGGTGGCGCTGCTGTTCGTCCGTTTTGGGCCTGCAGGCAGGGCCGCGGCTCGGCCAGAAGGATCCCTGAAAAACGCCGGGCAAGAGCCCGGGGCAGCGATAAAAAAAATCCTCACGGCGTCCGCCGTTTTCGGGGTCGCCCTGACCCTGTTGTTCACCTGGTTCGGCCAGAATCGAGCGGTCTTTCTAGATTTAGTCCGGGCCGTCTCCCACGTTGCCGCCCGGGCCGCGGGCCAGGGCCATGAGAAGCCCTGCTGGTATTATGCCGCCCTTCTGGGCGGGGGCGGGGCAGGGGCGGCAATGCTCGGCCTGGCCGCGCTGGGTTTTTTTCGCGCGCTTACATCCGCCCGCCATTTCGGGTTGCTGGTCTACGCGTTGCTGGTCGCCGGGATTTACAGTGCGATCCCCTATAAAACCCCGTGGCTGGCCCTGAACCTCTGGCTCCCGCTGTCGCTCCTTGCGGGCCTGGCCGTCGAATGGCTTTGGGTTGCCCGGCCGAGAGGGTCCGCCCGTGTGGGGGTGTTGGCCTGCCTGGGAGTGTGCGGGTTCTTCATGACCTCTGACCTGCGGCAGCGGGTGTTCCTGACTCCGTCCGATGAAACCAATCCCTACGCCTACGCGCATACCGGCGGGGATTTGCTGCGGCTGGCGCCGCGACTGGAAGAGTTGGCCCGCCAACGCAACCTTGTCCTCCCCCGCATTGCCGTGGTCGCCGCCGATGCGTGGCCGCTGCCGTGGTATCTGCGCACGTTTTCGCAGACGGGTTTCTGGCAGCCGGGGCAGGATCCCGGACCGGCGGACTTTTTCATCACCGCAGCGGAGGTTCCCGCCGGGTTGGCGGAGCGGCTGAAGGGATTCCAGCCGGAGTTTTTTGGCGTCCGCCCGGAAGTGGTGCTGGTTTTATGGGTCCCCTTGCTGAAGGAGGTCGCTCCTGCACCCTGATATCCGGAGCGGATTCCCTATCATGTGTCATGAGTGATATTGATGTCTTCCATCATTTTGCGATGGCAACGCAGTTTCAGGTGCGCATTGCCGGCGTGGAGAAATCCTATGCGGCGCAAGCGGCTCAGGCGGCGTTTGCGTTGACGGATGACTTGGAATCCAGGTTGAGCCGTTTCCGTGAAAACAGCGATATTGCCCGGATTGCGCAGTTGGTGTCCGGCGAGGAATTGCGCGTGAGTGAGCCTGCATTTGCCTGTCTGGAGATCGCGGAAAAAATGGAGGCGGCCACGCGCGGGGCGTTTTCCGTGACGGCGGCCGCGCTGCGGGACCAGCCGCAGCGGCCGCGCTGGAGCCTGCGGCGGGAGGCGTTTTCCATCCGCAGCGGCGGCGGCCGTCTGGAGTTTGATCTGGGGGCGATTGGCAAGGGTTTTGCCTTGGACCGCATGGCGGAGGTCTTGAGGGAATGGGATTGCCTCTCTTTTCTGCTGGTGGCGGGCGGCAGCAGCGTTCTCGCGGGCGCGGGGCCGGTGGGAACTCCCGGGTGGTCCTGCGGCCTGGGTGAGAATGACTCCGCCCAGCGCTACTGGCTGACGCATTGTTCCCTGAGCGGTTCGGGTCTGGCAGTGAAAGGAGCGCATATTTTGGATCCGCGCACGGCCCAACCCGCCCATCGACAGCATCGCGCATGGGCCCTGACAGGTAGCGGCGCCGAATCAGACGCCCTCTCGACGGCTTGCATGGTCTGGGACGAAGCAGAGCTCCTGGAGATTATCGGGGAGCGGTCGGACTGGTTGGTTTTTTTGGACCAGGGCGGGGGGTGGCGGGGGAGGCGTGCCCTGCCGCCGGCCGCCTGAGCCGGTGCGGGATGCTTCAGTGGAAATTTGAAATCTTTTGGTGAATAATTTTTCGGCAACGTCTATAACAGTACGCGCACCGCATCTTTAAAAAACACTCAAGTCATATGAATCGCCGTCATTTTCTGACCACCACCGGGGCTGCTCTTGTTTTACCGCTGATTTTGCCGGGCTGCGCCACCGGAACCGGCCGGCGTCCCCGTCCCTCCAATCGCATCAATCTGGGCATCGTCGGCTGGGGCATGCAAGGGCCTTCCAACACCCGTTCGTTTCTGGTGGAGGAGGACTGCCAGGTCGTCGCCGCCTGCGATCTGAACCGGGTTAATCTGCAGAAGGCGGTGGACACCATCAACCAACATTACGAAAACAAGGACTGCGCGGCCTATCAGGATTACCGCGAAATGATGGCGCGCGAGGATCTGGACGCGGTGATGCTGGCGGTGCCGGATCACTGGCATGAGCTGGTGGCCACGGAGGCGGCCCGGAGGGGGCTGGATATTTACGGTGAAAAGCCGCTCGCCAAAACCATTGCGGAACAGCAGTCCATTGTCCGGGCCGTCCAGAAAAACAAGATTATTTGGCAGACCGGCTCCTGGCAGCGGTCGCAGGCCCAGTTCCGCAAAGCGGCGGAGATTGTCCGCAGCGGACTCATCGGAAAAGTCACCCGCGTCGAAGTGGGTCTGCCCTCGGGGCATAAGGATTTTGCCCGCACCGCGCCGGAGTTGATTGCGAAGCTGGCCGGGCTGCCCGGGAAAATTGACGATCTTTCCAAGGTGGTGCCGGGCACGCCCGAATGGGATCTTGCCGTCACCGCGCCGCCCGCCGAGCTGGATTACAACACCTGGATTGGGCCGTCCCAGATGGAGCCCTACATCCGGCAGCGCGTGTTCATGAACTGGCGCTGGAATTACAACACCGGCGGCGGCCAGTTGCTTGACTGGGTCGGCCATCATGTGGACATCGCCCATTGGGGGCTGGGCTTTGACCATGCCGGACCTTTGGAGATCGAGGGACATGGTGAATTTCCCGCACCCAACGCCCTCTGGAACACCTGCACCCGATACCGGATCGAACTGAAGTACCCGCAGGACATCACCATGATCATCGCGGGCGGACACGACGACATCCGGGGCGGAACCAAATGGATAGGCACCGATGGTTGGGTATGGGTCAACCGGAGTGAATCCGATAAAGCCAATCCCGGCGGATTTGACGCTTCTAATCCCGCTTGGAAAAAAGGCAAGTCCCTACCTGAAGCGCTGCGCACGACCAAATTATACAAATCCCCCGGGCACTGGCGGAATTTTCTGGATTGTGTCAAATCCCGGCAGCCCACACTGGCGCCGGTGGAGACGGCCCATCATTCGGCCATCCCCGGCCATCTGGGGCTGATCTCCCTGCTGACGGGGCGAAAAATCCGCTGGGACAATGCCAGTGAAATGATCTTGGACGATCCGGAGGCGAGCCGGCTGATGACGCGGGAATATCGGGCCCCGTGGAGAACCGGTTGACGGACAGTTGGGGTGAAGAGGCTTGGGGGCGCTCCGGCTGGGGCGTTCAGGCGGTTGCAGATTCCGCGGCCGGTTTTTTGGCCACGATCACTCCGGCCGGGCGCAGCAGGCGTTCGCGCAGCTTGTAACCCTTCCGGACCTGTTGCAGCACGTTGCCCTCCGGCACGCTGTCGCTTTCCTGTTGCGAGATGGCCTCGTGAAAGGTGGGGTCGAAAGGCTTGCCGCTGGCGTCCACTTCTTCCAGGCCGGATTCGGCCAAAATCCCCTTGATCTGCTGCTGGATCATGGTGATGCCCGCATGCAGGGAGGCGATGCCGCCCTGTGGGACTTGTGTATTCTGGGCGGCGGACTGCGCCATCTCAAAACTATCCAGAATGGGCAGCAGTTTTTGGAACAGGGAGGCATTGGCAAAGTGGATGGCCTCCGTCCGCTCGCGGGCGGCGCGTTTCTTGAAATTCTCAAAGTCCGCCGTCACCCGCAGCAGCCGGTCCCAATGCTCGTCGGCCTTGGCCGCCCTAGCTTGAATCTCGGTCTGCTGCTCCGGCGTCAGTTCTGCGGGGGCGCCGTCCGTCGTGTTGGAAATAGGTTCGTTCTTGTTCTTCATGGAAATGTTTCAGAGGGTCAAAGCACCCATTGAGACGGCAGTCTAAACCATCCGCCAGGATTGGCAACTGGGATGAGGCGGCCCGAATGGGTGGGTTTCAGGAGGCTGGGATGAGCGACAGGAATTCCGGGAGGGTGCGGATGGGGTTGAAGCGCGGGTCATTGCGGGCTTCGCTGATCAGGTTGCGCGCGGCGGTATTGGTCACGAGCCGCTGGGAGCTCATGGTGACGGCAACCCGGAGGTTTTGCAGGGCGAGGTCATTTTTGCCGGTAATGGCCTGGAGCGCGGCCAGGTCGTAGCGGGGTTCAGGCTGGCCGGGCTGGAGGGCGACCAGTTTTTGCAGCACGGTTTCAAGTTTGGGATAATCGCCGATCGTGGCGCAGATCTGGGCCAGGGCGGTGACCGAGTCCGTTGCAACCTTGGGATCGGCGAGCGCTGTGTCGATCTGCCGGGCGGCCTGAGCGAACAGCTCGGCGCTGCGGTTGGTCTCCTGCATCTGGGTGTAAAGGCTGCCCAGCGCCAGGATGTTCTGGAAATTGGCGGGGTGGGCGGCGGCTTCCCCCTGCATCTTTTGGAGTTGTTCCTGGAGTTGGCTGCGCGAGGCGGATTGTTTTTTGAACTCCTGGAGCTGGTTGATGAGATTTTTGATCTGGTCGTTGTAGGGGTCCAGCTGGATACAGGTCTGGGCCACAATCAGCGCGTCTTCCAGCCGGTTGAACAGGAGCAGGAAGTTGACGTAGCGATAGACCGCCTCCGGGCTGTAGGGGCAGAAGGCGAAGGCCTGCTTGAAGGCGAAGTCGGCCTCCCGGATCAGGGCCTGTGTTTCCGCCTCGTTTTTAGGGCGGTATTCCGGAGGGCAATACTGGCCGAGACGCCAGGCATAGATGCCGGCGATGGAACTCCGGAGTTTGGAAAAGGCCTTCTGACCGCCATCATCCCGGATGAATTTGCGGTCGCCCTTGAACCCGGCGTAGTTGTTCCCGACATACAGCTTCTGGGAGAAGTCGGCGATTTCCTGCGGCTTGGTGTCGTAGGTGATCCAGTTGCCGATGAGCCGCTCGGAATACTTGCTCCAGAACTCGTGGTCACGCTTGAAAACTTCCGGGGGCAGCGATGTCAGCGGTTCGCGGTTGATTTTCATGATGACGCCAAACGGGGTCTGGTACGGGTACATCCATTCGAGCGGGAAACTTTCCTCGATGAAAAACTCGTTGGTCGGGTTGCGGTCAAAAATGACCTTACACAGCAGTCCATTGATCATCATCACTGCCACCTGTCCGGAGACCTGCACGCGGCCTCCTCCCTCCACATTGACGGTTTCACCCGGCCGCAGCTGGCCCTGGGCCTGGCGGCGGGCGACATCCTCCGTGTACTGCTGGAAGCATTCCTGCGAATCCTGGGGGGACGGGATGTAGATTTCCTTGGGCGGATAGACCCCCTCTGCCCGGCGGCGGGCCTCCACCTTGGCGCCCAGCTTGGTGAACGGCACGTCCAGCACCGTGTAGGCGAGGCTGGACAAGCTGCGGACCAGGGGATTTTTTTCACCCAGCAGTTTCACAAATTCCCGGAAGAAGGGCGGGTCCTGCTGCTGGCTGCGGAAGTATTGGGAACGCAGGTAATCCAGATAGGTGCCGTCCGCAAGGGCGTTCTGGGTGATCAGATAACAATCGCGGCGGTCGAAATTCTGGTCCTGCTTAGGCTGGCAGCTGTGCGGGATGAAGCTCTCGCAGAAAATCATGTAAGTCGGACAGAAACGGCCCGGATCGGTGCCGCCGAAGACGATCGCGTCGCGCGTCATTTCGGGATAAACGAGGTCGGCTTTGGGGCCTTTCAGCGCTTCGGCCCGCAGCTTGGGGTCGTAGCTGAACTGGCCGTCCGGTCTCTCGAAGGGGGGCGTGAACATGTCGTGGCCGAACCAGTAGCCGAACCAGTGGTTGCGCTGCTCACTTTTGTACCAGTGGGACAAGCCTGACCAGACCGGCATGGCCAGAAAAATCAGGAGCAGGATCAGGACAGGACCGCGCCGGCGGTAGATCAGCAGCGAAAGAAGGAAGATAACGGAGATCGCCACCAGAATGAGGTTGGCGAAAATGGGCAGGCCGTATTGATCTTTGGCAAAGGCTTGTGCCACCCAGTGGGGCAGTTCGCTGAGGTGGATTTTTCCGGCGGGGCCGAAGTACAGTTTGCCCGCCGCATCCGCGAGCTCATTCATGGCCAGAACCAGAGCGATGCCGCCCCCCAGGAACCCCCAGCGTAGAAAACTCTGGTAATGGGTGGCCATGTAGGCTGATAACAAAGCCAGTCCGTAACCCAGAAGGATGGCGACTACCGCGTGGGAAGCGGTGAAAAACACCCGGCACAACTCCGCCTGTTGCCGGTCGGGCGAGGTGTTCATGATGATCGTCAACAGCACGCCAATGCAGAGATAGATGGAAACGAGTCCGATAATCCAGGAACGTTCCCGGTTTTTCATTTTGAACAGGAAGAAGAGCGGCAGCAGCGCGATGAAGAGGCAGACCCAGCTGAAGGATTGCGCGAGTCCGTCCACGAGCAGGCCCAGCTGCATGATGAAACGCATCGGGTCATTAAAAATATCCGTGGGGTTCGATTTTTCGTACTGGCCGCGGGAAAGGGCATGGAAAAATCCCTCCACCGTGCGCGGATAGCCCCACTGCATCGGTGGGCAGGTCATGCCGGAGAGGGGCTCGAAAAAATAAAATGAAGCGCCGATTAGCCAGAGCAGCCCCATGAAAACCACCGACTTCCACTCGGTGCCAATACTTTTGGTCTTAAGGCTCAACCAAAAGCAGCCCGCCAGCGAGCCCAGGCCCACCATGTGGAAAATGGTGATAAACATCGGGCTCAAGGCGCTCAGCGCGGGAACGCTTTTGGAGCTTAACGCCAGAAGCCCTGTCACATAAACGATGCTGTTGCCCAAAAGCAGATCGCGGCCCAGCCGGGGCAGGGCAAAGGCGATGCAAACTTCAATGCCCATGGCCGCCACCAGCATCGTCTGGTGAATGGTGGCGCACACGCCAAAGAAAAACATCCCGATGTAAAGGTAGCGCCGCTGGTGCGGTGCATAGATCCAGCGCATGAGGCAGAGCGCCACCACCATGATCCACGGAACGTCAAAAATGGAAATGCGGTTTACCACCACGGACTCTTTCCACATGAACCCATCAAATCCCAGCAACAGCCCTGCGACGATGCCGGTGACGATGCAGATGAGGTTCTCCCATTTGCGGTTCATGCCTTTCAACTCCTCGATCCCCTCGATGAGCATGCTGCTGCCGCGCGAGACCATGAAGGAAACCAAGCCGCACGCCATCGCGCTGGCAAAAGACTGGCCCACCTCCACGCGCCAGGCCACGTTGCCGAAGGGGACAATCACCGTCCACAGCCACGAATAAATCGCCCAGAACGGATAGCCCGGGGGATGCGGGATCCCCGCATAGAAGGACGCCGTGCACAATTCGCCGGAATCTTCCAGCGTCACTTGTGGCGCCAGCGTCAGCAGGTAGGTCGTCCATACCAGGCCAAAAGTGACGGCCATTCCCAGCCAGTCCATTTTGCGGAATAGCGGGGGGACTTTGGCGGGGGCGGGTTTGAGGTCCGGGGTCCGGGCCGCCGGCGTTTTGGGGGCCTGCGGCTTGATTTTGTCTTTGCTCATTTTTAAAATCGGGTCAATTCGGTTTGACGGCTAAAATAGACCCATACTAGAAGTGAAATCCCAGGGGTTTGTCCAATCAAAAGTGACGGAGAAACTTCGGGGCGGAGAGAGGCTGGGACTTCGATGCTGCGCAGTCTGGGGCCGCTTGGCCGGACCTGGGCGAAATCCGGTGGAACAACTGGAGGCTGCGGATGCGGCAGCACGCAACGCAGCCGGTGGGGTTGGCAAGTTAAAAACGCGCCGATCCATACTGTTTGTCACTCAAAAAAACCGCAGTTTCGCATTGTGGGATCCGGCCATTTTTCCTATCTTTTTAACATTCGTTGCCGGACTAAATTTTACCTGGAATTGCACCATCATTATGTCGAGCATTGCTGAATCTTCTGAAGAAAAAAACGGGTCGCCGGAGAGGATTGCCGATGGCAATTATGACGCCTCCAAGTTGAGCCAGCTCAAAGGGCTGGAGGCCGTTCGCAAGAAGCCCGGCATGTACATCGGCGGCACCGACGAGCGCGCCCTGCATCATTGCGTGAGCGAGGTGCTCGACAATTCCGTGGACGAACATCTGGCGGGTCACTGCCACCATCTGGAAGTGACCATCCATGTGGACGGGTCCATTTCAATCCGTGACGACGGGCGCGGCATTCCGGTGGACATCAATAAGGATTCCGGCCTGCCCGGCGTGGAGCTGGTGCTGACCACGCTGCATTCCGGTGGCAAATACGGCCAGGGCGGCTACAAGTTTTCCGGGGGCACGCACGGCGTCGGCGCCAAGTGCGTCAACGCGGTGAGCGAGTGGTTTGAGGTGGAGGTCTCCCGCGACGGCGAGGTGCATCACATGGAGTTTGAGCGTGGGAAGACGATCCAGAAGCTCCATGTCATCGGCAAGGCTAAAAACACCGGGACGCTGATCACCTTCCTGCCGGACAAGGAGATCTTCCGGGAAACGACCGAGTTCAAGGCGGTCACCATTTCCCAGCGGCTGCGCGAGCTGGCGTTTTTGAATTCGGGCCTGGAAATCCTTTTCACCGACGAGCGCCAGACGACCAGCGAGCCGGAGAAGTTTTATTACAAGAACGGCGTGGAGGAATTTGTCAAGCAGCTCAACAAGAGCAAGGAGCCGTTGCACCCCAAGCCCATTTCCTTTCGCAAGGAGATGAAGGAGAAGCTGGACGACAAGGAGATTGAGGTCCACGTGGAGGTGGTGCTGCAATACAACGACAGCTACAACGACCAGGTGCTGTGCTACACCAACACGATCCACAACCCCGACGGCGGCACCCATTTGTCGGGGTTCCGCAGCGCGGTGACGCGCGCGATCAATCAATACGCGAAGTCCAACGAGATCTTGAAGGACAAGGATCCGCAGATCACGGGGGACGATGTGCGGGAGGGGCTGACGGCAGTGATCTCGGTGAAGCACAGCGATCCGAAATTTGAATCGCAGACCAAGGTGAAGCTGCTGTCGCCGGAAGTGGAGCGGATCGTCGGCTCGATTTCCTACGAGGGGTTGATGGCTTATTTCGATGCCAACCCGCCCATTGCCAAGCGGATCATTGACAAGAGCCTCACGGCGGCGCGCGCGCGGGAGGCCGCGCGCAAGGCGCGCGAGGCCGTGCGCAAATCGGCGCTGACCGGCGGCGGGCTGCCGGGCAAGCTGGCGGATTGTTCCGACCGCGATCCGGCGAACACCGAGTTGTATATCGTCGAGGGCGACTCCGCCGGCGGCTCGGCCAAGCAGGGGCGCGACCGGAAATTTCAGGCGATCCTCCCCATTCGCGGAAAGCTCATCAACGTGGAAAAGGCGCGGCTCGACAAGGTTCTGCAGAACACCGAAATCCGCACGATGATCACGGCCATCGGGACGGGCATCGGGGACGGCGAGGGCGAGGGCGCGTTCAATCTGGAGAAGCTGCGCTATCATAAGATCATCATCATGACGGACGCCGACGTGGACGGCTCGCACATCCGCACGCTGCTGCTGACCTTCTTCTACCGCCAGATGCCCCAGCTGGTGAAGCAGGGCTTCGTTTACATCGCTCAGCCGCCGCTCTACTCCATCACGCGCAAGAAGAAGACCGATTACATCGACGACGATGTGCAGCTCAACCGCATTCTGTTGCAGAACGGCGTCGAGGAGGTGCGGCTGAAGAATCTGGCCGACGGAAAAGAATTCAACCCCAAGCAGCTCGAGGAAATTCTCACGCTGCTCGAATCGCTGGACAAGCACGCCACTTACATCAAGCGGCTGGGCGGGGACTTTGCGGATTACGTGGAGAAGCGGGCGAAGGACGGCCTGTTGCCGCAGACGATGATCAAGGTCCGGTCCGGCAACGACGAGCGGGTTCACTATTTTCTCAGCAAGGCCGAAGTGGATGAGTTCAAGGCGGCGAACAATGACCTGTTCGGCAGCGATACGGAAATTGAGCGCAAGAAGGACGGCCCGACCCGGCGCGCCAAGGAATCCAATCTGCACCTGGAAAGCAAGGCGATCGCGGATTTGCTCGGGAAGCTTTTGAAGAAGGGTCTGGCCGTGGACCACTACGCCGCGCAGGACAAGCCCCTGTTTGAATTGATGGAAGGGGAAGGGGAGCGGGCGGCCGTGACGCCCCTCTTTTCAATCCCCGAAATTCTTGAGGGCGTGAAAACCGTGGGCAAGAAAGGCATCCAGATGACGCGATTCAAAGGTCTGGGCGAAATGGACGCCAAGGAGCTTTTCGAGACCACCATGAATCCGGTGAAGCGCAAGCTGCTCCGCATCGATCTTTCCGACGCCGTTGAGGCGGAGGAGATGTTCGTCACTTTGATGGGCGAAGAGGTGGAGCCGCGCCGTAATTTCATCGTGGACAACGCCCTGAACGTCCGCAATCTCGACATTTAATCGCACTTAATTTTTTCAAGAATCCGCATCATGCCAGACGAAACTGAACCCACAGCCTCCCCCCTTCCGCCGGAACCGCAGCCCAGCGGCGGCGCCTACACCCAGGGCGAGAAGATTTCCAAGATCAACGTCGCCGACGAGATCAAGAACTCGTTCCTCGACTATTCGATGTCGGTGATCATCTCTCGCGCGCTGCCCGACGTGCGGGATGGCTTGAAGCCCTCGCAGCGGCGGATCCTTTACGCGATGCACGAGCTGTCGCTGTTCCCCGGACGCAAGCCCTACAAGTGTGCGAAGATCTGCGGCGACACCTCCGGCAACTACCATCCGCACGGCGAGGCGGTAATCTACCCGACGCTGGTGCACATGGCGCAGCCGTGGGCGATGCGCGAGAAGCTCGTGGACGGCAAGGGCAACTTCGGTTCCGTCGAAAATGATCCGCCCGCGGCGATGCGTTACACCGAGGCGCGCCTGACGCATCTGGGCGCGGCCCTGATGCAGGACATGGAGAAGGACACAGTGGACTTCGTTCCGAATTACGACGAGCGCCTCACTGAGCCGAAAGTGTTCCCCGCCGCGTTTCCGAACCTCCTCGTCAACGGCGGCACCGGCATCGCCGTCGGCATGGCCACCAATATGGCGCCGCACAACCTGGGGGAGGTGGTGGACGGCATCTGCGCGCAGATTGACAGTCCGGAGATCACCATTCCCGAGCTGATGAAGTTCATCAAGGGCGCGGATTTTCCGACCGGCGGATTCCTCTGCGGCATTGAGGGCATCAAGAATTATTTCACCACCGGCAAGGGCAGCCTCAAGCTGCGCGGACGGATCGGGTTGGAGGAGATGAAGGGCAACCGCGAGCAGCTCGTCATCACGGAGATCCCCTACAACGTCAATCGCGCGGGACTCGAGGAGCAGATCGCGAACCTCGTGAATGAAAAAATCATCACGGAAATCTCCGCGATGCGCAATGAGTCCGACGAGCATTGCCGGCTGGTCATCGAGCTCAAGCGCGATGCCAACCCCAAGGTCGTCATCGCCAAATTGTTTCAGCACACGCAGCTGGAGGTCTCCTTCAGCGTCAATGCGCTGGCGATTGACCATGGGCGCCCGAAGACGCTCAATCTCAAGGAAATCATCCAGTGCTACATCGAGCATCGGCGCGAGGTGGTCTTGCGGCGCACGCGGTTTGAGCTGCGCAAGGCCGAGGAGCGGGCCGAGTTGCTGGAAGGCTACATCGTGGCCCTCTCGAACCTCGACGAGTTCATCCACATCATCCGCTCCAGCAAGAATCGCGAGGAGGCGCGCGTCAAGCTGCTCGCGTTCGAATGGTCGCGCGCGCAGGTGGAGCAATGGGGCATTTTGATCCGCAGCGAGGCGCGCCTGGAGGCGGGGCGTTACGCGCTGACCGAGCGGCAGGTGGATGCGGTCCTGGAACTGCGCCTGTACCAGCTGACGGGCCTGGAAATGGACAAGGTGGACAAGGAATACAAGGCGCTGATCGAGATCATCAAGGACCTGCTCGACATCCTGGCCAAGGAATCCCGGGTGATGGCCATCATCAAAGCCGAGCTCCAGGCCATCAAGGAAAAACACGCCACCCCGCGCAAGACGGAAATCGTCCCCGACGAGGGCGAAATCGCCATCGAAGACCTCATTGCCAATGAGGGCGTCATCATTACGCTCACCCACAACGGATTGCTCAAGCGCACCAATGTCAGCCAGTATCGCGCCCAGCGGCGCGGCGGCAAAGGGGTCATTGGCATGATGACCAAGGAGGGGGAGACGCCCGATGACAATGATTTTGTCGAACATTTGTTCACCGCGAGCACGCATGATTATCTGATGTTCTTCACCAACACGGGCCGCGTTTATGTGGAGCGCGTGCATGAGATTCCCGACATGGGCCGGGCGGCCAAGGGCCGGAGCATTGCCAATCTTCTAGAATTGAAGGCCGACGAAAAGGTGGCCGCCCTGATCCGCATTCTTTCCAAGACCGACGCCAACAAGGAGGATGCGACGTGGTCGCAGTCGGGCGAACTGTTGTTTGCCACGCAGCAGGGCACGGTGAAGAAAACCTCCCTCAACGAATTCTCCAATGTGCGCAAGGGCGGCATCATCGCCATCGGCATCGAGCCCGGCGACGCCCTGATCGAGGTGAAGTTGACGCGCGGCAGCATCGTCGAAAACAGCGAGGTGAAGGATCCCGGCGACGACGTGGTGCTGATCACCAAGGACGGGATGAGCATCCGCTTCAGCGAGGCGGATGTGCGGTCGATGGGACGTTCCGCCGGCGGCGTGCGCGGCATCAATCTGGAGCCCGGGGACGCCCTCGTCGCCGCAACCGTCGTTGTTCCCGATGCCGCGCTGCTCGTGGCGGGCATCAACGGCATTGGCAAGCGCACCGGTTTTGACGAGTACCGCGTCCAGACGCGCGGGGGCAAGGGGATCATCACCATGAAAACCGGCGATAAGACCGGCGGGGTGGTGGGGGCGCTCACCGTGCGCGACACGGACGAGATCATGCTCATCACCACCGGCGGGCAGATGGTGCGCATTCCGGTCCAGGGCATCCGTGAAGCCGGCCGCAACACCATGGGCGTCAAACTGGTGAACCTCGATGCCGGTGACAAGCTGCAGGCCATCGCTCAAGTCATTGGCGAGGATGCTGTAGAAGTCCCGGTGGAAGGTGATCCGGCGGTTTGATTTTTCTGCTCACCGCCATGTTCCGGGCTGTGTTTATGAGGGAAAACGCCTGGGTTTTATGGGCCGCCCTGGGGCTGGGGGCGGGTTTATCCCCGAATGCATTCGGGCAGATCGTCGTCACCCTGACCAACATCGTGACGGTCACTGTGACCAACACGGTGACGGTGACGAACCTGGTTTCCTCCATTGGATCTGCGACAAATTCGGCCGTGGGCGGGCTGCTCGCTTCCGAACCGAACCCGTGGGAAAGCAGTGTGACCGCAGGGCTCACCCTGACCGGCGGCAACAGTTCCACGCTGTTGGTCACCGGCGGGGCCCAGACGCATCGGAAAAAAACTGAAAATGAAATCGGGCTCGGGGCGGACGGTGCCTATGGCGTGAATAATTCCGTGAAGGACGTGGACAGCCTCCACGGTTTCGGCCAGTACAACCATCTCTTCGACGACAAGTTCTACGCCTACGCCCGCATTGAGGCATTGCACGACGGGGTGGCGGATCTGCAATACCGAGTGACCATGGGTCCCGGTGCCGGTTATTATTTCTTCAAGAGGCCCAATACCACGCTGGCGGGAGAATTGGGTTCCAGCTTTGTGAACCAGCGCCTGGGGGAGGTGGATGAGAACTACGCATCCCTGCGTCTGGCCGAACGCATGGAACAAAAGTTTGGCGGCATCAATGCCCGCCTCTGGGAAAGCGTCGAAATCCTGCCGCAGGTCAATCAGTTCCAAAATTACATTATGAACGTCGAAGTCGGTGTCGAATCCGCTATTTCAAAATCGTTCAGCCTCAAAACATTTCTGGTGGACAACTTCAACAACATGCCCGCCGTCGGCCGCCAGAAAAACGACGTCAAACTCGTCAGCGGCATCACCTATAAATTCTAGCCGACTTTCAGAAGCGGGGCGGGATGTCACGGCGAGAGACGTTCCCTTTTCCAAGAACCCTCCGCCTCGAGGGTATAGCTGAATCGGTCGTGCAACCGGCTCGGGCGTCCCTGCCAGAATTCGATCCGATCGGGCTTCAAGACAAATCCACCCCAGTTGGGGGGCAGGGGAATGTCCGTGACGAAGGTCTTTTCCAGTTCGCGCCATCGGGCTTCCAGAGCGGCGCGGTCGGGAACGGGCCGGCTTTGCTCGGAGGCCCAGGCCGCCAGGCGGCTTCCGCGCGGCCGGCTCCGGAAATACGTCTCGGATTCGGCCGCCGGCAGTTTGGCGACCGTCCCGGCCACGCACACCTGCCGCTCCAAGTCCGGCCAGAAAAACGTGAGGGCGGCGTTGGGATTGGCAGCCAGTTCGCGACCCTTGCGGCTGTCGTAGTTCGTGAAAAAAAGGAAGCCGCGGGCATCCACCCCCTTCAGCAGCACCGTTCGCGTGGAGGGCTTGCCGGAGGCGTCGACCGTGGCCAGTGTCATCGCGTTGATGTCGGCCGGCCGGTGATTCCCCAGGGCGCTCCAGAGTTTAAAGAGGGCGATACCGATTTTCCGCCAGCGGCTCTGCGCGGTCTCGCCTGATGCCTGCCGGAACCACGACTCGAACTGCGCGAGGGGATTGGCGTCCAGCCCGGCGCCATCGAGTGCGCCCCGCCGGTAGTCTTCGCGAAAATCGGACAGGTTCATCTCACATCCCCCGGAAGACGGTCAGCCCCAGAATCACCAGCGTCCCGGCAAATCCCAGCCGCAGGGCGCTCAGCCGCCGGGTGCGCGCTTCAGTGGCCGTCGCCCAGTCCAGACAGTCGCGGAATTTCCACGGGGTGATGGTGAACCCGATGCCGGCGAGAATGAGGATATAAGCCCAGACCTGGATGACCAGCACCCACGGCGAGGCTCCCAGATGCGGGCGCCCGGTATCCACCATCACCTTGCCCAAGAGCAGCAGGAGGCCGGCCAGCCCGCGCACGGCCAGGAAGTCCTGGACGAAGACGCAGGTCAACACGCCCACGGCGGCAAAGGCGGCCAGCATGACCGGTTTGTAGGCCGAGAAATCTGCGATCGGCTCCTGATGGACAATCCACAGAAACCACGCGGTGCCGGCCAGCATAAGCGCGATGCCCGCCGGCAGGTGGCGCGGCAGTCGGCGCGCGGCGGCGTTGAACCGCGCGGGGTGGGTCAGCGCATAGACCTGCGGCACGGCCAGGCCTACCCCGAGCAGGATGGAAAGAAGGGACAATGTCATCTTGAAAATTAAACCATGAATTCACCCGGATGGGCACGAAGAAAATCAATCCGTTTGTTCCCGCCCCATCCCCGGTTTCCAGCCGCTGGGCGACTACAAGCCCACCACCGCCGGATCGCCGTAGAGGGTGAAGGAGCCGGTGCGCTCGATGTTCACGTCCATGAGCTGCCCCTGGTGGCGGGCGCTGCCGTCAAACAGCACGATGCGGTTGCAGCGCGTGCGGCCGGTGTAGCGTGCGGCATTTTTCTTGCTCGGCCCTTCCACCAGAATCTGCACCCGCCGCCCGATGAACCCGTCGTATTTGCGCGCGGCGATTTCATTCACCAGGTCGAGCAGGCGATGGTTGCGTTCCTCGCGAATGGACTGGGGCACCTGGTCGGGCATCGCGGCGGCGGGGGTGTCCCGGCGCGGCGAATATTTGAAGATGTAGGCGTTGTCAAACTGCACCTCCCGGCAGAGCGCGAGCGTCTGTTCAAAATCCTCCTCAGTCTCGCCCGGAAAGCCGACGATGATGTCGGTGGTGATGCCGATGCCCGGCTTGGACCGGCGGAGTTTTTCCACGATGTCGAGAAAGCGGGCGCGCGTGTAGCCGCGATGCATGAGCTTGAGCAGCCGGTCGCTTCCGCTTTGCAGCGGTATATGGGCGCTCTCGCACAGCTTGGGCAGGCGCGCATAGGCCTCCACCAGATCGTCGCCGTAGCCTTTGGGATGGGGCGAGGTGAAGCGAATGCGCTCCAGGCCGTCAATCCCGTGGACGGCGTCCAGCAGTTGGACAAACGCGGATTTCCCGGCGAGCATGGGCACATCGCGCTTTCCGTAGCTGGTGACAATCTGGCCGAGCAGGGTGATTTCCCGCACCCCCCGCGCCACCAGTTCGCGGCATTCGGCGAGGAGATCGGGGATGGTCCGGCTGCGCTCCTCCCCGCGGGTGTAGGGCACGATGCAGAAGGTGCAGTATTGATTGCAGCCCTGCATGATGCTGACGAAGGCGGACACGGAGGTCTTGGCGCTGCCGTTGAGCAGATGCTCGCGGATGGTGGCTTCGCTTTTCGCCTCGACGCCAATGTCCACGATATGCTCGCGCTTCCCGGCGAGGAGTTCGTCGAGGTATTCCGCGGCGCGATGGAACTTTTGCGTGCCGAGAACGAGGTCCACATCGGGCAATGTCTCAATCAGCTCTTTCCCGCGGCTCTGCGCCATGCAGCCGAGGTAGCCGAGAATCTGTCCGGGCCGATCTTTCCGGGCCGTGCCGGCGAGATTCCGCATCTTGTTGATCGCCTTCTGCTCGGCGAGGTCGCGGACGCTGCAGGTGTTCAGGAGCACCACGTCCGCGGCGGCCTCCGTCGGGGCCAGGGAATAGCCCTTGGCCACGAGCTGGGCGGCGACGGCTTCGCTGTCGCGCTCGTTCATCTGGCAACCGTAGGTCTTGATGAAAACACTGGGCATGATTTCAGCGGTCAGAGTATGCGGCCGGAGGAAGGTTGAAAAGTTGAATTCTCCCAGCGGGGGGAGGCTTACGGTCGAAGTATTTCGGGCCCCAAAGCGCGCGCCCGGCATTTCCTAGCAGCAAAACACCCGCTCAAAACACCGGGGAAATCCCCAAAGCTGAAATTTCCACTCCCTGCCGGAATCTCAGGTGGGGGCAGCAATGTTCTTGCTGCAAGGCATCGCCCCTGATAAAAAAACGGTGTCGCAGGACGACTGAAACCCGCTAGTGCACTTCAGGCGGGCGTTTTCCGGGCGCAAACCGACAACCAAAACCATCACGCACATGGCAAAATACAAATTAGAATACATCTGGCTCGACGGCTATGAACCCGTCGCCAACCTCCGGGGCAAAACACAAATCAAGGAATTCAAAGCCTTTCCCAAGCTCGAGGAACTTCCGATGTGGGGCTTTGACGGCAGCTCAACGCGCCAGGCCGAGGGCCGCAGCTCCGACTGCATGCTCAAGCCCGTGGCCGTCTATCCGGACACCTCCAAGAAAAACGGCGTCATCGTGATGTGCGAAGTCATGATGCCCGATTGCAAGACGCCGCATCCCACCAATGCCCGCGCCACTATCCTTGATGACCCCGGCGCCTGGTTCGGCTTCGAGCAGGAATATTTTCTCTACAAGGACGGCGTGCCGCTGGGGTTCCCCAAGGGCGGCGGTTTCCCCCCGCCCCAGGGCGAATATTACACCGGCGTGGGCTACAAGAACGTGGGCGATATCGCCCGCGAAATCGTGGACACGCATTTGGACCTCTGCTTGGATGCCGGCATCAATCATGAGGGCATCAATGCGGAAGTCGCCAAGGGTCAGTGGGAATTCCAGGTTTTCGGCAAGGGCTCCAAAAGCGCCGCCGACCAAGTCTGGGTGGCCCGCTACCTTCTGGCCCGCCTCTGCGAAAAATACGGCGTCGATGTGGTCTATCACTGCAAGCCGCTGGGCAAGGACGTGGACTGGAACGGCTCGGGCATGCACTCCAACTTCTCCACCGACCACATGCGCGAGGTCGGCGGCAAGGAATATTTCGAGGCTCTTATGGCCGCCTTCGATAAATACAAAAACGAGCACATCGCCGTTTATGGCCCGGACAATCATCTGCGCCTGACCGGCCTGCATGAAACCCAGTCCATCGACAAGTTTAACTACGGCGTGGCCAACCGCGGCGCCTCCATCCGTATCCCGCACAGCTTTGTGAACAACGGGTACAAGGGCTACCTGGAAGATCGCCGGCCGAATTCCCAGGGCGACCCCTACAAGATTGCCGGTCGTATCCTGCAGACCATCGCCTCGGTGCCTATCAAAAAGTAATCATTTCCTGACTGGGAGAGAGATAAACGGCGCGGACAGGGGTCCGCGCCGTTTTTTGCCTCCGTTCTACATCCCTAATTTTTTAAAAGCCTCGCAGGATTGGCTCGGGGATTCATGCCAGATCGTTCGCCAGCCGCGCGCGGCGCCGGCGGCGATGTTTTCGGCGCGGTCATCGATGTAAATAATATCGACACCGCGTTTGCCGGTCATCTGCTCGAGCGCCAGATAGATGGGCTCGTCCGGTTTCATGGACCTGACCTCGTAGGAGAAAATATAGCCGTCGAAGTTCTGGAAGAACGGGAAGCAGCGCCGGATATGCTCAATGGCCAGGTCGTTGGTGTTGGAGAAAATGTAGGTGGCAATGCCGCGCCGCCGCAGGTCCGCATGCAGTTCAATCATCCGGGGGATGGCCGTGAAGATATCCGCAAAAAACCCCCCGAATTCTTCGAGCCCCCCCAGAAAACCCGTCGCCTGACACATGGCTTCGAAAAACTCCTGTCGCGTCAGGCTTCCCGTTTCATATCCGATGAGCAGCGGCGAGCTGCCGAGAAACGCGTGCAGGTTTTCCGGCGGCCGCGTGCAGCGGGCCGCAATCCGGCGGGCGGCAATCGCATAGTCAAAATCCACGAGGACCTTGCCGAGATCGAAGGCGACGATGGGTGAGCTCACAGCATCTCCCTGCGTCCCTCCAGCGCGCGGCTGAGGGTGAGTTCGTCGGCAAATTCCAGGCCGCTGCCCGCCGGCAGGCCGTAGGCGATGCGTGAAACCATGAGGCCGCTGCGCGCCAGCCGCTTGGCCAGATAAAAACTCGTCGCGTCGCCCTCCACATCTGTCCCCAGCGCGATGACGATTTCTCGGACGGGCTCGTGGGCGAGGCGTTTTTCCAGCTCGGCAATGCGCAGATCGTCCGGCTCCACGCCGTCGAGCGGCGAGATTTTACCGCCCAGCACGTGGAACTTGCCGCGAAAGGTGCCGGACTTTTCGACGCTTAAAATGTCCACCGCGCGCTCCACGATGCAGAGCAGCGAGGCGTCGCGCCGCGCATCGTCGCAGATAGGGCAGGGGGATTTCTCCGTCAACGCGCCACAGGTCGTGCAGAGCTGGATCTTGTCGCGCGCGTGCAGGATCGTGTCCGCCAGCTGTTTCACGAGGGGGACATCGGTCTGCACGAGATGGAGGGCGATACGTTCGGCGGACCGCGGCCCCACACCGGGAAGTTTGGCGAAGGCGGCGACGAGCTGCGTGATGGCGTCGGGGAGCATGGCGATGATCGATGAATAAGGCGGCGGCGCGCAGACAGCTCGTGCGCCCCGCGTTTTAAAGGCGTGTCACAGTGTCACATTCCCGGCAGGTTCATGCCCGCCGTGATTCGGCCCATCTCCGCATTCGAAATGGCCTTGGCCTGGCCGAGCGCCTGATTGGCAGCGGTCAGAATCAAGTCTTCCAGAAATTGGGCATCCGAGGGGGAGAGGGCCTGCGGATCAATCCGGACGGAAACGAGGGTGCCATCGCATTTGGCGGTGACCTTGACCGCGCCGCCGCCGCTGGTGGCTTCCACCGTGCGCGCGGCGAGCTGGGCCTGCACCTCTTCCATCTGCTGTTGCATCCGCGCCGCCTGCTTCATTAATTTTCCAATGTTGGACATGATATTCCAGGGGATGGGGGATTAGTTGCGGACTTCCACAATCCGGCCTTTAAAAATTTCCAGGGCTTTTTGTATCAGGGGATCGTTCTTGAAAGTGTCCTGGCTGAACGGCACCGGCGCGGCTTTTTTTGCGGCGACGGCCGGCGCGCTCTCGGCGCGCTTGGGGGCAGCGGCGGAGGCGCTGCGCGGGGCGGCCGCGGGAGGCGCAGTTGGTGCGGCCGGTGCGGCAGTTGCAGCCGGGGGCTTTGCCGGAGCAGGCCGGGCCTCGGTTTTTATGAATTTGATCTGGCTGCCAGCATGGCCGAGTTCCGCCAGTTTGGTCTGGAGCAGCGTGTGGTTCCGGGCATTGTCCACCAGGCCGAGGTGATCTTGGAATTCCGGGTCATAGCCGATGACCAGGATTTTTTTCACGAACGAGACCGGAGCGGCGTCCACCAGATAACTGCGGGTGAACGGGCTAACGCGGCCGACGGCCTCCACCAGTTGCGTCCATAGGCCGGCAAGGTCAACCTCGCCGGCGGGCAATTCCGCCAGCGGTGCCGGCACCGGCAGCTCGGCGGCGGGCACGGGTGCGGGAGCCGGAGTCGTCGTTGGGATCGTTTTTTGCGGGGCAGGAGCTCGTGCCGGTTCCGGCCTGACAGCCGCCGGCCGCGGGGCGGCCGGAGGGGCTGCGGTAGCGGGGCTTCCTGCCGTGTCGCGCAACTGATTGAGCTGCTGCAAAACGGTTTCCAGGCTGATGGCGTTGCGCGCTTCGATGGCTTTGAGCGCGGTAATTTCGAGCAATATTTTTTTGGAGGCGGTGTCGCGCAGGCGCAGCTCGGCATCTGACAGCACCTCCAGCACCCGCGTCAGCGCCTCGGTTCCGGCCAGGGGCGCCTGCGCTTTCATTGCCGCCACCTCCGCCTCGGAAACATCGAGCAGGTTCAGGTCCCCCCGCGACACCTGGAACAGGAGCAGGTTGCGGAAATGGCTGAGCAGATCCGAGAGCAGCCGCCCGAGGTCCTTGCCGTTCTGAGCGAGTTCGTTCAGCAGCGTCAGCGCTGTCTGAATTTCCCCAGCCAGAATCGCCTGGCTCAATCCGAGAATCTGGCTCTGTGCGGCCAGGCCGAACATGGAGAGCACATCCGCCTCTTCAATCGTGTTCCCGCAGAAGCTGATCAGCTGGTCCAGGGTGGACTCGGCATCGCGCATGCCTCCGTCGGCTCCGCGGGCGATTGCATGCAGCGCCGCAGGGTCGATGGTGACCTTCTCCAATCCGGCAATGTGTGCGAGGTGCTGGACAATGAGCGCGGCGGGGATCCGGCGCAAATCAAAGCGCTGGCAGCGCGAGAGGATGGTCGGCAAGACCTTTTCGGGATCGGTCGTGGCGAACATGAACTTCACGTGCGCGGGGGGCTCTTCCAGGGTTTTCAGCAGCGCATTGAACGCCGCGGTGGAGAGCATGTGGACCTCGTCGATGATGTAGATCTTGTACGGCGAATGCGCGGGGGAATACTTGCAGGTCTCGCGGAGCTCGCGGACCTGTTCCACGCCGTTGTTGCTGGCGCCGTCGATTTCCAGCACGTCCAGCGCGCGGCCCTCGGTGATTTCGATGCAGCGCGGATCGGTGTCGTCAAACTCCACCTTCGGGCCGCCCGTGCAGTTCAGGCATTTGGCAAAGATGCGGGCGACAGTGGTTTTGCCCGTGCCGCGCGGGCCGCAGAAGAGATAGGCGTGGGCGATGCGCTTCTGGGTGATGGCGTTGGCGAGCGTCTGGGTGACGTGCTCCTGGCCGACCACGTCGGAGAAACGCTGCGGGCGATATTTGCGGGCGATGACTTGATAGGACACAAAAATAAAATGTCAGGGTGACCACGGCAGATACGGAGCAAACTACCGTTGCTGCCTTCCGGCCCTGGCGGGGTTCGTAAGTCCACATTCCATGGGCCCTGACGCTGAAACTGTGCCGAAGCCCCCGTCGCTTGTCGAGCTAAAGCGCGGAAGGGTCAGCGCCTCCGTCAGGTGGTGATCGGCCATCCCGCAGCGACCAGTCCCTTGTAGCCGCCGATGAGCGAGTGGACGTTGCGGTAGCCCATTTTCTGGGCCGCATCGCAGGCCAGGGCGGAGCGGAAGCCGCCGCCGCAATACAGGATGATTTCGGTATTCATATCCGGGAAGCGTTTTTCCAAATCCCTCTCCAGCACGCCCCGGCCAAGGTGGACGGCCTGGGCGGCGTGGCCGGCGCTCCACTCGGAATCCTCGCGCACATCCAGCAGGACGATTTTGGGGTTTTGCGACAGCCACGCGCGGGTCTGGTCGATCGAGATTTCGCGGATGCGGGTTTGGGCATCGGCCACCACTTTGAGAAAGCCAGGGGAATGATCCATGTCCTGAAAGTAAAGGCCTCGGGGTGCGGGTCAATCAAATTTGGATCGCATCCTCATCTCAATGGATTAAAGTCGCCGCGTGTTGGAATCGAAAAACAGCTCGGCGATTGCTGGCAGCCTCCTGGTGGTCGTTGTTTTATGGGGCGGCAACAATGCCGGCACCAAATGGCTGGTGGAAACCTGGCCCCCACTCTGGACGGGCAGCACGCGGTTTCTGCTGGCGGGCTTTGTTCTCCTGGGCGTTCTCCGCTTCACCCGTTGGCTGGGGAACAGTCGGACACTCACGCCGGCGCTCCGCCGTTCCCTGTGGTGCCGGGGCGGATTGAGCCTGGCTGCCTATGTCACGGCTTTTTGCTGGGCATTGCATCTCACGGCGGCGTCGCATGTGGCGCTCTATCTGGGGGCGTCTCCGATTTGGGCGCTGCTGTGGGAGGAGCGCCCGGGCCGGAATTGGGCCACCGTTCGTCGCTATGGGGCGGCCTTGCTGGCCGTGGCCGGCGTGGTGGTGCTGTTCTGGCCCTCGCTGAAAACCTCCAGCACCAGCCTGGAAGGGGAGTTTTGCGGTCTGGCGTCCAGCCTGCTCTGGGCCAATTACAATCATCAGAGCCGGATTCTCTCCACGCATCTTCCGGGCGTGCAAATCGCCGCCAATGCCATGTGGATGTCCGGTATCTGGCTGCTGCCCTTCGGCTGCTGGGAGGTGCTCCGGCACGGTCTCATTTTGGATGCGCCGCATCTGGGGGTTCAGTCGTTCTGCATCCTCTTTGGCGGGGTGGTGCCCTACGCCCTGTGGAATTCCGCGCTGCGCCACTGGCGCACCAGCCGGGTGATGCTGTTCAATAACTTCATCCCCCTCACCACCACGGCGTGGGTCTGGCTGACCCTGGGGGAACCGGTCACCCCGACGTTCTGCATGGCCATGGCGCTGATCGTCGCCGGCGTGGCCCTCGGTCAGTTGGACTGGGCGAAAATCTTCCGGCTCCCGGAAAGCTTCTGAGCCTGTCTGAAAAAGGCAGCGCCGGCCCGCTGGGCTGAGGTGGGGCCGCAGCTTCCAGCCCGGCGGACCGGCGCGGCACCGACCGAACCTCTGTAAATTCAGAACGTTTCGCCCTGAACCGCTTTTTTTCGGGCAGTAGGCGGACGCCTGCCGCCACGTTTTCAGACAGGCTCTAACGATCTTGGGGCATCCCGCGCTGTCAAACGGGCGCTTGACGGGCGGGGCGTTTTTTTGAAGACTCCTCACTTGAACACGCCCCATTCTGCCCCGGTGAAGCCGGACATTCACAGCGAGCAATTCCTTCATTTGTTAATGCGCCGGCAGCTCAAGCTGTCCATCGCCTGCGCGCTTTGTTTTCTGCTGGTGCTGCTCGGTCTGCCCCTGGCGAATTATTTCCTCCCGGAACTGATGGCCACCCGGTTCGGCGGTTTCACGCTGACCTGGTTCCTGCTGGGCATCGGTTTTTTTCCCGCCGTGTGGTGCATCTCCTTCTACTTCATCCGGCGCTCGATTGCGCTGGAGAATCAGGAGGTCGCTGAAGTTCAGGGCGGGGACAAACTCAAATCATGACCCCCTTGCTTGCCCTTTCGGTGGATCCGTGGATTCTGTCGTTCAGTTTCATCACGGTGATCGTGACAATCTGGATGGGGTTTCGCTCGGCCAAAACCTCCAAGACCGCGGGCGACTTTTTTGTGGCGGGCCGCAGTGTGAGCGTGGGGTGGAATTCAAGCGCCATCTCCGGGGAATACTTGAGCGCCGCCTCGTTCATGGGCGTGGCGGGCATGGTGATGAGTTCGGGCTATGATGCGCTCTGGTATCCGGTCTGCTATGCGTGCGGCTATTTGTTCCTTCTGCTATTCATTGCCGGGCCGCTGCGCCGTTTCGGAGCCTACACCATTCCCGATTTCGCCGAGGGCCGCTACGATTCGCCGCTGTTCCGGAAAATCGCCGTGGTGTTCGTCCTATTCATCGGCTTTTTCTACACCATGCCGCAGATGAAGGGCGCGGGGACGACTCTGGCCTACATTTTCCCGGGGCTGCCGTATTGGGTGGGGGTGGCGCTGGTGGCTTCCGTGATCACCCTCAACGTC
>Ga0209086_10000626_pt1 | contig 30405 bp, 31 predicted proteins | sample M_130207_XF_Meta_FD_187312 | JGI IMG/M metagenome (GOLD analysis project Ga0209086, IMG submission 187312) | Freshwater microbial communities from Lake Montjoie, Canada to study carbon cycling - M_130207_XF_MetaG (SPAdes) (version 2) | ecosystem: Environmental > Aquatic > Freshwater > Lake... | reverse complement strand
TATTTTTATTTAAATTTGTTACCTATTATGGTCTCATTTCATTTCCAAATTATAATTATTTTGTTATCATATTGGTGTTATTACCATATTATGGTAACATCTATATATTATATTATTATTTTGTTATCTTATATGGTAATAAAATAACAAGTATCAAAAAATTCGCATCTCTTGTTATATATTTAGATAACAAATTGTTATCAAATCAAAATAAAATGTGATATTAATTTGTGCTAAAGTGAAAAAAAATAATTTTTTTTTTTATTAAAAATTAACTATTTTGGAAACGCCTACGGCTAAAAGGAACTTTGTTTCCAAAATAGTTAATTTTTAATAAAAATATTTAGGAAAATTAATTACACCGACCAAATAGTAAAATTACATAAGAACACTTAAGGAATTACTTGAAACATAGTTATAAAATATATAAGTGATAACTGCGTTTTGTCTCATTTTTCTTTTTGGTCGGTGTAATTAATTTTATTTTTTTCATCTAATAAATCATATCCCCTTGTTTCTTCTAGGTTATCTATTATATTTAACTTTTTTAGCCTAATCATTATCCCTCCAGGATTTCTATTATGTAATTCACTAATTTTTAAAATATTATATTGATTATTTATATAATTATTTTTCAATTCATCATCTTCTTTTTCTGTCCATCTTGAACCAGGTTTAATTATTTTGTTATTTTCTTTTTGTTTAGATATATCATATTTATGTTTTACTACAATTTCATTTATTATTTTTTCTTCTTTTAAAAAATCAACTATTAGTGGAGATTTATTTTCTTCATCTAGAGAGAAAAATTCTACTTCTTTTATTATTGGTTCTTTTTTTGAAATACATTTTGTTTCAACAATCATATTTTCTATTTCATTGATTTCTTTAATTTCTATTTCTTTAAATTTATAACCAATAAATTCTACTGCACCTTTTTTATTATTTTTTTCTATATAATTAGCACTATTCACTATACTGGTTATTTTTTCTTTAAATTGTTCAATAGTTAATTTATTTTCTGCTACATACTCTTTATTTTCTCTCTTGAACTTTACCCATATCTCACTTGAAGTAAGTTTGCTTTCATCATTTGAACACTCTATATTATTATTCCACCAACAATTTATTTTATCTATTAAATCAAATTTATCATTTACCATTTTATCAGAAATTTCTAATAACATTTCCATCAAATCTTTATCCATATTTTTTAAAATATTATTCGAAGTATTTATACTTCTTCTCATTTCTCTCGTTCTTTCTTGTAAATTTTCAATTTGTTTTTTTTGTTTTAATTCCTTTTCTCTATAATATTCCAATTCTACATCTTCTTTATTTACATTTTTTATTAATTTATTTAATTCTGATGACATATACCAGGCTTGTCTTAATAAATTAGTAGGTTCTTTATAAGATAATAAATTATTAATAAATAATATACATTTTAAACCAACATCAGTGTTTATCCATTTACTTGTAATAGGAAATCTATTTTGTTCACAAATTGGAGTATTGAGAGAAACCATCCAAGCAAATTTCATACTATCATTAATCATTAAATCTGATTCTATTTTGTTTACTTCTTTTTTTTGCACACTTCCAGAATAATTTTTTGAATCTACTAAAACGTTAAATTCATCAAAAAATAAGTGAAAATCTCCTTTGTGTCCTTGCTTTGATTTATTTTCTATTTTATAACCATTAAAATCTTTAAATGTTTCAGAAAGACTTTCAAATATATTTTCACCATCATCTCCAATGGATGCAGAAGACTTACTTATATTTTTATTTATTAATAAAGAAGCTTTATCAAATACTTCACGATTTAATTGATTTTGTATATCTTTTTCCTTTAATAATAATTCATATTTTTCTCTTGCCTTTTCTGTTTCTTCTTTTATAATATCTTTACTTTCTAATTCATATTTTTTATTTTGTTTGGAGAGAAATTCAATTTGTCTTTCTAACTTTTCAACTTGTCCTTCATACATTTTTGATATTCTCTCTTCCAATTTCTTTGTTAATTCTTTTTCTAAAACAATTTCCAATTCTAATTTTTCTATTTCTTCTTTAGATTCATCCTTTATTTTTTGATAAACCTCTTTTTGAGAAAGTCCGGCAACTACTTTTCTGCCTTCTAATAAACAACTACTTCCTATTTTTAACATTTGGTAATTCTCTTCTGGAGAGAAATCATTTATATCTAGTATACTTTCTTGAGGAATAGTTAATTTTATTATCTTTAAGGACATAATATAATATATTTATTTAATTCTATATTATTTTCAAATTTATTATTAGTTTAAAAAAAATTATTAAAATATATTTTATATATAATGAAAATTTGTTTTAATAATTTTTTTAATGATATTGATTTATCTGCATTTTTTAATTTATTTAAATGTGTATTTAACGAAAATATTGAATTAGGTAATTTAGAAAATAGTGATATTTTATTTGAAAGTGTTTTTGGTAATAATACATTTTTATACAAAAAAAAATGGTTATATTCTTTTTTATTTATAGGAGAGTCTGACCGACGTTTACCATGTTTTATAGAAAATGGATTTAATAACCCAAAATTAAAAGATTATTCATGTATTTTAAAAGGTAAAAGTGAAAATGACCAAAATTTTATAAATATTGTTAATTTTCCACTTTTTATATTTTATTTATATACTTTTGATTTTACCTATAAATTTATAAAAGATAATTATGAGAAAAATCCTTTTTTAAATATAAAAAATAAAATTACAAATATTCCAAATAAAAATGTATGTGTAATTATTTCAAGTATGGATTCTGATGGAAGAAATAATTTTTTAGAAGAACTTGAAAAAAAAGTTCATATAGATTATGCAGGTGCTTATAAAAATAATGTAGAACGACTAGAACATTTTCACTGTTCTCCTGGATTTATTGATTTTGTTTCAAAATATAAAGTAATTATTACAATGGAAAATTCTAAAAATAATAATTATATTACAGAAAAAATTTTACATGGTTTTGCAGCAAATACCATTCCTGTATATTGGGGAGCTAATAATATAGATGATTATTTTAATACAGAAAGATTCATTAATGTAAAAAGTTTTAATATAAATGATATTAATGAAGCTATTGACAAAATTATAAATGTATTAACAAATGATGATTTATTTCTTGAAATTATTAATAAACCTATTTATAAAAATAATTCTCTTCCATTAACATTAAGTAATATATCAAATAAAATACAAAATTTATTAAATATTGAAAACATTGAAAACATTGAAAATATTGAAAATATTGAAAATATTGAAAACATTGAAAACATTGAGTATATTATTATAATAAGTTATAGAGCTAGAGGTATTCAGCAGTTTAGACGAGAACAATTAATGAAAACTATAAATAATTATAATAATTATTTCGAGAAAAATAAAATAGAATATAAAATAATTATTAGTGAACAAAATAATGATAAAAAATTTAATCGTGGTTTTTTATTAAATGCTGCATTTATAGAGTCGGAAAATAAGTATACTTTTCCAAAAAAATATATACATATGAATACAGATTATCAATTTAATTTATCAAGAATTTTTCCACAAGAAATAATAGATTTTGAGGATGGATTTTTAGATTTATATAGACCACCTCACCCTGTTTTAGGAGGAGCTTGTATATTTAATCCAAAATCTTATTTAAAAATCAATGGTTTTCCAAATGATTTAGAAGGATGGGGAGGAGATGATAGTGCAATTTATAATAGAATTTTTAAACATAATATAAATTTAATTACTCCAGAAGGTTTATATAATAGTGGATTTATAATTGAAGAAAAATTTAATTTTAATAATGATATGTCTAATAATTGTAAAAATGTTGAATTAGCCTTTAGAGACGATAGTGAATATAATGGTTTAAACTCAATAAAATATAAAATAGATGGATATGGAGAATTTAATAATGGAAATAATATAATCCATTATTTATTTAATGAAGTAAATGAAGATAATTAAATAATTTAAAATATATTAAAAAAACAATTATTAATATATTTACTCTTTTTCTATAGAAACTATTTTAGATATATTCTTGATTATTTTATCTTCCTTGGCCAAATCATTATCTCCTTGTCCTCCCATTGACTCAATAAGTATTTTATTAAATTGGTCCGAAAAGGGTGAAGATGACTTTTTACAATCAGGATGTATTTCTTTAAATTTTGGTAATAATCTTTGATTTTTAGATGCTATACGTTTTATCATTTTTCTTAATTTTATTTTTTCTTCATCTTCTTTTTCCCATTTATCTTCATCTTTAACATATAAAACTTCTCTCTTTTTATCAGTACAATGAACTGGTCTTTGAGTTACATCTAATGCCTTTAAATTACTAGTAATAATATTTGAAATTCCTTCTACATAACCAAGTTTTCCTACATTTTCCAAGTCACTTAATTGTAATTGAATAGAATCTACAAAATCCATAATATTCATTGCATCTTTACAAGTTTCATTCAAAAAGAATTGAAGATTAAATGTCTTATTATTGGAATGACTATTATGCGAATTATTTGTTTGATGAGTTCCATTTTTAATTACTTCCAACATTTCGGAACTTTGTTTTATTAACATAACAATTAAGTCTTTGTCACAAATTTCTTGAGAATTTTCTTCTTCCTTTCTCTTATTTGAAATTTCAATTCCTTTACAACTATATTTATGTCTGCATAAACCACTTCTATAATTATATATCTTACCACAAATACAATGAAATAGAGCAACTTTTGGCAACATTTTGTTATCATTTGTTACCATTTTGTTACCATTTGTTGCTTTTTGGTGTTTTACGGTTAAATTATGTTTATCAAAACTACTTTTCTTACATGTATTATAATCACAATTTTCACAACAAAAATTTGAAGCAACTTTTAGCAACTTTTTGTTATCCATTGTTATCCTTAATATGATAACAGAAAAGTTGCTTAAATCCTTTTCCGCAAAAAAATATAAAATTTTATCGTAACAAATTGAAAATTATTTTTTTAGTGACGAGACCAAAAAAATCAATTATGGTCACAAAAGTGTTTTTTTTGCAAGACTGTTTTGGGATTTTCGATTTTTGGACATTTTTTTTGTCCATTTTTGAAATTCCCAAAATACTTTCCCCAAAAAATATTCAATATTTTAAGTATTATATTAAAACAACTTAAAGAAGATTTGTATTTTTCTTTAAGTTGTTTTTTAAAATGTTTTTCTATTTAAATATAAAATAAATAAATATTGATAATATAAAATGTCCTTTGTATATCTATTAGTTTCAACAAATGGAAACACCTATGTCGGTGCTACGGTAGACCTAGAAAGAAGATTAAGACAACATAATAAAGAAATCAAAGGAGGCGCACATGCAACTGGAATGAGAGTTGCCAAAGGTGAAGTATGGGAAAGAGCAGCATATGTTTCTGGTTTCCCTAACTGGCAAGCTGCATTACAATTTGAATGGAGATGGAAACAAATATCTCGTAAATATTGTATTAAAATGAATCCTTTAGAGAGAAGAATAAAAGCTTTAAAAGATTTATTAGCTTTAGAAAGGTCTACTAGTAAAGCACTTTTATATACAGAATGGCCAACACAGCCAGAAATTCATTTAGAAATAGAAGAAATAAAAAAATATTATTCTCTAAATAGCCCACCATAATATCATAACTCCATTATATCCATTTCCCCCTGCACCTACTCCTTCTCCTCCACCTCCTGAACCAAATGCAATTCCTTGGGAGTTTAAATTATTAGAAAAATTTCCTCCGGAACCTCCATTACCTACTCCACCTTGTCCCTGGCCATTGTTACTTATCCCGTTAAAACCTCCCCCACCACCACCACCAAATGAAAAATATAGCCCACTTGGTAAATTAAATGTAAATGAATTTCCTGTATTACCATTATTTACTCCTCCACTTCCAGGTGACCCATTTTGAGATAAAGTTCCTCCATCACCTCCATTTCCTCCTCCACCAATACCACCGGAACCCCCACTTCCCGAACTACCATTTCCTCCTACTTTTCCTCCAGTTAGGGAAATACCACCACTTTGTCCACTTGATGAATAAGAAAATTCAGTTTGACCCCCATTTGGATTTCCAATTATAGATGAATTATATAATCCACCACTTCCAATAGTAAAAGAGAAGTCAGTAGTTTGAGAAATATCAATATTTAAATTTTGACAATTTCCACTACTATCTACACCTGTATAACTTCCACCTCCACCTCCTCCACCACTTGAATTTTGATTACGTTTACCTCCAGCACCTCCTCCAGCTATAGCACAATAATATAATTTTTGAACAGAAAAATAAAATTTTATAGAACATGTACCTTGTAAAAAGTATATTGTAGGAACAATATATATAGTAAAATAAGTATTAAGTGGTGAATTAATATAAGTAGAAATTGTAATATTTTGTGATGATTCAACAGTATAATATAATGGAGCAAATATCGTATTTAAATCTACATTATTAGATAAATCAAAATAAGTTAATGGAGCTTGACCAGTTCCTGAAAAATATGGAGCAAATATTGTATTTAAATCATTTCCAGAAGAGTCAAGAAAATTGGTTTGAACAGCCTGTGTTCCAGAAACATACGGAGAAAAATATTGATTTAAATCAGTTCCATTAACTGTAAAGTTTGTAATTGGTGCAGTCATTATTCTTAATATATAAATAATATTTTAATTTTTTACCTTCTTTTTCTAGTATATCTTTTACTTTTATATATTATTCTTTTGGATTTTTTTACTCCTTTCTTCCATTTTTTACTTTTTAAAATATAATTTTGTATTAAATCTTTTTGTTGTATAATTAAATCAACTATATTTTGAAAATAGGAACGAAATTGTGACTTCATTTTTTCTAACTCATCTACGCAAATCCATCGAATCTCTGCTTTTTCAAAAATCTTGGTTGTTTTAAATACTTCTTCTGGTAAATGTTTTTGAAGAAATTTTTGATTATTATTATAATAAAAAGGTAACCAATGATTGTAATCATAGGGAAAAATATGCATTCTATATAATTTATTTCCTTCTTTAGCTTGATAATCAATATTGTATGTTCCATTTTTTGTTAATAAATGTTTTATTTCTTCATCATTACCTAAAAACCCAGTTAATTCTTCACCTGCTTCTCTAATGGCAGTTTGTATATAAGTTTCATTATTATCTGTACCTCCTCCAAAATCAGAAAATCCAGGAGCTGACTCTTCATATTTATTTTCTTTACCAAATAAAAAATATAGTTTGCCTTTATGAATTGTTGTAAGTAATATACCAGCACCCATTATATAAAATAAAAATATTATTAATTTATAAGATGAAATCTAGAAAAAATATAGATAAAAAAGATAAAAATAATAAGAAAAAATATAGTTTAACTAGAAAAAATAGAGAGATAAAAATACCAACAACTACTCCACAAGATATTCGTAAAATAAGTAATAATATTGCTTCTCAAATAATTCATAAATCTTATTCTCCTTCCATTAATAATGAATTAGTAACTTTAGTTTCACTACCTAGAAATGAATTATCGGATTGTAATACGGAAAATGCATTTAATTTAAAAGTCCCTTTAAAAATAGGTAATCCAAAAACTAAAAAATGTTATAATTATTATACAAAAGAAGCCAAAAATATTTTATTAAAAAATTTAGCTGCCAATAAACATATAGACCCTAAAAAAATTATTCCTCCGATACAAATTCAATCCAATTGTTGGTTTAATGCTTTTTTTGTAACTTTTTTTGTTAGTGATAAAGGTCGTAAATTTTTTCATTTTTTTCGGCAACTTATGATTGAAGGAAAGCAAAAAGATGGTTCCTCTATTCCTAAAAAATTAAGAGATGCATTTGCTCTTTTAAATTTTGGTATAGAATCATGTTTAATGGGAAATAAATTTGCTTATCAATTAAATACTAATAAAATTTTACTTTCTATTTTCAATGGAATAACCAATTTATATAAAGAAAAAAATCCTTATATTGTAAATATTGATAAGGCTGGGAATCCAATTTATTATTACATAAGTTTAATTAATTACTTAAATAATAATAATATTCAAATTCTTATTATCCAAGGAGCAGATAATTTTTGGGAAAATAAAATGAATGAAATACTAGAAAATGTAAAGGATATTCCTCATATAATTATATTAGAAGTATATGAAGAGAAAGCAATTGAATTTACAAAAAAACCAAATTTTATTCAACTTGAAAATGCAAAATATGATTTAGATAGTGCTGTAATAAGAGATACAACTGGTCAACATTTTTGTGCTAACTTAACATGTGATAAATATGAATATGGATATGATGGAATGAGTTTTCATAGATTAGTACCATTAAAGTGGAAAAATAAAATTAATAAAAATATAACATGGGAATTTGAAGGAACAAAAGATTATGATGGTACACCATTAAAATGGAATTTTATGAAATGTTATCAATTACTATTATATTATAGAGTTTAATAAGACGATAAAATAGCATCTACTAATTTTTTACTTCCAATACTAGATGGTTCAATTCCAACTGTGAAATCTTCTGGTTTATTTAAAATATTACTTATTTTTAAAATACTCAAAATATTATTTTTATGTTTAAATGCAAAACTATAAAGTTTTTCATTCCAATTTTGAATAAGATTATGATATTTTTTATAGTCATTCATTGGGTAATATATATCCACTAATATAAGTGAAACATTTGGAAATTTCATTTGTATGTTATTAATTAAATTAGTATATGAATCAAAAATAGCATCTAAAATTGTAGGGTTTTTTATTATATTTTTTTCCTCCTTTTCTAAATCTATAATAGATAAAATATCATTCCCCCCTACAGAAAGAAATATAGTTGTATAATTATGATTAAGGTTTTCTGGAATAGTATCTAATTGATTATAAATATTGGATACTTTTGAATTATCTTTTGCTAAACAAATAGTCTTTCCATTAGTTTTCTCTTTTAATAAATATTCCACACTTTTTTTATCAGTAACATATTCATTATTTTTTAAAATGCTGTCTCCTAATAAAATAAAAGTTTGTTTTTCAGAATGAAAAGATTCTTTTAAATTTATATAGGTATTTAAATAGGAAATAAAAAAAATAAAAATAGTTAAAATTAATATATATAAATAAAAATATTTCATATATATTTTAAAATAATAATTATTGGTCGGTTTAATAAATTGTATAAGTAATTGAATTTGAATAATTAGGTATTCCTGCATCGGAAGTATTTACACTTGGACTAAAATTTCCATCATAAATATTTACTACTTTTACTTTATATTCTCCTGGACTGGCAATTAATGGTACAACAAATGAAATGTTAAAACAACTATAAAAAGTTATAGGGATTTCAGTTAAACCATCTCCAAAATTTACATAAGTAGTTCCGTATACAGGTGGTAAAAAATTTGAACCCCTAATATAAACAAGAGAATATTGTTTATAGACACTAGATGTAACAGAGAGATTATCAATGGTTGGCGCAAAACTAGGTAAAAATGGTTTATATTTTCTACAATTACGAGAAGAAGATATATTAAAATTAATTCCATCTTCTCGAAGAAATAAATTATTTATATAAGAATACATGTATATAAAATATATAAATTTTATAATAAATGTAAATATATTTAAAGATATAAACTTTTATATTTCTATACAAAATATAATGAACAAATATTTTGAACAACTCGATTTTAAAGAAGAAGATTCTGTTTATTTAATAATTGGTAATAAAATTAATAAAGAAAAATCTTATATAGTTCAAAAATTAGAATATGAAGAAGGTGGTACATTTTATGATGGATTTGAGGTAAAAATTAATGCATATTTAGAAGATAATAATACAAAAATAGTTGAAAAAATTCAAGTTGCTTTTTTTAGTGAATTAAATAGAATAAAATCTATTATGGCATATAATATAAATAATTTTAATGTCCAATAATTAAATTATAATGTAAAAATTATAAGGTAAAATCATATTTAATAGATATTTTTTGTTTTAAATCTATAGAAAATCGGTCATATTGATGAACAATATAGGAAACTTCATTATTTTGATTTACAATTAAATTATTTTCATTTATTTTATGAATATCATTACAAACTGTATTTACTAAATTATCTGTATTAAATAGTAATTTAATATTCAAATCTAAAATATTACAATGAAGTAAATAATTATGCAATCCTTGGTCTAAATTATTTACAATATTATATTTTGTTATTAAATGACACATTTCTTTTACATATAATTTTATTTTTTCTAATTTACCTATAGTGGTTCCACAACAAATAATATTTTTAAAACAAATGGAATTATAAATATTAACTTTTAAAAGTTGTTCTATCATTTTAATCCACATAGCATTAAAAACTTGTTCATTCTCAATAGTTTTCCCTTCTAAAAAACCATAAATATCTACATTTTTATCAAAAGGATATTCTTCTATATTTTTTTGAAAAAGAACATCTCTAGAATCGCATATTAATATATATTCACTATGAAAAGATATGTTTTCAAATAATAATTTATAACATAAAAATCGATGACAATTTATATGAGTTTTTTTTGGAATTTTATCTGTATATGGATATAAATTATTATATATTTTTTTTAATTTTTTAATTATTGGTTTATCTATTTCATTTATAATGACAAAAATTTTTCCATTAAATCCAGTATCATTTAAAGACCCAATAAATCTTTCAAAAACTTTATAATCATATCCTGATAAATATGTAATGATATCTATATTAACCATAATATAGATATTATATTTCTTTTAAATAATAAACAAGTTTTATTTTTTAAATCTAAATTGGTCCGTAATCATCTAATTTTTCAGTTATATTTCCCATAATTCTTTGTATAGCCAAATAATAAAATAAATATCCTGTTCCAATACCAATAAATATACCAACTATTATTTGTAAAATCGTATGAAATTTAAAGGTAACACGCTGTGCCATTGTAATAAGAGAAATAAATAAATAAAAATAAAATATTTTAATATTCTTTAAAGAAAAATAAATAAAAGAAGAAGAATAAATAGCAGATTGAGTATGACCAGAGGGCATTCCAAACATATCATGGGGCATACCATTTTTAAAAACAAATCTTTTACCTTGTGTTAATGCTAAATTAAATGTTTTCAAGTCTTCACTAGGTCTAGGCTGTTGGAGAATACCTTTTAAAAATAAATTTAAAATACTATCTATAAATATTCCAATAGTATAATAATAAAATAAATTAGAATGATTCCATAAAAGAAACCAAGAGAGAAATATTAAAATTAAAGGACCATATCCTCCTATTTTGTTAAAAATCTCTAACACCATGGTTTTTACTATAGAACAAGAAATTTTAATTTAAATTTTAATATTGGTATAAACATTCACATACTAATGTAAAACACCAATCATTACCATTTAAATTTAAAACATTACCTTTATCATCTAGTAATTTTACTGACATTCTTTCTATATTAACTGGTCCAAAATAAATTCTAGAACTATCTTGTAAAGAACCACTAAATTCAACAATTAATGAACCAGTAGGTACCCCAGTGGAAGTTTTTACTGGTAATATTGCCAATATATCCGAAGAAGTGGGAGCCTTTGCCAAATAATTAGTTAAATTATTATTATTTTTATTAATTTCATTTATAGTATAAAGTTGAGCTTGTGTTAAAGTTCTAGGTGCACTTGGTAATACAATTTGGGTTGGGCTATAATCATTTTCATATTTTCCTCCAATTAAAAGTCCATTTTGAGCATTGATTGTTTGATTTTCAGATAATGATTGAGCTTCAACACCACCAACTAGTTGAGATAAATTATCCGTTTGTTGTTCTGGTGATAAACATGTATAGGGTATATCGGTGGAATAGTAAGATGGAATTTTTAATGTATGAGAATATTGAGATATAGAAACTAAACTATTATTTACGTGATTTTGATTATAATCATCTAAAACTAAAATTAAATATTTAGTACCATTTAAATCTAATATAGATGATGCAACATTTCCATTTTTTTCTACAATAACGTAGGGTAATTTATACCCCATTAACCATCCTAATGTATTATTAAAAAAATGATTTAAACTACTATTACATTTAACTTGGCATTGTAGTACACCAGTAAAATCATAAAAAACGATAGTAGTTGATGAAGATATAATAAAGTCAATAGATTCATTGGTAATAGAATCTATTCCATTATAAACTCCATTATATAAAAATAAAGTTATAATTCCACTATTATAATTATAATATACAGGAGTATTTGCAGATAAATCATAAGGATAATTTCTTTCTGGAAAACTAAATCCAGCAGTTATAAAAGATTTATTTAAGGTAGATACAAATTCCGATGGGGTATAATTTCCTGATGGTACAGTAATTGGAATGGATGTTCTAGAATTGGAATCAACAATCCAAAAACATGTATTTCCATATGCAGAATCAATTGCATACCAACTAAATGGAATTTGATAAGAATATAATCTTATACTTAATGCATTTTTTAATGTATCGGATAAATCTAATGTATAATCTGTAGAAGTAGAATTTACTCCACTAGTATATTGTCTAAATTGACTATCTAAATTTACAAACCTTTGAATAGTATTTTTCAAATTAGGATTTAAAGAATCTTGTTTTACTGGTAAATTATAAGTATCTGTTGTAGCTAATTGTTCTCTTTTCATTGGAAGATGAGGATTACCAAATAAATCAATTTTTTGCTTTCTTTGAGTAATTTTATCTACCTGATTTTTATCTGATTGTGTTAAATTTTCATTTTCATACCAATCTTTCACTTGCTTTTCACCGACAGGATAAATTGCTTCAGTATCTCTATTACCAAAACTTTCTACAATAATTTTACCTTCTACATCCTTATCTTCCTCCTGCATTTCCAAACCTTTTGAATATTGTAAGAGTTGACTTTGAACATCCAAGAAAAAAACAGCCAAAGGTAAATTATTGGATTTAAATTTATTATATAATTTAGTTGTATTTTTAATAATATCTTTTTGAGTTACATAATTTGAATCAAACCCAGCAATCGTTAATAATTCAGATAAAGTATAATTTTTAACATTTAAATCTATATCTGACATAATAATATAATTATATAATATAATTGTATTTAATAACTTCTATAAATAATAATATTTTACAATATTATTATTTTGTTTAATTTTTTATTTTATCTCGATAATGATAAATAAATAATTCTCTTATCTCTCTTTTAATATTTATATCTTTACAAATATCAAATTTTAAAACTGATTCAGGAAATAATGATAATCCTCCTCCCCTTTTTGAATGAGATTTTCCTTTAAATAATAATTCTTCCAGAACATTTAAAAGAGGTTCATTATAATCATCTATAATTTTTCGCTCTATAAAATAATCTCCTATATAAATATATCTATTTGTATTTCCATCTAAATGAACTTTAAAATATTTTTTTGTTTCGGGTTTATTTTTAATTAATCCTATTCCTTCAATATTATTAGTAGAATTATTCATTTCAATTACAAATACAGGTGAATTATATGGAATTTTACTTGATAATTCATTAGGACTACAATACATACAAGTAAATCCATTTTTTTGTCTATAATTATAATTTGAATCAAGCGTAAAATTATTAAATCTACTTGTTACAATAAAATACATTATAAAAATATGTTTTTTATATTTGAAGTATAAAAAATATTTTTTTTTCAATTTTAAATAAAATTATTATTAAATTGTATTATAATATAAATGGAAATTAAAAAAATAAATAGTGATTATTTAAAAAAAATAAACGAGTTGGATGAAAAAGATATAATTAAAAATTTTGGTGATTGGGTAAATAATTTAAGCGAATTAAAAATTAAATTTAAAAATGCAGAACCATTTGAACATATTGTCATTGATAACTTTTTAAATATAGAATATGCTAATGAAATAGAAAAATTATTTCCTACAAATTTTGATGATTGGTATCATTATTGTAATCCAATAGAAGTAAAATATGCCTTTGATAATATAAATATTTTAGATGAAAAATTAAAAAATTATTTTTATTTTTTATCATCTAATTGTATTATTAATTTAGTAAAAGATATTACAAATATACATAATTTAGAATTTGACGATTATTTACATGGTGCTGGTTTACATGCACATGGAAATAATGGAAGATTAAATATACATTTGGATTATGAAAAACATCCTTTTAGTGGAAAGGAAAGAAGATTAAATATAATATATTTTTCAACAAAGGATTGGAATCCAAATTGGAATGGTGCAAATGAATTATGGAATAGTGAAGTTTCAAAATGTATAAAAAAAACAGAAGTTAAGTTTAATAGAGCAATTATTTTCAAAACCAAAGAAATATCTTGGCATGGTTTACATAAAAAAATAAAATGTCCAGAAAATATATTTAGAAAAACTCTAGCTTATTATTATGTTTCGGATTTAGATACTAATAAACAGGATTGTGAATATAGAAAAAAAGCAAAATATGTAAAATGTAAAAATGAAGATTACTGTGAAAAAATGGATAAATTATATAAAATTAGAGAGAAAAGATTAATTAATGATGAAGATTTAAAGGAAATAATGCCATATTGGAAAAAAAATGATTAAATATTATTATGTTACTCTTTTTAATTTTACAAAAGGTAATAACCCAGTATTTTTAAGAATTTCATATAAATAATCATTATGAAAAAAAATATTTAATCCTTTATTACAAGGAATTTCTGCAATTTTTAAAAAACATTCATAAGATGCAAATTGTTCAATCATATTTAATTCATAATTATAAATTAAATCTTGAAAACATGTAATATTATCTTTATAGAGATAATACAATAAAATATATTTATAAACAGCATCACTTTTAATGCCAAATAAATAAGATTGATAATGATATTTAATTTCTGAACTATCATTATATGCATATAATTCAACATTTTTTGAAATAGTTAGATTAATAAAATGATTGAGAGAATCTTCAATTTTAAAAGAATCATTTGCAAAAAAAATAAAATCATATAAACTACAATTTTTTTGATGTAATAATTTAACCCATTTGCCAGAGTCACAAGTAATTTCATTCTCTTTTTCTTGATAAAAAATATTTTTTTCATTGCAAAATTCTTTTAATTCATTACAATATGAAAAGGTTGAGGAGTTAAAAACCATAATTTCAATACAACTATATTGTAAAAGATTAATTAAAGTTTTTACATTATCTAATTTCATTTGAGTATTGGAATGTGCAGCAATTAAAAATAAAAGTTTTTTATTATTAATGTCAGGATGATAGGAATGGGTTTCTTTTTCATTATATTTTTCAAAAACATAATTAATTATATTTAGTTTTTCATTATAGTCAGTAATTGGAGAATCTAAATTTAAAGCTAATTCATTTATAATTTCAAACATAAAATTATTTGAATTTGATTCATCAATAGAAGGATTTAATAAAATTTCATTATTAATTATATTATTATTATTATTGTTGGTATTATCATAATTATTATTATTATTGTTATTAATTTTTTCATTATGTAAAATTTTTGCTTGGATATTTTGCAATTTATTTATTTTTATTGCCTCAATATATTTTAGATTAGGTTTTCTAATAATAGTAATAGTTTGAGTACCTCTTGGTTTATTTTTTCTAAAAGGAAACATTTATATTAATAGTTTATAAATTAAATTTTTTAATAAAAAATAATTTATAAATGAATTGTTGTATTTGTGGACCTGTAAAAAATTGTGGACCCTTTTTAAAAAAAATTTTTGAAAATATAGAAAAAATTGGTTCTCTCTTTAATGATTATAAAATTGTTATATTTTATGATAAATCCTATGATAATACTCTTGATATTTTAAAAGATTATCAAAAAAAAAATTCTAGATTATTATTTTATGTAAATGAAAAAATTATTTCACCATTTAGAACACATAGAATTGCCTTTGCTCGAAATTATTGTTTACAGTATATCAAAGATAATAAGGATATTTTTCCTTATTTTATTATGATGGATTTAGATGATGTAAATACAAAATCATTAAACATAGAGCCATTAAAAAAAAGTTTACAAAGAGAAGATTGGGATGGTTTATCCTTTAATACAAACCCTCATTATTATGATATTTGGGCTCTTTCAATTTGGCCTTATTGTTTTAGTTATAATCATTTTTATTATAATTTTCAATATCATAAAATTATTAGAACTTTTATCATGAAAAAATTATCTAATTTAAAAAATGGTGAACTTTTACCTTGTATATCTTCTTTTAATGGATTATCCATTTATAGAACAAATAAATTTTTAGATAGTTTTTATGATGGAAGAGTGAGAACAGATTTATTTCCTAAAAATTTTCTTAATGCCCATTCTAATGCACAAAAATCAAGAGGTTTGGTTTATAGAGATTATGGTCATATTAAAGGTAAATTTGAAGATTGTGAACATAGGTCTTTTCATCAAATGTCGAGAATTAAATCAAACGCTAAAATAATGATTAGCCCGGAAATTCTATTTTATTAATCTATATCATTTAATTTATTCCAATAACATAATAAATTATTTATATAAATCCAATTATTTTTATTATTTTGAAATATTTCTTTTATATAATATCCATCTGAATTATAATTATGATTATTCCATTTTATTAATTTATTTAATTTAAAATCTAATAAAAACATTGCTGTATCAATCTTATTTATCTCTATATTATTACCTAACAATATTTTATCTTTATTCCCACAAATTTTATTTAATTGATTAAATGTACATAATTTATTTTCACCAATAATACTTAAAATTTTATAAAAATCAGGATGAATAATATTATCATCATCTAAATAATATAAATAAGTATCTTTATTTTTTATTTTTTTTAAGCCAAAATTTCTTTGTGAATTTCCAGAGATTCCAATTCCTTTATAAAAATATTCTGAAATTTTATCACTATTTTCGTTTTCTAAATATAGTTTATTAATATTTTCATTTACTTTATTAGTATCATAAACTATTATCCATTCATCAATATAATCAAAATTTAATGAATGATAAATTTTATTTAAATTTTCTTGTCTATAAGAAGGAGTAATAATTGTAATTTTTTTTTTATTGTCAAAAATTTTTACTCCATTTTTGATTAACACAAATAATTTATTATTTTCTTTTTCACCTATATTTTTTCTGGAATGGTCAATAGTTACAAAAAAATAATCTTGAAAAAAGTTTAAAAAATTATTTAATTTTAAGATATAATCGTTTACATTATATTTTTGGTTGATATCTTCCAAAATTAATATTCCTCCTGGTTTCAAAAATTGGTATATTATTTTAATTATTCTAATTTGGTCTTCAAATTCATGAGTGGAATTATCTATAATTATATCAAACATTTCATCATAACTTTGGAATGTATTACTTAATTTAGTTTTAAATTTAACATCTAATTTAGCTAAAATAATTTCATTATCATTATTTTCTTTTTTAAATGTATTGATTAAATTTTTATTATATTCAAATCCAAATATTTTGGAGTTTTTAAAATATTCTTTCCACATTAATAAGGAGCCTCCATTTGAAATTCCAATTTCTGCTAAATTAAGTTTTTCATTTCTTTGCTTATTAAATATATCATTATAAAATATTGTATAAGCTCTACAATTTTTATTTATATTATTTATATTATTTGTTAAATCTATTAAAGAAGATTTTGATGATTCATATTTGGCACCTATTTCACATAAAGCAGTGGAAACATTTTTATAATTTATATTTAAATCTAAAACCATTTTATATAAATTAAATATTATATATTTATTTATTATTTATATTCATTTTTTATTCATTATTTATTCATTTATTTTTATTGTATGTTCTAGAGGGAAAAAAATGGCATTCCAAGACCTTTCAATATAATGGCTTGCTTCTGGATTTGAACAATGATTTACTGTATGAATTAAATGAATATATCTTTCTATAGGATACTTTAAAATATCACGCTTATCTATTGAAAATACTCCTCCATAAGTAAACCAATGAGAAATAATATTTGCAAAAAAATATTTATACCATTTGCTATATGGCCTTAATTTGCATTTTACAAGTACACTTTCATTATTTTTTATTAAATTTTCTTCACTACTACAATTCCATGAATCTAAATTAAAATCTTTAAAATAATCTGAAATAGATTCCACATAAGTTCCAATAAAATACGCATTTTTATATCCAAAGGTAAGAATATAAATTAAAATTTTAATTGCCTTTGCTTTTTTATGCGGTATATTTAGGGAGCCAGGAAAAAAAACATTTATATCAGAAAGATTATTATAATTTTCAATTATATGATATAAATAGGTATGGTCACATCTTCCAACATTTGATAAATTTATAATACTAATTACATTATCTTTAATAAAATTATCATTATTACCTTTATTATAAATAATATATTCAAATTGATTAAATGGATATTCAGTTAACCAATTTAAAGATTCATTATATCGAGCAACTATAATTTTTACTTTATCATTCATATTTAAATATTATAAATATTTTTTTCTTTCCATAATTCTCCATAATGTTTATTTTTTTGATATTTTAGTTGTTCTTCTCTATAATTTTCATAAAATTCTAATATTATTATATTATCTTTAACGATATAATATTTATTTATTTTATTATATTCATAACTAAAATCATGAGTTAATTCCAATAATTTTTTTTCTTCTGGAGTAAAAAATGTTCCCAATAATCCAGGCCCAGTTATATCTAAACAATCATCACCATAAAAATTATTATTTACATTTTCAACAATTTTATTTATACATTTATTCATAATTTCATTTTTAGGTAAGCAAACTATTAATGCTGTATATATATTTAATGGATTTTTATCTAATACAAAATATTCTTTTTCGGATAGTGAAATAAATTTAAAATTATTTTTACATCTGTATTTAATATCCATATAAAATCCACCATTAATATAAAGAATACAATATCTCCATAAATCTGCTTTATAGGAACAAGGTTTTAACCGGTCATATGCATCTAAAACATCTGGTTTAAAATGTTTTTGTATAAATTCTCTACATTCTAATTCATCATATAAATGAAAATTAATTAATGGATTACTTTCTACTAAATAATTATAATTTTCTTTCATTAATGGTGGTAGTTCTTTATCATGCCAACATGTATATAAATGTAAAGGTATAACACTATCATAATTTACATTTAAAGAATAAATTTTATTTAATAAATTATAATTTTTAACTACTTCACTTTCTTCTTTTTTTTGAATTTCAAATTTTTCTTTCTGTTTTTGAATAATTTGAATCTTTTGTTTTATTATTTCGTTTCGTTTTATTTTAATATTATTTAATTTGTTTATATTTTTAAAAATCATTGAAATCAAATTATATATACTTTATATAATGAATTTAAATATAAAAAATAAACCTTTAGAAAAAAAAATTAGTTTTAATAGATTAAATCGCCCATATACTTATTTTAAACCTGTTTATAAAAGTGTTATACCATTAGATATTTATCAAACTTGGTATACAAAAGACCTTCCTCCTAAAATGAGAGAAAGAGTGGAAACCTTAAAAAAACAAAATCCTAGGTTTAATCATCACTTATATGATGATAATGACTGTAGAGAATTTATACAAAAACATTTTAAACCAGATGTTTTAGATGCATATGACCGTTTAATTCCTGGTGCATATAAAGCAGATTTATGGAGATTATGTGTTTTATTTATTAATGGAGGAATTTATTTAGATATTAAATTAATTTGTATAAATGGATTTAAATTAATAGAACTAACAGAACAAAATCATTTTGTTCAAGATAGACCACAAAACTGTATTTTTAATTCAATAATTGCAAGTCAAAAAGAAAATATTTTTTTATTTAAAGCTATAAGAAGAATTGTTGAAAATGTACAAAATAATTATTATGGAGAAGGGCCCTTATCACCTACAGGACCAGAATTATTAAATAAAGTTATGTATGATAATAAATATAAGATAAATATTGATATGTTTCATTATAAACATGGAGGATTTATAATCTATAAAAATACATTTGTAATTTCGACAGAATATAATGAATATAATGAAGAGAGAACAAATCAATATAATAATATTAATACAAAAAGATATGATATTTTATGGAATGAAAAAAATATATACAAATAAAGGATTAATTTAAAATTGTAAAAATACTTATTTTAAATTAATTATAAATATTTCTCTCGTTCCATAATATAGAATAATGTTTTTTCTTTGCAAAATGTTGATACTCTGTAATATGACCTGTATAACTTTTTAAAATAGGAATATTATTATAATAAATTATTTTATAATTATTATTTCCTTCTAATTCCTCATGTTTACAATCAACAATTTCATCATTTGTAGAAATAAATTTTGATAATAAAGCAGGTCCTGTTGGTTCTAAATAATTATCACCATAAAATCTATTTTTTACATTATCAACAATTTGTCTAAATGCCTTATATAAATATTCTGATTTTGGTAAACATACCATTAGAGCATTATAAATATCAATATTATTAACGTCAGAAACTAAATGTTGTTTTTCGGTTAAATTTACAAATTTAAAATTATTTAAAGGTTTATATTTTATATCCAAATATATACCACCATAAATAAAAAGAATACAATATCTCCATAAATCTGCTTTATAGGCACCTGGTTTTAAACAATCATATGCTTCTAATACATCTGGTTTAAAATGTTTTTGAATAAAACATCGACAATCATTATCATCATATAAATGATAGGTAAATCTAGGATTTAATTTAATTATTTTGTCAACGGATTTTGCCATTAAAGGGGGTAAAGTTTTTGAATGCCAAGTTTGAAAAATATTAGTAGGAATAATAATATTATAATCTGATTTTAATGGATAGGGAATACGTAATTTTTTTTCTAATTCTTCTTTTTTTAACCGATAATCATTACCTGTTGTAAATAAAAAACTTTTCAGATTGGACATATAAATATATTTATACATTTTTTTATTTAAAAATGTTCTAAATTTAGTTATTTTATGTATTTATTTCTTGGTCCATTTTATTACCAAGAATTTTATATCTATCATTTTCAAGGCTTTTGATTAAAATAGACCAAGGACTACACGAATTTAAAAGAGATTTAATTCCATTTTCACAAAATTGATTTAAAAGTTGAGAATTAAATCCAGACATCATCGAACAATTTGAATTATTTGATAAAGTTGGAAAGCCATTGGTACTACGTAAATTCCAAAAAAGAACATGTGGAGGAGAAAATGGTATTCCAAAATTACGTAATCCTGCTTCTTTATACTTTGTATTCATAACTTCATAAATAGAATTTTTATCTGAATTATTTCCTTCATCTATTTGCATATCAGATAATATTACTAGAATTAAATCTTTTGTTTCTTCTGGTGATAGTTTTGATTGAATAATTCCATCTAAAATCATATCAAGAGCTGAATATATATTTGTATTCATACCCCAATCAGCTCTTTTAATTACTTCTACTTGCGAAAAAAAGTCATCATAGGATTCTAAATTAACCCAATTAGGTTTATTACTAAAAGTTAAAACTCTCTTTCCAAGTCTCGATTTATTTGCTATACGTATTCCTAGAGAAATTGCTACATTCATTGGGTCACCATTCATTGACCCTGAAACATCTATCATTGCAATCATATTTGCTAATGAAGATGATAAAGTTTCATTATCACGCCATTGAGAATTTAATAAATCTATTTCCTCCTTATTTGGATTATTTATTAATTCGAGAGCTTGTTTTGTAAAGTCTACCATACTAACCCTTTTTCCTTTAATTTCTTCTCCAGAAATAGCAGTTTTAATTCGAGCTTTAAAATTTTCTGCACACTCAATTCTATCCATATTATCAGGAAATCTTACATCTCCGTTTTTATTTAAATTTAAAAAGGCCTTTTTTTGTTTTGCAATGGAAATAGAAGTTACATTATTAAAATTAATTTCACTCCAATTTTGATTACATTGTTTAATTTGAAGGGTATCTAATTTTTTATTTATTAAAGATATTATTTTTCTATATTCTGTTTTACATTTTAAAATAGCTTTTTTAATTTGTAAATCTGAATTTGCTGTAGATATAAAATTTTTATTATAATCTATTGCTAAAAATTGATATAACCATCCAAAGGATGATTTTTCTCTAGGAATCCATTTAGCTAATAAAGAAATATTACTATTATTATTTAAAAAATTTTTATAATCTATTTGTAATTGATTATTTACCAATTGAATTGAATATTTAATTAATGGATGGTCAATATTATTATTACAATATTTACTATATCTACAAAAATATTTTATATCTTTCCATGAACCATATGGATGTGTATTATTATTTCCTAGGTCTATTAAACACTTTAATGCAAACATAGAAAGTTCAGGATAAAAATCATATAATGTTAAAATCATCATATAAGATAAATTATATTCTCCTTTTCCATCAATTATATCCCTAGTAAAACCTATCATTCGATATAAAATAGAAAGGTATTCTTTAGCTAAATTCTTTTCAGGAAGAGAACTATTATCAATATAATATTTTAAATGAAATAATAAATCTTTAAAAATAACTTGAAGTTTTTTTAAACCAATATCATCTGTTCTTACCATTTGAAAATTAAATTGAACTATTTTTTCCTGAATGCTATTTGACCACCCATATTCTATATGTCCATTTTCACCAATTTGTTTAGGAGTAAAATTATCAAGAGCGTTAATAAGTTCCGACATATAAAGAGTAACTAAATATATACCTTTTTTAATCTTTATATCGTTTTTTAATTGTTTTTTTACTAAAACTAGAATGTATATATATTTTTTTAGTACAATTATTTGTATTTATTTTTTTTAATTCATTTGATTTTTCATAAAATATTAATATTAAATCATTTAAATCTTGAAACATACTTATCGTTTTTTCAAAAAAAATAGAATCAATATTTTTTATATTTGTTAAAAAATTTTTTTCTTCTTGTGTATAAGTAAGAAAATTTTTTATATCATCTTCATCTAATGTAATATTATATCTTAAAATAGATAATAATGAATAATTTCTCCCATTATCTTGAGAAGACTTTTTAAGTATTTTAAGAATTTCTTCTCTTGTAATTAAATTAGGAATAGTCATTAAAACAGTTTCTTGATTTATTTTTTCAATTTCATTACTTCTATTTACATATAAAAGTTTTAAATTAATATAATATAAATTGTCTTTATAAAATTCCTGATATAATTTATCTTTTTCTTCAAATTCTAATATCCAATCATCATTTAAAAAAATATTATCCATAATATTATAAAATACTCATATTATTCATTACAATATTTAACTAATAAAAATCATCATCATTATAATCTACTTCTTCTAATAAATCATCTTCAAATAATTCATCTAATTTTTCAAAATAATCATAATCATAATTTGGAAATTGAAAGTTTTTCTCCCAATCATCGTATCCCCATAATTCAATAAATTCATTTTTTCTTTTATCATGTAAATCAACTAAAGTATTAATAATATTATTATTTAAAATTATGTCATTAAACATATTCTTATCTAAACAAGATTTATTACTATTTTTATATAAATGAATTATTTTATTGGAATTTAAATCTTTCTTTATTAATACACAACCAGGTTTTAATTTTTCATATTCTTTATCAACTACCTCTTTAATATCTAAATCGGAATTTAATTTTATTTTTTCTAAAAAATTCATCGAATTTTTTATATTTTCTGATTTTACCAAATTTTCTTTTGAAATAAGAGCAGGAAAATTATTTAATGATAAATTTGGTTCTTTAATTATTGTTTTTTTTTCATCTTTTATTAAATTTTTATTATTATAATTATAATTATTTTTATCTAATTTCTTATAATCTCTATCCTTTTTCCTATTATCTAAATTATTAGAAAAATCTTCTGCTAATGCTGAAAATCTATTATTTGTTTTAAATAAATTATTCATTTAATAATATATTTTTTTTTGCTTTTACTTTTTTTATAATTAAGTAGTAGTGTATATTTAAATAGATTAAAAATATATTAAAATAAGTTAAAAAATTAAATTATTAAAAATATTTATTTAAAGGTAAAATAACAATTTAAATTACCTCCTTACAGCAATCCTTTATAAATAAGAAATACATTCTAAAAACTCTAGGACTCATTATATTTTTTACAGGAGGTTGCAAATAATAAAATATAATAAAATATAATAAAATAAACTTTATAAAAAAAAATTAATAAATATAAGTATACTAACTATTTATTAAATAATAAAAGAAAATTTAGTAGTTTCCGTCTATTTTTGACAAATGGGTTAGGAGGTGGAAATGGAAATGGTAATATAAATTTATTTGTAAGTGAAATATTAATAGTATTAAATATTCACTATACACCTTTTCACATTTAAAACGCCTTCATAAACAATAATTCAAATTAACTTAAATATATCTCTGATTTTAAATGAGAAAAAGGGTAAAAAATAAAATAATAAAAAAAAAAATTATAAAATTTTTTATTTAATTTTTTTATTTAATTTTTTTTATTTTATATTTAAATATCATCTATATTTATTTCTTCTTCATTAGAAGTAATTAATATTTCTTTTAATCCACTTGAAAGAGCAATTTGTGATTCAATTAAATCTTGATATTCTTGAGTTTTTTCATCAGCAAATAAAAACCCTTCATCTGACATTACTTCTTTTGAACCAACATTATTTGAATCATTATTAATAAATAATGACCAATTAATATTTATTAAATTATTTTTTAATCGAAGTTTATCAGCTTCATTATAAACCTCTATAATATCACAATTTAATAATTTATCATTTAGTGGTTCTTTTTCCCATTCACGTTTACCAACTAATAACCATGTTCCATTTCCAATAAAATTATCTCTTTTTCCACGTCCTCTAAATTTCCCTCGAATATGACATAACATTTTAACTTCATCTAATGTTATTACATGACAAGCGGCACCACCTAACATTTTAGTAACTTGTGCATAAACTTCACCTTCTTCTTGAGATACACGAAGACCACTATCTTTTTTTATCATATTTTTACGAGCAAAACCTTTTGATTTATTTCCACCTGTTACGTTCTTAACCATTTTATACTTTATAATTTAAATTTAAAATTATTTAATTATTTCAATTTTTTTTTAATTTAATAATAATTTTATATATTTATATTATATATTTATATTATATAATGCAAGGTGGAAAAAGAAAACCAAGTGCATGGAATATATTTGTTACAAAAATTTATAATGAAGAAAAAGCTAAAAATGCAAATTATAGTTTTAAAAAGGCATTATCCGATGCAAGTGAAAGAAAATCTGAAATGAAAACAATGAAACAAGAAAGACCTATAGATAAAAAAAGTAGAAAACATTATAAAAATTCAAGTAGAAAAAGTTCTCAATTTGGTAGAAAATCAAGAAAACATAGAAAACATTAAATCATTCATCTCTCTAATTCATTAAACAAATTATTCATTTTTTCATAATTTAATGAATTTATAAAAGACCAATCTATATTTAAACAATTTTCAAAAAAATCTTGTAAATTTTTTAAAGTATTCCGTTTAGAAGGATTTGGGTGAATATTTTTACAAAGTTCCATTAAAATATTATTCAAAAAAGAATTATTAAGAGAGAAAATTTTAGCATAATTACCAAAAAGATGAATATATATTACGCATAGACTAAAAATATCCCAAGTATTATTTTCTTTTAATATAGCTTTAATAATTTCATTTTTAGGTAAATTAATATATATTTTTAAATAATCAATACAATTTAATTTATAAGAAGATTTATAATTTTCTGAAAATAAATTTAATATAGAAAGGTTGTTTACATATTTTTCACATATTTCTTCAATTAAAGAATATGAAATAGAAGATAAATTATTTTTAATTATATAATATAAAATATGCACTTCTATAGGTTTATTAGTAAAATCATTAATAGTTAATATAATTTTTTCAATATAATTAGAGGATAATTTTAAAATTTGTAAACTATTTTCAAAATGATGAAGAATAGGTTTATTAAAATAAAAGAAAATATTGGAGGAAGATAAATTAAAAAAACAAATATTATTTTCGTTTAATAATATTAAACTTTTTAAAAGAAATGAAAAAGACTCAATAATATAAAAAATAAAGTTTTTAGGATTATCAATCTTAAATAAAAAATCATGAAATGGAAAGTAATTTTTATTTATATATTTAAAAATTAAATATTTTTTTTCCGTATTTAAATGAAGAGTTTGATAAATTTCTTCGGAGATTTCTTTAATACTAATATAATCATAATATTCAATTAAATTAAAATAATTATTGTAATTATTTATTTTTTTAACAATATCACTAATATTTGCCTCATTAATGGATAAAAAACATAAATCTATTATTTTTGTTTTATATTTTTTTAAATTTTGATTAAAAATATCTTCTTCTGAATTCATTAAAAAATGTTTATTTATATTTTGTATTGCAATATTTGTATTCATTAAATAAATTATCTATAATTATCTTTATTATTTTGTTTCTAATCTAATAATAATTAGTTTAATTTCCTTTTTTTAAATTAGAAATTTTCAAAAAATATCTATTTTTAAATGTTTTCTTTATTTTATTTTTTATTTCATTTACATCAATTAAACCATTTTTAACTAAATTATTAACAGATTCTTTTAATAAATCAACATTTATTTTACAAAAATCTTCAAATATATCGGAAGGTTTATCTGAATTAAATTTTCTAATATTAATTTCAATAAATTCATCCATTGAATCAAGAAGTTCTTTATTTATAGAAATATAATTACGTCTTTTTATGGGTTCTTTTTTTTCAATACTTTTTTTTCTAAAATAATATCTTGCACTTTTATACATTTTATCTTTAATATTTCCCTCATAACCTAATTCAATTAATCTTCTTTGTTCTTCATCCATTAAAATTTTATTTTCCTCTGTCCAAACTTCCCATGCTTCTTTAAAATCTTTTCTATGGTCATATTGATGAATTTTTGAAAATTTAAATAATTCATTTATAAAATCTATAGTAAATTTAAATCTATATATATTTATAGACATTTTATCATCTGAATTAATATTTTTAGAAAATAAATTTGAATTGTCATTGGAATTTGAAAATGAATCATTTGCATAATCACTTGTTCCATAATTATTTGAATTAATATTAATTGAATTAATAGAAATAATATTTTCTCTGTTAATATAGGATAAGTTATCATTTGACATATTGATTTTAAAATAATTAAAGATAAATGTAATACTTTTACTATTATATTAATTTAATAAATTATTTCAATTTTTTTAAAATTGAAATAATCTTTTTTAAAATTGATAAATAATATATTACTATGAATTTAATTAATCAAGAAGAAAAAGATTTTGTAAGAAAGCCAGATTCTGTAAAGAGAGAAAAATTAATTGAAGAAAATATAATTTATTTTGATAAAGAAATCGAAAATGAAGAAATAAATAAGGCAATTTATTTAAGTATTTATGAATTTAAAAACCAAGAAGTACTCAATAAAAAATTTGAAGAGGAAACAATTAATAATTATAAAAAAATAGTAATTGAAAGAAATGCAATTTTTAATTCATTATTATTAAAGCTGTTAAGATTATCAAAATATGATAAAGAAATAAAAGAAATTTATGAAATATTGGAGCCAATTATTGAATTTTATTGTAATCAATATATAGAATTTATAGAATTAGAATTAAAAACTTATGAAAAAATTTTTAAAGTTCTTAATACAATTAGAATTGAAAAAAAAAGTATAGAAAAATTAAAAACATTACTTATAAAACAAATATAGTTAAATTGATTAACTTACTTAAAAATTTATAATTTTAATTTCATTAGCTATTATTGGTTCAGTAACTAAATCGGAAACCATAATTGGTATAAATATTTCTTCATTATTTATTTTAGATAAATGATATAAAGAAAGAGATTCATAATAATCTTTTACTTTTTTATTTATTCGAATTCTTTTTGCATCAAATGAAGTAAGATATAAACCATTTAAACTTTTTACTCTTGAAAGAGCAACATAGGTTTGCCCACATTCAAATATTCCACTTCCAACATCAATTTCAGCAGCATCAAGGGTTGCTCCTTGGGATTTATGTATTGTTAAAGCCCAGGCTAAAATAAGAGGAATTTGTGAAACACCAATTCCAGGAATTTTATCACTAGCCCAAATATGTCTTACCATTACTCTTTCTATTCCATTATTAAATTTTACATGGGGTGCTCCTGTCATTTCACAAAAAGACACAACTATTCCTTGACTTCCATTACATATTTCAATTCCTGTATCTGATTGAATATTTATTATACACATTACTTGAGAACCTATTTTTAATTTCATTTCTTTATCACAAATTAAATTACTTGAAATAAAATCTAATTCTAATTGAATTTCTTTTTCATTAAATTCTAATCGTCTTATTTTATCTGCTTTTGACATTTCTAAATCTTTTAAATATTTAATATTAAATTCTCTTTCTTCTCCAGATAAATTGGACATTTTGGAATTATTAATATTTTCAACTTTATTACGTGTTGGGAATAATTTAGTTGGTTCAGCAACTAAATTTGGGTCAATGGTTCTACCAATATATTGTTGAAGTAAATCATTAGCTTTTCTTTTAATTTTTCCTTCACGTATTTGGTTTAAAATAGACGAATATAATTCATCGGTCTGTCTAAATATTTTAAATAATTCAATTTGACAATCACGGTGGAAAACCGAATTCCAATCATCACTTTCAAAACAAAAGCGCTGTGTTTCAGGAAAATCTTTATCCCCAACAGGAGGTAACTGGAAGAAATCACCTGAAAATATAATTTGAATTCCTCCAAATGGTTTTAAATTTCCACGAATTGCTTTTCCAATTTCATTTAATTGGTCAAATAATTTTAAAGATAACATACTTACTTCATCTACTACTAAAATATCTGTTTGTTTCCAAAGTGCTTTAGAAAATTTATTTTTCTTTATTTTAGTTATTAATTGTTCGGTTGTTCCATAACCTAAACCAATTCCAGACCAAGAATGTAATGTTTTTGCTTTACAATTTAATAATACTGCAGCACAACCTGTTAATGCAGTTACTTGAATATCTTTAAATTTATTATATGCATGTTGGAAAATCATTTTAATTAAAGCAGATTTCCCAGTGCCTCCTGGACCTGTAATAAATATATTATGACCATCAACATATTTATCAAATGCTATTTGTTGTTCTTTGGAAAGTTCCATTGTTTTTATTATTCTTTTGTATTTAATATAATTTAATTATTCAATTTTTTAAATATATAAATCAAAATTTTTAATTGTTTATCATTTATAAAAAAATTTATTTAGTTAAATTTTAATGAATTCATACGAATATTTCCATAATATACTGAATTTGAATCTGTGTCAACTCTAATTGCATAATAATATGTTTGAGGTCCAGTTAATCCAATATCCAATGCTTGCATATTAACAGTAATTCCATTTACAGATTGAGTACCAGGATTGGATTGTACACTATAAGACCATAATGAGGTATTTAAATCATTTAGAGATGTACCAATATGATTAGGAGGATATATAACATCAGTTTGACTATTATTTGCTAAATTTATAAAAGAAGAAGGAAGACTACTTCCACTCATACTAAATGTACTTCTAATAATTGAAGTTGAAACATTTTTTAAATTACTATTAGCTAATATTTGACAAGAGGCATTTATTAAATATGAATTACTATTATTTGAAGCATTTAATATTAAATTTGCTGAATCTAAGAAATAAAAACCTGTATTTCCTATACCACTTACTAATGGACCCGTAAAACCAGTATTAGAAAGTGTAGTTATTTGTATTGAAACATTTCCTGTTGGTCCTGTTATTCCAGTAGGACCAGTACTTCCAGGTGAACCTTGATTTGCGGTACCTGAACCTAAATATTCTTCCAATATTATACAATTAGCAGAACTATTTATTATTCCTATATTATTATTGGAACTTCCCTGTAATTGATAAAACAATTGATAAGTAACTTTATTTGTAGTATTTGGACTATGGATATAATTAAATGTATAGGTATTTGTAATTGGTCCTGATGCATTTAAAGTAC
>Ga0209086_10000625_pt1 | contig 30418 bp, 30 predicted proteins | sample M_130207_XF_Meta_FD_187312 | JGI IMG/M metagenome (GOLD analysis project Ga0209086, IMG submission 187312) | Freshwater microbial communities from Lake Montjoie, Canada to study carbon cycling - M_130207_XF_MetaG (SPAdes) (version 2) | ecosystem: Environmental > Aquatic > Freshwater > Lake... | reverse complement strand
GCGATCAATAGCAAGTACACCATTGAGGACTTTGGTTCGTACTCACTGTTGTCGCCGTGGACACCGCGCATTCTCACCGTCGATTGACCCAACTACTTTCCCGTGGTTCGCTGACACGATTCGTCATTGTTCGTTTAGCGGCCACGGGTCTGCTGTTGTTGGTACTTTCGTTCGTTGTTTTCGCACTCTTACATCTCACGCCTGGTGATCCCGCGCGCAACCTTGTCGGTGTTCGTAATGTGACGCCCGAATTGTTGCAGTCAATTCGCGATAAGTATCACCTCAATGATCCGTTCATGAGCCAGTATTTGCATTGGCTCGGCAATGTCTTGCATGGTGATTTTGGTGAATCAATTCGTAACAACACCACGGTCACAACCTTGTTATCCGATCGGGTGACGCTCACTTTGCAATTGGCTTCATTGTCATTTGTCTTGACCGTGCTTGTTGCAGTTCCTCTTGGGATCGCTGCTGCCTGGCGATCAGGATCAGTACTTGACCGTTCAGTCAGCGCCGCATCAATTGTTGGTATCGGAGCTCCGACTTACGCAGTTGGTTTGTTACTCCTCTATGTCTTTGGTTTGTGGCTCGATATCTTTCCGGTGTACGGAAGTGGTGATGGCGGGCTTGATCGCTGGTGGCATTTAGTTTTACCGGCGATCACATTGGCAAGTGGACTTGCTGCCATGGTTTTTAAATTGACTCGAACGGCAGTCATCGCCGAACTCAATCAGGACTATGTCGCCTTCGCCCAAAGTCGCGGACTGTCACGTCGCCAAATACGATCACTGGTTTTACGCAATGCCATGATCCCAGTTGCCACAAGTTTGGGATTGGTCTTCGCATTTTTGTTCGGCGGAACAATTTTGGTTGAAGTTACTTTTGCGCTTCAAGGAATTGGTTCGTTGCTTGCTGGTTCGGTGACATTCAAAGATCTCCCAGTCGTTCAGGCAATCACGTTGCTCACTGCCACAGTGATTGCGCTCACTGCCTTGGCTGTTGACATCATGTACTCCTTGGTTGATCCAAGAGTTCGCAAACGAGGCCCGCGATGAAACTCCGGATGAGTCGTCGTCCGATCATTCCTATTGTGACCGGAATCCCGTTGAGCATCATCGCGATTTTTGTCATCGCATCGCGATGGATCGTGCCAAATGCGACGCGTCAAGACATCATGATCGGAGTGACGTCACCCGGAACCACCGGTCACCTATTCGGCACCGACCAACTCGGTCGTGACATTGCCCAACTAGCTATCGCTGGGGCTGGCTCTGCTGTCGTCGGGCCAATCGTGATTGCACTTGGGTCAATGATGATTGGAATATTGCTTGGCACCTTTGCCGGCTACATGGGCGGATGGCTGGACTTGTTGCTGTCAAAATACGCCGACCTGCTACTCGCACTACCAACAACACTTGTCGCACTCGTTGTCACTGGTCTCGTTGATGGAGGATATTGGGTGACGGTGTTAGTGCTCATCATGTTGTTTTCTCCGACCGACATTCGCATGGTCCGCGGATCTGTCATTGCGCAATCGGGTCGTCCGTATATTGAGTCCGCAAAGGTCTTGGGGCTCAGGCGTTTACGCATCATGTTCCGGCACGTCTTGCCCAATGTTTTACCGGTGGCTTTTTCAACGATGTTGCTGAACGTGGCTTTTGCCTTGGTATCAATGTCGGCCTTGTCGTTCTTGGGACTTGGGGTTGGCCCAGGTGTGCCCGATTGGGGACGTCAACTCAGTGATAGTCGCGATCTCCTTGATCGCAACTGGGGTTCGCTGGTTCTGCCGGCAATGTTGATCATCATCTCCGCCGCCGCAATCAACCTTTTGGGCGACTGGTTACAAGAACGCTTTGAAGAACGATCGGTGAGCCGATGAATCGCGGGCTTTCTCTCAACAACTTGATTGTCACGGGTCCTGCTGGGCTCATTGTGACTCGTATGGATCTACAAGTCGAACCAGGTCAAACAGTGGCCCTGGTCGGCGAGTCTGGTTCAGGTAAATCCATGACCGCAAAGGCCATGACTGGCTTATTGCCCCGCGGCGTCACTGCGACGGGAACTCTGCAACTCGGCGATGTCACAGTTGATCTCGCACTTGGGCCACAAGCACTCTTGGGTTTACGTGGCCAACAGATCAGTTTGTTATTGCAAAACCCTTTTACAAGTTTGAGTCCGGTGCATCGTTGTGGCGAGCAAATTACTGCCGCGCTCTCACCAGAGTTACGCCGTTCAAAGGACGAAATTCGTCGGCGACTTGATGAGGTTGATCTTCCCGAACGCGTGGCGCGGCAGTATCCCTTTGAATTGTCCGGGGGAATGCGTCAACGAGTTGCGCTCGCGGCCAGCCTGGCCAGCAATCCACAAATCTTGATCGGTGATGAACCAACAACAGCGCTTGACGTCACCACACAACGAGAAATGCTCGATCTGCTTGAGCGCATTCAACGCGAAAGAGATATGGCGTTGCTCTTGATTACTCACGACTTGGGGGTTGCTCAAGAAAGAGCCGACAAAATCTTGGTCATGTACGCGGGAAGACTCGTTGAGTCTGGCCAGGGCGCAGAAGTTTTCGCCCATGCTCAGCACCCCTACACCGCTGGTCTACGCGACAGTGTTCCACCGCTTGAACATCGCCTTGTTGAACTACGAGCAATTGCTGGTTCGGTGCCGCGTCCATGGGAAGTTGCGGTCGGATGTGTTTTTGCGCCTCGTTGCGATCGGACCGACGAGCGATGTCATAACGAGGCACCCGAACTCGTCGGGATAACATCTCAAGTTGCGTGCTGGAAACCCATCACAACAAACGACATCCACCTGCCGGTACTGACTGTGAGTGATGTACAAACCCAAAACACCAACAATGAACTCGTTGTCATCACAGGCATCAGCAAGAGATTCTCGCCTTCTGCTCCACTGGCATTAGACAACGTTGATATTTCCATTCATTCAGGTGAAGCCGTCGGAATTGTTGGCGAGTCTGGATCGGGCAAGACCACCTTGGCACGCTGTCTCATTGGACTCGAAAGCTTTGATTCAGGAAATATCTCGTGGTCGATCAACACGCCAATGGCTCAGCGCGCGCAAATCGTTTTTCAAGACCCAACGTCTGCGCTTAATCCAGCAATGACGATTGGATCGGCTTTGGCCGAAGCCTTGCGAGCTAGTCACCGCGATAAGTCTGAAGTGCCTGCTCTTCTACAACTCGTTGGTCTGCCTGCCGAGTATGCCAATCGTTATCCCAGTGGGTTATCAGGAGGTGAACAGCAACGGGTCGCTATCGCACGATCTATCGCACCGCGACCAAAGTTGTTAATTTGCGATGAACCCGTTTCATCTCTTGATGTTTCAGTCCAAGCACAAATTCTCAATTTGATGAATTCGCTAATCAAAGAATTAGGCATTGCGCTCTTGTTTATTACCCACGACTTGGCAGTCGTGCGCCAAGTCGTCAATCGGGTTTATGTCATGAGCAATGGCCGAGTGGTTGAGTCAGGAACCATGGAGAATGTCTTACTTTCTCCTCAACATGAATACACACGTCAACTCTTCTCTTCGGTGGCTGGAAAATGAACTCTGAACTCAACCAAAATATTGAACAACTTCACAGCAGTCATGATGAGGGCACTTTGGTGCGCCGAAGTGTTGCTCACAATATGCGCAAAGTCCGACTTGCTCGTGGAATGAGTTTGCGTGATCTCGCCACACAGACAAATCTCAGTACTGCACTTCTGTCACAAATTGAGCGGGCCGTGGCGAACCCCACTGTCGTAGCACTCACTCGAATTGCTGTCGCGCTTGATATGAGCTTCGCTGACTTGGCCCGTTCAATGGTGATTGAAACTGAAATTATTCGCGCCGAATCAACCGGCTCAGAAAGTCCACGAGCCCGAATGTTGTTTGCCATGATGCAACGGCGAAGGTTTGATATCTCTGAAGGAAAATTGCCGGCCCATCAATCAGGTGTTTCGAGTGATCACGGTCAGCACTCTGTTGAGTATGCCTATGTGATTTCTGGATCAGTCACTTTGACTCTTGGTGAAGACACGTATGAACTTGGTGAACACGATGCCATCCGCTTTTCTTCAGAAGTTTCTCATGCGTACAGCACGGGTGACGTTCCTGCCATCCTTCTCACGGTGGTGAGTTACGACGATGAATGACAATTCGATAACTGCTCGGTACTTGGCGAATCGTGCACCGATCTCGGCCCGTCTCAGTGATGATCACACATCGCTCATTGTCACCACTGTGGAAATTCCGATGGGTTCAGATCACGTTGTCAATCATTCATGGGCGATCAATCTTGCGACTGGTGTCGAGTCTGCGACTTCTGAGGTTGACCCCATCATCAAAAAATATTCACCAAACGATGAACCTGTGGCTCTTTCACCCAACAAAAAGTTCTTGATAATCACCCAAGGTCGAGGTTCACGTGCCGACACCACACAGCCGTATCGCTGGACGCGTCCGATTCGACACTTCGATGCCCTGGGTGAAATTGATAACCCTCCCCAACTGCAAGTTATTGATGTATCAAACGGCGACAAGCGCTGGATGACCGATGACGACTGGCGGTGGTCATCGGTTCGTTGGTCACCAAACAATGACTGTATTTTTGCCTGTCGCTCCCTTGACCCGAACGGACGAGACGGTTATCAGTACGCCAATGTGATTGCCCTTGATGGGAACATTCGTGAACTTCCGGTTCCTGGCGGTCGTTCCATTGTCGGAACCTGGCTAACCGATGGACGCTTAGCAGTGCTTGTCGCGAGCCCACAAGGAAAACCGTCGGGTAGTGCGGCTTGTCTGTACATCGTTGACGGCGACGATTCGCACATTATTGATGTACCAAATCTCTTTGGTGACGTTTATGGCGATCAGCCGGCCGAACTTGCCGATACTTACGACGATGTTTTGCTCGCGCATCCCGATGGATCGCTCATAGTTCGTACCGGTGCCCGTGGTCAGATGGGAATTGTTCAGCTAGATCCAAATCAATCTGGAGATGCTGCATTTCAAGTTCTTATAAGCGGCGATCGCTGTTGCTCACCTATTGCAACAACTGCAACAGAATTGATCTTCACTACTCAAACTTCAACTTCACCGGTAGAGATAGCGGTCTTTGATTATGCAACAAAAACCGAGCGTCAATTAACTCATTTCAATCGGGTTGATGATGTGCCACTAGTTGTGCATCAATTCTCTGTTGAGACTCTTGATGGCTTCAATCTTGACGCTTGGTTCTTATCCAATCAAGAAATCACGCAACCACTACCAACAGTCAGCATTATTCACGGTGGTCCACACTTTGCCTATGGTGAAGCATTTTCACTCGACGCTCACGCGTTGTGTGCAGCGGGCTTTGGTGTGTTGTACACCAATGTTCGCGGCTCCACTGGCTATGGCGATGAATTCGCCCATGCCGCACATTCGAATTGGGCCGAGGGTCCGGCCCAAGATCAGTTGCTCGTGATTGATCATGCAATCAAACTTGGATACGCCGATGCAAACAAACTTGGTATCGCCGGAAATTCATACGGTGGATATCTGTCAGCATGGCTGGCATCAACAACTTCTCGCTTCCAAGCAGCAGTCATCGAAAATCCAGTGACCGACTTGGTGTCGATGTATGGCACCAGTGATATTGGCGCAACATTCTTTCCGGTCCAATTTGGTGGTGCCCCCCATGAACAGTTTGAAACGTATTATCAGCAATCACCAATCATGCACGCTCACAAATGCACCACGCCCTGCCTGTTCGTCATTGGTGAAGATGATCGACGTTGTCCTCCAGCCCAAGCATGGGCCATGCACCGCGCACTTTGTGTCAGAGGAACAATCAGTGAAGTTCTTGTGCTTCCTCATTCACCTCATGAAGGAAGTACATATGGTCCACCCAGCGGACGTCTCGCACATGACAATGCATTGGTCGAATGGATGACCCGATGGCTGAAATAGATCTCGAGGGATTACGGGCAACGCAGCCACTCATCGAAGAAATCGCCGCCCAGGTGGCGCGCGAGTTCACGCTTGACAGTGTTGTGTGGGGACTCGTTGCCGGCGACCAACTTTTAACGACTGGAACGACAGGATCTGTGAGCAATGTGGCGACGCGCTATCGCATTGCTTCGATGACCAAGAGTTTTACTGCGGCGTCCGTTTTAAGTTTGCGCGATGAAGGTCGGTTGTCAATTGATATTCCGGTTGACGAATATGCGCCCGAATTACAAACAATTTGCCAGACCGAGTCAGGCACGCGTATCACTTTGCGCCATTTGTTGTCTATGACCTCGGGATTGGCTACTGATGATCCGTGGGCTGACCGTCATCTTGATGCAACGGCTCAAGAAATGAACGCCCTCTACCAACAAGGTGCGTCCTACGCATTTGCACCTGGCACCCATTTTGAATATTCAAACCTGGGCTTTGCTCTCATTGGTCGGGTTGTCGAGCGGGTGACTGGCCGACGAGTACGCGACTTCGTCGACGAACGATTACTCGCACCATTACAGATGACCTCCACAACATGGGATCCACCCCTCGACCACGCATGGGCTCCGCCAACTCGCGTTCAAGACGGACAGATCATTCCTGATGGTCTCCAGCCGTTAGGTGACGGTGAAATTTCGCCGATGGGCGGATTGTGGACCACAGTTGCCGACTTATCTCGTTGGGTCATTTGGCTCAACGAAGCCAACAACAACATCGAGTCAAAGACTGGGCAACTCAGTGTTGCGTCACGTCATGACATGCAAGTCATCCATACATATGCCGGCGTCATCGCACTTGATGGCGAAAAGGCTCCCAGTGGTTACGGGTACGGACTCATGATGCGCGACGATCCCACTCTTGGAATCGTTAATTCACATTCGGGTGGTCTACCTGGTTACGGAAGCAATATGCGTTGGCTGGCTGGTCGACACATCGGGGTTGTCGCAATGTCGAACACTACCTACGCACCGATGGCCATTTTCACTCACCGTGTTTTGAAAATGTTGCATTCAGCAAACCTTGTTCCGTCCTCTCAGACCGCCGTCTCTGATGTATTACAACAACGTTCAGAGCAGTTAGTTGCGTTACTCAATCACTGGGATTCTGAGCAAGCACAATTAATCTTTGCTGACAATGTTGCTCTAGATGAATCACTTGAACGACGACAAGGTGCGGCGCTCAAAGTTGTCGCCGAACACGGGCCACTAGTGATCAAATCAATCGCACCAAATAGCCACATCGAAGCAGTCATTGAATGTGTGAACAGCAAGAAGATTGAAATCTTATTGGGTCCCATTCATTCTGCGCCAATCCAATGGTACGAATTGAAATAGCACGTATTGAAATAGAAAAGTTAGATCAGATCTCGCCAATGTGTCGTGATCGTGGCAAGTTGATCAACAGATTCGGCTGGACCACCTGTGGTGGGTTGTTCATCGCTGTGATGTTCACCAACCATTGCCGCAAGAGTGCTCGCCGTTGACATGCGCAATGCATCTAAGTCGTAACCACCTTCAAGCATGACCAATCGCCGGCCTGCAGGCACTAGTTGCATAAGACGTTGCATCATTAAGGGGTAATCACCAGATGAAAGTCCCATCTGCGTAATCGGATCGTTTCTGTGAGCATCAAAACCAGCCGACACGATCAGCCAAGTTGGTGCAAACTTTTCACTGACCGGCAGAATCAATTGATCAAATGCCGCAAGATACACATCGCCGGTTGTTTGTGGTGGCAATGGAATGTTCATTGTGTATCCCACTCCTTCACCAACACCTGTTTCGTCGTACCAGCCAGTTCCTGGATACAACGGCCATTGATGTAACGAAACAAACATCACGCGCGGGTCGTCATAAAAAATGTCTTGTGTGCCATTTCCATGATGCGCATCGAAGTCAACGATCAACACCCGTTCACCTGCGTCGGCAAGGGCGGCTGCGGCCACGGCAACATTAGAAAATAAACAAAAACCCATCGTCTCGTTTTTGGTTGCATGATGGCCCGGTGGTCGAACGGCACAAAATGCTGAATCGGCTTGTCCACTTTGCAGAGCGCGAATCGCCGTGAGCCCCGCACCAGCAGCCAACATCGCGGCTTTCCAAGAACCACTAGACGCGCGAGTATCGGGGTCAAGCCGACCACCACCTGCTTGCACAACACTTTCAATGCGATCAACATGCGTCGACGTATGGACGCGCAAGATTTGCTCGCGGGTCGCGGGCTCGGGCACCAACAGAATCAATGCATCGGCGATTCCGGCCTCACGCGAGCCGTCAATGACCGCACCAAGTCGCTGTGGTCGCTCTTGGTGTTGAGGGCCGTTGAGATGATCTGAGTACGCCTCGTGAGTGGCAAAGAGAATACTCATGAGTTCTAACGATACGACATGAAATTGACGCTTCTACTGCGCAGCACGACGCTCGAACGCTGCATCAATTTCGGCAGTTATCGCTGCAGCAAGAATTTTGTTACCTGCCAAACTCAAATGGAACCCGTCGCTATCGCGTGACTTCTTTCGTTTGGCATCACTTGGATCAATCACATATGGCGAATAGTTGCCGTCAAGTCCCAAAAAGAGATTCCAGGTATCAAGATAAACAACATCGGTGCCGTTCGCCTGAGCCGCATCTATGGCATTCTTCGTCGCAGTTCTCAAGATTCCTAAGTTGGTACGAAATCCTTTGGCTTTTACATCGGGTGTTCCGACCCAGACCAATGTCCGACCTTGTGATGTCACCAGGGTGACGAGTTCGGTGACGCGCCGTTCGTATTCAAGTGACCACTCTGGATCGTTTGTTGAATACGAGATTTCATCGACATATACATCTTGACCATCATTTGCTCCAAGACCGATCACCACTACGCCAGCGTTTTCTTGAGGTACCCACACATTGAGATGATTAGGCCAATCAAAAAATCCTGGTTGGCTTAATCCCGACGAACCTTTGGTCGCCAAGAAAGTTGTGATGCCTTGTTGATCGAGCCTTGATTTCAACAAGCCTCCAAACCCCGCAGCTAGCGAATCGCCGTAGATACTCACACGCGGCGGGCCTTCGATGACCAGTGTGGTTGTCGTGGTCTCGGGAGACACTGTCGTGGTCTCAGGAGACACTGTCGTGCTCAACGCGGGGCCTTGAGGAGTTGATGGAGTCAACTCGCCTTGCTCACTAGCCAGAGAAGTAGATCTTGGGCCAGATTCAGAGCTCAACGCCTGCACTGCGAAGACACAAGCCATCAACAACGCAACGCAACAGAGTCCCACCAGGACGCGGCGACGGGTATAAACCTCTTGATCCAGGTTCGTTGAGTGCTGATGTATCTCGTTTTCAGATTCATTCATGCGTTTGCACTCCTGCCAATTGGATCTCACCAATATATACAAGGCTATGAACGCGTTTTCTCTACCAATTTGGCACTACCGTCGATGTGGTGATCACTGGGTTACGACAACGTCGACACACCATGACGGCTCGACTTTTTGACGATGGGCTTGTGTGTGCTCGAGTCCGCAGGTGGCCGAGTCGGCCCGACATCGCCCATTTGGTACTCACCGATCACACCGTTGCCCCATCACGAGCATCGCTTGCCGAGTGGACTCACTCTTTGAGGTCTGAGGGTTACGGATCAATTCGTACGGGAGCCTTGTCTTTGAGTGCCGTTAAACCATTTGAGCAAGCAGGTTTTCACGAGATCCAGCAATTAGCTCTCTTACGCATGAAAACGCCACGCTCTCATGTGGCCACTCACACAACCGCTCGGCCCCACCACGAAATGCGTCCACTGCGTTCTCAACGATCATTTGACGTTGCCGCTCGACTTGACCATTTGGCTTTTAATCCAGGGTGGGGGCTTGATGTAGATGGCATTGAAGAAGCGTGTCGGGCGACCCCCGTACATCGCATTCGGTTGGCAGTTACTGCGACCGACGAGCCTGCTGGCTATATGGTCACTGGACGCAACGGGTCGGCAGGGTTCATACAACGCCTCGCCGTTGATCCAGCATATGAAGGTCAAGGTGTTGCGACGTCGCTACTGCAAGATGGTTTAGGTTGGCTGGCCCGGCGCCGTGTCACTGACATCTTGGTCAATACGCACTTAGATAATCAGCGGGCTTTATCATTGTATCAACGGATCGGTTTTGAGCAATTGCCCGAAAACTTACGTGTCATGGAACTATCCCTTGAATCACCAAGCAATGATTTAGGTGTCTCGTGAAGTCACGACTGTTCATCGCATTCAGTGCGCTATGCATCGCAATGGTATTGCCCGCCCAAGCCGCGCGTGCTGCTACTCCTGAAGTCATTTCATCGTTGATCAGCCAAGACCAGTACGTCGCCGGCGTCGAAAATTCGCTCATTCATTTCAGCGTCGCATTGAGCGGCCGCGATCCGGCATCAACAGCTTCCACGAAATTGGTGATCACCTCGTACAAGCCGGTGCGTACCCGCCAAGAAGTACGGGATGCTTCGTCAGGGAAGTTGCCGTCAACCGTTGACACCGTCATTGTTGATGTCAGCGAACTTCGAGATGCCGCCACTGGTCGGGTTGATGTTGCAATCCCTATCGAAATTGGGGTTCGTACCAAAGACTCCTTACAAATGTCGGCAACTGGTGTATACCCCGTCAGTATTGGTCTTCAAGAAGACAAGTTGGTGACCAGCCAAATCGTTACTTTCGTTGAACGGTTAGCCCAGGATGTCACGAGTCCCCTCCCTAGTGAAAATCTGCAAATTGCGCTGGTCGGGACCCTGAATAGTTCAGTGAGTCTGCAACCTGATGGCACAACTTTGGTCAGTAATGAAACTCGTTCAATAGTGACTGCGGCGGTGTCCACGCTTGAGGCTCTGCCTGACACCCCAATCTCGTTATCGGTTCGCCCCGAATTGGTCGACGCGCTCAATAGTTCGTCTGATGAAGACATTGCACTTCTCGCGCGCCTTCAAGTTTCAACTTCACTGCAACTACTGCCTGCTACCTATGTCGATGTGCAACCCGATGAATTAGTAGCCAAACAAAGCACCGACGTCTTCACCAATCAATTGCGGCTCGGAGAGGATGTCCTGACTACTGGTTTTCCGGGCAAATCGGTCAACCGTGACGCGTGGGTACAAACAACAACTTTGTTGAGTGGCGGTGCTCAATTGCTACGCAATCTCGGTTTGCGAACTGCAGTGTTGCTGGGTAACTCGCAAAAAACCACAGCAAATGGAATCTCGGTTTTTGTTGAACCAACTCGTTTAGTTGAACTCAATCTGCTGAATTCTGATCGGATGACAGCTGCTTTGGCCGATTTCAATCTCAGTGAAGCGCTCACGCGTGGTTCTCGTGAACCAGTCGGAGGCGCCTACCTGGTTGCCCAACAAATTTTGGCCGAATTGAAAATCACGCGCTCTGAGATTGTTGATCGCGATGAAACAATGAACGGACGGGGCGTCATCCTGGCGACCGATTCAGGAGAACTGCCATCTCAGGCACTCTTGACTGCGCTCGTCTCCACGGTTGCGAGCCAACCAGATATGGGTTTTGTCACCCTTGATGAACTACTGGGTTCGATGACTGTCAGCGTGATGGATGGACTGCCCGTTTCTATTGAACTTCAATCTCTCGCAGATCCGACACCCAACAGCAACGCCATGTTGAATGAATTCGCGGCGCGAGTCAACGGGTTTTCAACAATGTTGCCCGACGGTGACGAACGCCCTACTCGGTGGCGTCGAGTCGTCAACGTTTTACCGGCAAACAATCTCACTCAATCTCAAATGACGGCCTTTATCAATGCGGTGGACACTCAACTTGCCGCGATCGGCGGGTCAATCGTGACCCCAACCACCACAACTTTTACTCTTGGTGGCCGAGATAGCTCAATTCGTCTCTCATTGCGCAACGACAACAAAACCGACCTACTCATCCGCGTTCATCTGACGAGTTCCAAGCTGACCCTTCCCACAGATGATCAGGTGGTCACACTGCCTGCAGGAACCTCCACCCTCGTAGAAATCCCCGTCACTGCAAAAAGTAACGGCCGTTTCCCTGTTACCTTGCAACTTTTCACCCCACTTGGAGATATCACCGTTGGTTCGCCTGCCAAATTCTCGGCTCGCGTCAACGCCTTGGCAGGACTTGGTCAACTCTTTACTGGAATAGCACTGTTGTTGCTCTTGTCGTGGTGGATCCATCATTTGCGGCGCGAACATCAGCGCCGCCAGTTTGAAAGTGACGACTCTGCGGACCGCCATCCGTCTGGCGAACGTTTGGCCTAGGGCCGACGAACTAACCTCATGATGTGACTTCTTCTGCCGTTCGTATCATCACCGATAGCGCCTGCGACCTCCCTGATGCGGTCGTTCAATCTTTGGGAATTGAAGTAGTTCCTCTGTTCATCAGGTTTGGTGAGGACGAACTGATCGATCGTGAGCAATTGACCACGGCCCAGTTTTGGCAGAGATGCTCTGTCGAGCCTGACTTGCCGTCAACTGCGGCGCCGTCACCTGGTCGATTTGAAGACGCTGTTCGCAAACTGCAAGGTGAAGGCGCAACCGGGGTTGTCATCATTAATTTGTCGGGTGCACTTTCTGGAACCATGCAAAGCGCCGAAGTGGCTGCTGCTGCTCTTCAATCAACATGTGATGTCCGTGTGGTCGATAGCCGCACTGTCACGATGGGTCTTGGCGCCATTGTCGTGGCATGCGCCCGCGCTGCCCAAGCTGACAAAAATATTGACGAGATTGAAGCCCTCGCCCACGATCTGAGTCGCCGATGCAAGGTGTGGGGAGCTCTTGACACCCTAGAAAACCTCAAGAAGGGTGGCCGCATCGGCGGAGCGAAGGCAATGTTGGCTTCAGTTCTCTCGATTAAGCCCATCATTGAAGTACGCGACGGCGTTGTGCAAGAAGGTGGCAAGCAACGTACCCGTAGCAAAGCCTTGGCATTCCTCGTTGACAAAGTACGTGAAGCATCGGCCAACCCCGGAATCAGCCAACTCTCAATTCTTAACGCCGATTGTTCTGATGTCGAAGCATTTATCACCCAACTTAAAACTGTGTATTCGGGTGAAATCATGGTTGGTGACATTGGTGCAGTTGTTGGAGCACATGCCGGTCGCGGAACAATCGGAGTCGCTTTCTTCGAAAACTAAGCGCTCCTACGCATTATTTCGCGAGATGAACTCATTGCTGTTCACAGCGGTATTCCGCAGTCTGCACAGTCACGACAACTAGCGTTCAATTTCAAGCATGTCCTCGTCGTCCCATCCTTCTACTCCACAGCCTTCAACGATTATCGCTGAGAGGTATCGCCTTGATTCTTTGCGCGCGCACGGCGGAATGGCTGATGTGTGGCAAGCAACCGATTTACAGTTAACCCGCGTTGTCGCGATCAAGCTTCTCAAGCCGCATCTCGCTGCCGAGTCAACTTTGGCTGAGCGTTTTCGTCGTGAAGCAATCGCTGCTGCGAATCTCAATCACTACAACATCGTCACCGTGTACGACGCCATTGAAGATAACGGCCGTCAGGCCGTCATCATGGAATTTGTTGACGGAGAATCATTACGCGAACGACTTGATCGCGAAAAAACTCTGACCATTAATAGTGTTTTAAGTATTGGTTACTCGGTTTGCTCGGCGCTTGAAGCCGCGCACAAACAAGGCTTGATCCATCGCGATGTCAAACCAGGAAATATTTTGATCAACATCGAGAAACGCGTCATGTTGACCGATTTCGGAATTGCCAAAGCACTTGATGCCGACGAAGACCTCACCAGCGAAAATATCATGATGGGCACCGCAAAGTATTTGTCACCCGAACAAGTACGTGGTGACAACCTTGACGCTCGTGCCGATCTGTATTCGTTAGGTCTCGTGATGTACGAGTGTCTCGCTGGCAAGGTTCCGTTTGTGGGAAAGAACGACACCGACACAGCCCTCGCTCGATTGCATCGCGACGCAACTGATATTGCGAAACACCGGCCCGACGTCGATCCTGATGTCGCGCGAATTATCAATCGTTTAATCGCTCGTGAACCAAAAGATCGCTTTGCTGATGCTGCTCAAGCAGGCGTGGCGATTCGACGAGTCATTGAAGGCCGTAAATCATCAACCCCCGCTGGCACAAAGCGACCCGCTGGCGATCGCACTCCGACACCTGGCAAAGTCATTCGACCTAAAGGTCATACGCCAGTTGGTATCACGCGTGGGCCGACTGACTCTTTAAGCGGCCAGCAAGGTCGCAAACAACCAAATCCTCAACCACCAACGACTACGAAAACTTCGTCACCTAAAACTCGCAGTCAGACTGCATTTAAACCAACACCAGCGTTGTTGATTGGTGTCATAGCCATTCTCCTAGTGGTTGGCATAGTTTTTGCCACGATCAATAAGTCAGATTCAACTTCAGCAGAGCCAGCCACAACAACAGTTGTTGCAACCGCCCCCGTTGTGAGCGGACCTGTTCAAATCACTGGCATTAAATCCTTTGACCCACAAGGTGACGATCAGACTGAAAACGATAATGAAGCAAGCAATGTCACTGACGGCGACTTAGCGACCGCCTGGTCAACGACGTGCTACAAATCATCGACCTTTGGAAGTAAATCAGGCGTCGGTTTGGTGATGCAATTGAATGGTTCTGCGCTTGCACAACTACAGGCCGACATTCAAGGGGACGGTTGGAAAGCCAGGGTCTACACATCAAATAGTGCTGGCTCTGATCTTGAGTCATGGGGATCTCCTATTTGGGAAGGTTCGTCCGATGATGGTTCAACAATAACGACATCATTTACAACACCATCACAATTTGCTTTGGTGTATCTCACCCAAATTGGCCAAAGCGGATTTTGCAGCAACAACAACCCGTATCGCGGTTACATCAGCGAAATACGAATTCAACCAACTCCGTAGTTGATCGCTACCACTCATGACATCAACACCGTCTCTTGACTCATTGTTGAAAGATAACTATTCAATGATTCGCGCGGTTTGCCGGCGAATACTGGTGAACGATGCTGACGCTGACGATGCGACACAAAATGCGATGATCGCGATCGTTCGCGGTTATGAATCTTTTGATGGGCGGTCAGCTTTTTCTACTTGGGTATACCGCATTGCGACTAATGCCGCTCTAGACGAACGGCGGAGGCGCAATCGTCGACCCCTCTCGCTCTTTTCCACCGATGGGCAACAGATCGATATTGCTGATACCCGCAACGATGATCAGCAATTGGTATTTGAAGCAACCGATTATCTCGCTCAGGGGCTCGCTCAGATCCCTGAAGAATTCCGTGTTGCGCTGGTACTTCGTGATGTAGCCGACCTTGATTATGAAGAAATCAGTCAGGTACTTGATATCCCCATTGGCACCGTCCGGTCGAGAATTGCCCGAGGACGAGGACGCCTCGCTGACATTTTGGGGAACTTAGAAGCACCTCACGAACGTCAAAACCCAGACACTGGAAATCAATCATGAGCACCGACCCGACCAACAACTTCGAATTGAACAATCTTGATATTGATGAACTCGCCAGTCGTTTGATTGATCACGATATTGATCTCGGTGAAATTCCTTACGAACTGCGCGACGCAGTTGATGCGCGAGCCGTTCAATTTGACGACAACCGACGACAACTTTTGGCGTCTATCCCCCTCGCTGATCATTCAACAATCAACGCTGCTATTCAACGTGCCGTGATTGGCAGCAAAACTCAACCCGCAACACAATTAAAAACACAATTAATGCCCCGCAGGCTCAGTATGTATGTCGCGTCGCTCGCAGCGGCTGCCGCAGTAGTTGCAATCATCGGCGTTGCAGTCACTCAATCGGGTTCGTCAGATCAGTCCGTTGCTGAAATCGCAGCTTCCGCAAAAATCGCCCCCGAGGAAATGGCCACCCCCATGGCCTCTGAGGCAACCGCTGATATGTCGGCGGACAGTTTCGCCCCGATGGCCGCCGATTCAGGTGTGGCCGAAACAGCGTCGTGGGGTTCGCCCCTCGTCATCAATGACACCAACGAACTTCAGGACCTGATATCTGCCTGGACAGTTGAGGGGTTTGTCGTTCCACAAAAAACTGCACCGCTTTGTGACAACCCATTGCGACCAGCCGTCGATGTTGAGGTGACTTTTGCCGGTGAAGCCGCCGAAATTCATTTCACCCAGCCCGATGGTGTGGTGGTTTATCGCTTGAGTGACTGCTTAGTGATTGTTGGCATCGTGCCGTAATTGGTATTCGTGGCTAGCCTCAAGAGCATGGCTGGCAATCCGCTTACCGACCCCAATTGGGCATCAGATTTCACTGAAACAATCATCGACACAGTCGACAAGGTTCGCGATCGCACCACTAAGCCCATTGTCATGGTGGCCCGTGGCTTGGTCTTTGGGTTACTCAGTGCATTTCTTGGAGTGATGGCTCTGGTCTTATTGCTCGTTGGTATTTCTCGTGGACTCATCAACTTGTTGGAATGGCCACTCGATCACGATTCGGCCGTTTGGGTTTCTCATATCGTTCTTGGATCAATCTTGTGTCTCGTTGGCGCAATTTTCATGGTTCGCCGTCAAGGTAAGGAAAGCATCTAAATGTCTACTCATCATCGTGTCATCGTCATTGGTTCGGGTCCTGCCGGACTGACTGCGGCGATTTATGCCGCTCGCGCCAACCTGGCCCCATTTGTTATTGAAGGTGAGCCGAGTAGCACGAGCGATCAACCTGGTGGACAATTGATGCTCACGACCGACGTAGAAAACTTTCCTGGTTTCCCCGAAGGAATCATGGGTCCAGAATTGATGATGCGTTTTCGCGATCAAGCGGCGCGCTTTGGTGCGACATTCTTAACTGGCAAAGCAACCAAGGTTGAGTTCGGCGAAAAGCCACTCAAAGTGCATGTCCGCGACGAGGTTTTTACTGCTGATTCAGTGATTATTTCAACTGGTGCACAAAGCCTCATGCTTGGTCTTGAAGCCGAAGAACGCTTGATCGGACGCGGTTTATCAACATGTGCAACATGTGACGGCTTCTTCTTCCGCGGTAAAGAAATCGCGGTTGTTGGTGGCGGAGATTCAGCAATTGAAGAAGCCAATTTCCTGACAAAGTTCGCTTCAAAGGTCACGTTGATCCATCGACGCGATTCATTCCGCGCCAGCAAAATTATGCAGGATCGCGCACTGAACAATCCGAAAATTGAAATGTTGTGGAACACCGCAGTGACCGAAATCGTTGGCAAAGATCAGCTCGAATCCATTTCACTCAAGAACACCGTGACTGGTGCAGAAAGCAGCATGAATGTTGCTGGTCTTTTTATTGCAATCGGTCATCGCCCCAACACCGATGTGTTCAAGGGTGTTATTGACATGGAAGACAGTGGCTACTTAATCACTCGCCCCGATAGCACCTACACCAACATTGAAGGCGTCTTCGCATGTGGTGACGTGAAAGATCACGTCTACCGCCAAGCAATTACCGCTGCTGGTTCTGGATGTATGGCGGCAATCGATACCGAGCGTTGGCTAGAACAGCAGCACTGACTCATACGATGTAACATTCGCTTGTTACACACGTACGCAAAGGATTCGCTATGGCTGATGGAATTATCACTCTGACTTCAGGAACATTCGACGAAACAGTGAACTCGTCATCTACCCCTATCGTTGTTGATTTTTGGGCCGAATGGTGTGGTCCATGCAAAATGATCGCCCCCATCTTGGGTGAAATTGCTGCTGAAAAGGCTGGTCAGGTCACGATCGCGAAATTGAACGTCGACGAGCACGGCGATATCGCTCAGCGTTATGGCGTCATGAGCATTCCGACGCTGTTGGTCTTTAAAGACGGCAATCTGGTCAAGACCATGGTTGGCGCCAAGGGCAAAGGACAACTTCTTTCCGAACTCGAGGAATTTCTCGCCTGATGGCTATCGCACCCGGTGAGACGGGTGAGGCAGTTCAACAACTGCAACATCGCCTCGGAGAAGCTGGTTATCTGCCAGATGCCGGCGTGACCCCCGATCTCTATTGTTCTGGTACCCAACAAGGCGTCCGGGCCTTTCAAGAAGATCGCGGACTGACGGTTTCTGGTATCTGCGACGACGATACGTGGACTGCCCTGCTTGAAGCCTGGTGGGATTTAGGTGATCGCTCACTCATGTTGCGTTCGCCCAACCTACGCGGCGACGATGTGGCCGAACTACAGCGATTGCTCTCACGTTTAGGTTTTGATTGTGGACGGATTGACGGAATTTTCGGACAAAAACTCAACCAAGCGTTGCGTGATTTTCAATTAACCGCTGGCCTCGACGTCGATGGTGTCTGCCACAGCCATACGGTCACAGTTCTACGTCGATTGTCCCGCATGACCGGTGATGGACCAGGAATTGCTGCTGTTCGCGATTCTGAAGAAGCCCGACGAGGACAACCATTGGCCGGACGCCGTGTTGCGGTCGGTCAGTTCGGGGATTTTGAACCGTTACGCAAAACTTTGAGTGACGCTTTACGCGAGCACGGTGCAATGTTGATCGAGCTCACCGATGAAGAAGTCGCTGGTCAGGGCCATACTGCCAACCTTTTCGGGGCTGACGTCTATGTCGGTATCGAGTCGAGCGCCAACTATGAAGCGCGCGTTGCCTACTACTCGGTTCCGGCGTTTGAGTCGGCGGGCGGCCGATCATTAGCTCATCTCATTGAGCGACACCTCCGCGATGTCGTTCCACGTATGGCCGTCAATGGTATGCGACTCCCCATTTTGCGAGAAACCAAAATGCCGGCAGTGTTATTGACGCTTGGCCCAGTCGAATTGATGACTCAACGCAATCAACGCATCGCCGACGCCGTTTTCTTGGCCCTCAGCGCCTGGGCTCCGTGAAATCAACCCAAATATTAGTTATCCACAGGCTTTTCCACACCTTGTGCGAAACTGTGTCGCGCGACTGCAGGGTCAGAGTTGAGGGTTTTGTGGGGATAAATCTCTCGACTCGCGCCTGAGACTTATCCACAGACCGGTCATTCGACGGGTCCGGCCCCCATCATCAGGTAATACAAGCGTTCGAGATCATCGAGGCCGGCGAACTCAATGGTGACCGAACCTTTTTTGTTGCTGTTCATCTTGACACCCACTCGAGTGGACAAATATTCAGAAATCTGGCTTTCTAGTTCAAGAAGACCTGCGGGTGGCAATTTAGATACCGTGCCACCGCCACCAGACGTTGAGCCGTCATCAGTCTGACCTGGTGCAACGACCGCGGTCGATCCTGCTCCCCCACGATCACGAATGGCTTCTTCGATCGCCCGAACCGACCAACCTTCGGTGGCAGCACGCCGGGCTAACTGCTCTTGAAATGCCCGATCGGGACTTCCGAGTAGCGCCTTTGCGTGGCCAGCCGACAGTCTGCCATCAGCCAAAAATGCTTGTATTGCTGCTGGTAGAGCTAGCAGGCGCAACGAATTGGTAATCGAGCTCCGGCTTTTTCCCACTCGTTTGGCAACATCATCGTGAGTCAGGCTGAAATCATCGATGAGCTGCTGGTAGGCACCAGCTTCTTCAAGCGGCGCCAAATCTTGGCGATGGAGGTTTTCGACCAGTGCCTGTTCGACCGATGACATATCGTCGGTGGTCTTCACCACCGCAGGAACGGTGGCCAGTCCCGCACGCTGAGCAGCCCTCCACCTTCGCTCGCCAGCGATCAGTTGATACGAACCATCAGGTAATTGTCGGACCAATAAGGGCTGAAGAACGCCAATCTCACGTATTGATGCCGCTAGGTCGCTGAGCGACTCTTCATCAAAATAAACGCGCGGTTGATTGGGGTTGGGCGAGAGATCTTCGACGGGGATCTCCACCAAGCTGGCTCCTCGAGCCAATGTGCTTGTTCCTGAATCGCTGAGTCCTGAAGGAATCAGTGCATCAAGTCCTTTACCGAGTCCTGGGCGACGTGCCACCAGCTACCTCCTTGGCCACCAATCGATAGGCAATCGAGCCCTTCGATGACGGATCGTACACATTGATGGGTTGGTGGTGGCTGGGGGCCTCCGACAACCGAACATTTCGCGGAATAATCGTGGCGCACACTTTGTCGCCAAAGTGTTCACGTACTTGCTTCACGACTTCGACCGACAACTGGGTGCGGGCGTCGTACATCACACACAAGATGGTGCTGACCTCAAGGGTCGGATTGAGATTCTTTTTGACTTTGTCGACGTTTCGAAGCAATTGGCCAAGACCTTCAAGGGCGTAATACTCGCACTGAATAGGGACCATGACTTCTCGGGCGGCAACCAGGGCGTTCACGGTCAAAAGACCCAGGGACGGGGGACAGTCAATGATGACGTAGTCATACTCATCAAGTTCTTGATCAATGGCCCGCTTGAGACGGTGTTCACGAGCCATCTCGTTGACCAGTTCAATTTCGGCACCAGCAAGGTCGAGGTTGGCGGGCACGACGAAGAGATTCTTGACGTTGGCTGGTTCAACACAATCGCTGATGGCCATATCATTGAGGAGGACATCGTAAATCGAGCTCTCGATACCGCGGGTTTCGATGCCTACGCCCGACGAGGCGTTGCCTTGAGGATCGAGGTCGATCAACAATGTGCGAAACCCGAGTTCGGCCAGACATGCCGACAGGTTCACCGAGGTCGTGGTTTTGCCCACGCCGCCTTTTTGATTCGCCACAGCAATAACGCGAGGCAGAGGCCGGTTGTGCTGAATCTCGGGGGAGTCGGTCATGGAGTATTTCCTCATTGCGGCAACCTCACACAGGTGGGGTTGACTGGGGTGGGGTTCTTGTTGCTCCGAACCGGAGGAACAGCAAAATCGTACCTTACGGGTATGGCAACAGGGCGGATAGCCCTAAGTCAGTGTCGTCTTGGTTTGCGGGGCCTGAATGTTCCACGTGGAACAATTTCGGCCAGAATCCCCGGGCCAACCAATCCCGCCAAGGATCTGAAGGTTGTGAATGTTCCACGTGGAACATTCAGGATTTCTGCAGAACCGCCACGCCAAGCAGGACTTTCTGCCATTTCAGGCCAGTGGCTTCCACCTCGGGATCGCGCCAGCGCCCTCCGTCCGATTCGGGTGGTTCGCTGACAATCAGCAATCCTCCCGACGCCAACAGTGGGGCGGCGTGCTGGGCGGTATAGGCCGGCGAACCAAACCCGCGACTGGTGACGGCATCCCAGGTTCGTCCAGGGAATCGTTGGGGGAGAAGGGCAACGTCTATTTCTAGAACTTCAACGTGGGCCTGAAATCCCATCCGCCCCACCAGGCGGGTCAGGAGGTCGGTTCGTTTGGCCCGTCGATCAACCAGGGTGGTCACGAGTTCGGGGCGGGCGGCGGCGATGACGAGTCCGGGGTCTCCACCGCCAGAGCCGAGGTCGACGACGGTCCGGACGGTGTCGGGGAGGGCGGCCACAAAGGCCAGCGAATGGTCAATGACCGCATCAAGCGATCTGTCCCCCAACATGCCGATGCGCTGGGCATCGCCCAGCGCATCCAACAACTTCTTTCGATGATTTGGGCTCAGCGGGGGAACCATTGACATGGCTCCACCCTACGCCCAGTTGACTACTCGGCGGAAGCCACCGCTGTTGCCGGCGAAATCACCACGCGGCGATTGGGGTCTTCACCCTCAGAGTGCGTGACAATGTCGGTGCGACCAGTCAAGGCGTCGTGCACGATCTTGCGGTCGGGCGATGGCATGGCCTCTAAGGCGCGAGCCGAGCCCGTAGCCACCACTTCGTCGGCAACCTGGGTCACAAAGCGACTCAAGGCCTCTTTGCGCTTTGCCCGGTAACCACCGATGTCGATACGCAAACGGGTGTCATGGTCACCCATGCGACGTTGACTCACCACGCGAGTGATGTCCTGAACTGCCTGCAAGGTGCTGCCACGAGGACCCACCAAAAGGCCCAACTCAGATCCATTCAACTGAACTTCAATGTCGTCACCCTGAATATTGACCACGGTTTCACCAGTGGCACCAATTGATGCAGCCAGACCAACCAAGAACTTCTCGGCTTCGGCCGCAACTTGTGCGGGATCGGCAGGAGGACCTTCGGGACGCTCACGACGGGGTCGTTCGGCATTGTCTTTGTTGTCACTCATGTTATTTTCCTGCTTTCGTGGTTGCTTCGGACGACTTGAGCGTTCGCCCGTGCTGGCACCGTCTTCACGGCGGGGACGACGCTCGCGACGATCATTCTTGGCTCGCGGGGTGCGGGGCTTGACTCGTGCTCGCACCCGGGCTTCACCACGAGTACGACCAAAGAGACCAGCTTTTGGCTCCTCAACAATTTCAAATTCTGCTTCTTCATCAGCCACTCCTAATTGATCGAGGGCAATGCTCTTGGCTTCTTCGATGGACTTTCCTGTTGTTTCTACCCATTCCATGGGATTTCCTGCTTTCTTTTCTGACGTGAGAGTGGTTGTGATCAGCCGCGGGGCGACTTGGGATGGCGCGACTGGCCAGAGGGCTTCGGGCGGTTCGGTGGTGTTGGCTTACCTTTGGCGGGGGTTCCTCCACCTTTAGGAGGAGTGACTCGCTTACTGACCGTGGGGCCCGATTGTGAACCTTTTCCTGGCGTCACATTCTTAGGTTGCTCTTTTGCTTTGGCAAGATCGTGTTTCATCTGACCGAAAAATCCGCCGTTTGCTCCTTCGTCTTTGGCAAGTTCACGGGCTTTGACGCTGGCAGCCTGGGCTTGCTGACCGAGGGAGTGTTCGCCCCGATAAAAGCGACGGGTGATGTACTGCTGTTGCGCAATGCGAACGAGAGTCTGAGAGATGTAATACACCACGAGACCAACGGGGAAAAAGAACTGAAAGACACCAAATGCCACCGGCAGATATTGCATGATCTTTTGTTGTGAGGCCGACATGCTGGGTGAGACGGTGCGGCTGGCAATCATGCGCTGCTGCACGAAATACAAGCCCATCAACGCCACGACCAGCAGAGCATAAATGACGCCGGTGCCAGGGTTGTCTTGAATGGCTTTGACGGGTGTCAGCGACAAGTCGATACCCAAAGACAGCATCTCTTTGGCGCCGTTCAAGTTCTCATACAGTTTGCTGGTTTCGCTGATGTAGTCAGGCTGAATCACTTCAACCCCATTCACCATGGCCTTATTGCTCAAGCCGTGCAAAACGCGGAACATAATCAAGAAGATCGGCATCTGCGCCACCATCGGCAGGCATGACGCCAGCGGGTTGACTTTGTGCTCTTGGTAGAGCTTCATCATTTCTTCGTTGAGTTTTTGCCGATCGTTGCGGTACTGGTTCTGCAAACGCTTCATTTCGGGTTGAACGCGTTGCATCTCGAGCATCGACTTCGTGCTCTTCAGGGTGAGCGGGAAAATCAGCATCATGATGACCACCGCAACGAGAGCGATGGCCGACACGTAGTCGGACGTGAGGTTGTAGAACTGGCTGATTAGCCAGGCGGCGGCTTGAAACATGTTAGGAAACCCTTCCGGTGGGGTGAACTGGGTTGATAGAAGAAACGTTGACGGTTAAACAATTCTCATCGTGTTGATGATGTGTGAATTCGGGAACTGGGTCGTATCCCGATGGGCCAAACGGGCGACACCGCGCGAGTCGACGCGTGGTTAACCAGGTGCCCCGACCTGCCCCATGAACCTGAACTGCCTCTTTTGCATATTCAGAACAACTGGGGGTAAATCGACACGGCGACGGTCGACCCTCGCGGGCAACTTGATACCAATTGATGGCTTTAAGCAGGAAAGATTTCATAACGGCATCTACTTTAGGCGGACCATTTGCCCAGCAGTCCGACAACGGACTGTGAAACATCGACATAAGAAATATCTGCGGCCGGCCGAGTGAGACCAAGTAGGTACAGACCTGGACCGAGATCAGGGGAGTGCTTGCGCAGCACTTCGCGCAACTGTCGACGGACGCGATTGCGCTTCACCGCTGTTCCAGCGGTGCGACCAATTGCAAAGGCCACCTGGGGCCCCCGAAGAGATGGGTCCGACACCATGACACACCAAACCACTCCACTACGAAATCGGGTTCCTTCGCGACGTAAACGCGCAAAACCGTCTCTACTGTGAAGTCGTTCGATCAAGCCGACAGCTTCTTGCGGCCCTTCAAGCGTCGGGCTTTCAAAATTGCTCGCCCGGCGCGGGTGGACATGCGGGCGCGAAAGCCATGCTTGGCCGAACGACGCTTCTGATTTGGTTGATACGTACGCTTCATTAGAAACTCCTCAATTCCTGGTTTTGCCCCATCCGGGCGAGAAACACCAGGTAGTGGTCAATATTCAGCCGCCTCGACAACCTGCATGCGGACCGAACCACATAACGCTTGTCAAGCGCATTGGAGCAGGCTACGGGCGAAAGACCGATGGGGGCAACCCTAGCCCAGGATCTCCGTGTTTTGCGGATTATCCACAGCCTGCTAAGGTCGTCAATCCCAAGGTTTTGAGAACAACTCAACCCCTTGAGTGGTCGGCGTCAGCGCAGGTCAGAACCGTAAAACATTTGTCAATGAGTTGTCCACACGTTGTGGACACGCTTGTGGATGAATGCCCGATTTTTTGAAGGAGCAGCAGGTGGAACGCACAGAGGACTTGTGGACAGCAGTATCGCAACTGCTGCGCGCCCAGGTCTCTGACGCGGTGTGGTACTCAACTTTCAAGGATGTTCATTCTCTGTCGAGTGATGAATCCACTTTGCGGCTAGCCGTTCCGAGTGGAACAGTCCGCGACAAAATCACCTCGCGTTATTTGCCACTTGTTCTTGATGCCCTTGCCGAAATTGGCGCGGGATCAAAACAACTCGAAGTTGAGGTTGTTTCAAACGACTCACCCGAGGTCGTATCTGAACCAATCCCGCAGCAGGTGCCCGCACCGGCAGCCCCGCCGACCGCAAAATCAGCGCGTCACGATGCCCCCTCGGCGGACAAAGTTCAAGAGATGGCCGATCGCGCCGGACTTAACCCGCGCTACACCTTTGAAACTTTCGTGAAGGGTGCTTCCAACAGTTTCGCCCTTGCAGCGGCTCAACGAGTCGCCGAAACCCCAGCTCGTTCATACAACCCGTTGTTTATTTACGGTTCGGCTGGACTTGGAAAGACTCACCTGTTGCACGCAATCGGTCATTACGTTCTGCAGAATTACAGTCACTACCAGGTGCGATACCTCTCAACTGAGACTTTTCTTAACGAATACGTCGACGGAATTCGTAACAACACTATCGCCAACTTCAAGCGCCGCTATCGCGACATTGACGTATTGCTCATTGACGACATCCAGTTCATGGAGGGCAAAGAGGGACTCCAAGAAGAGTTCTTCCACACCTTCAACTCGTTGCACGGTGCCAATAAGCAGATCGTTATCTCATCTGACCGAGTTCCTGATGCCATCCCGAACCTTGAGGATCGATTGATTGGCCGTTTCCGCTGGGGCCTCATCACCGACGTTCAACCACCTGACCTCGAAACCCGCCTTGCTATTTTGCGAAATAAGGCTGAACGCGAGGGCACGGTGGTTCCCGGCGACGTTCTTGAGTACATCGCTTCTCGAGTCACCAGCAACATTCGTGAACTTGAGGGCGCACTCATTCGAGTCAGTGCCTACTCAAGTCTCAATCGCGTTGACATGACCGTGCCCCAGGCTGAACGACTTTTGGAAGATTTACTGCCAAGCACCGCACCCAAGCACCGCACCGACCAAGAACTACTGACCGAAATCGCAGGATTGCTGGGCTTCGGGGTTGAAGCGCTCAAAGGAAAGAGTCGCCAGCGACCACTCGTGATGGCGCGCCAGGAAGCCATGTATGTTTTCCGCGAACTCACCGATTTGTCCTATCCGGCCATTGCTCGACTTTTTGGTGGACGCGACCACACGACCGTGATTCATGCCGTCGACAAGATCACTCGTCTCATGGCCGAGCGCAGCGAGACCTACGATCGTGTCACCATGGTCGTGAAAAACTTGAAGTTGGGTTGACGTGAACTCCTCTCACCACACCCATTCACACACGATCAACAGACTGTGTACATCTCGTGTGCATAAGCCCGTACGTCATGTGGGCAACCCACCGTTATCCCCTGCCACACCCCGCGCTCACAGTTTGGGTGTGGATAGCTGTGCACAACTGTGCGCGGGTCGTTTCTTATCGCACGCTGGGCGAACGAGAGTTCATCCACAATCCACAGCCCTTATTATTAGAACTATCTTAAATACTCATCAAGACGTGATGACAACAATGAAGGAGCCCTACCGTGAAATTTCGGTGTGAACGTGAAGTCCTCGCTGAGGCATTCGGGGCCGCAAGTCGCGCGTCTACTGGTCGAGCAACCAATCCGACATTGTCGTGTTTGCATTTGGTTCTTGCTGGTGAACTCTTACGAGTCACCGGAACAGATGGTGACTTAACCATTGATGTGAGTCTCACTGTTTCTGGAATCAAAGACGGAGTTGTTTTAGTTCCGGCAAAACTCACGAGTGAAGTTGTTCGCTCGCTTCCTTCAGGCGCAGTTGAATTCGATCTCGGTGAAGAAAAAGTTGATATCTCAGCGGGCCGTGTGAACTTCACAGTTCCCATTGGTGCTGGCGATGACTTTCCAAAGTGGTCGGGCACCGTTGGTGAAGGTGCACCGATGGCTACCAAAGATTTGTCTGAAGCGCTCAAGCAAGTTGTTCGTGCTGCGAGCAACGATGATGCACGAGGCGTATACACCGGCGTCTTAATGACCGGCACTGAAGGAAAACTTCGCCTCGTTGCTACCGACTCGTATCGCATGGCCATTCGCGATATTGCCGCAAACGTCATTCCCGATGACGCAAGTTTCGTTGTCCCGGCGCGCGCCTTGAATGAATTGCAACGACTACTCGGCACGGCCGATCGTGTCTCAATCAACATCACTGAGAACGATGCAACATTTGAAGTTGGAAATATTCGTTTGGTGACACGGCTCCTCAAAGGTGCGTTCGCTGATTACAAGCGTTTAATTCCGCCAAATCTGCCAAACACGTTGAAGGTTTCGCGCGAGGCAATGATTGACGCAATCCGTCGCGTCAAGTTGGTTGCGCGTGACCCGATTGGAACGCCGTTGCGATTACAGGTTTCAGGTGATGCCGTCACGTTACGCATGGTGACACCAGATAACGGTGAAGCAACTGAACAGATTGATGCGGTTTCTACTGGTAGCGATATTGAGATTCGTTTTAATAATGAACTATTGGCATCTGGTCTTGAAGCATGTGGAACTGATGAAATCACCATTCAAACCAGCGAACCAGGCAAGTTAGCTCTTATTCGTGGTGTCGATCAGAATGAGTTCACATACTTGTTGATGCCACTGAAGTCGTGATCGCGCGATGATCGTCGAGCAATTAGAGCTCGTCGATTTTCGCAACTACACCAATGCGTCTTTTGCGTTGACGTCTGGTGTGACGGCAATTGTGGGTCGTAACGCGCAAGGTAAAACCAATGTCGCTGAAGCGATGGCTTTCTTGGCAACCCTCGACAGTTTTCGTCAGGTGCCACCAGTTGCGTTAGTTCGTGAAGGCGCAGACTTTGCAACGATTCGCGCGGTTGTACGTCATAACGACGGTCGTGAGTTGCAGGTTGAAGTGCAGATTCAACGTCAAGGACGCACGGTTGTGCAAGTCAATAAGCAACGTCTTTCGCGCACCCGTGATTTGCTCGGGGTATTACGAGTCACTGTTTTTTCACCAGACGATCTCGAGCTCGTGAAAGGTTCGCCTTCTGAGCGTCGACGTTTCGTTGACGAGACTCTGGTGAGTTTGGCTCTACGTAACGATGCACTACGTCTTGAACTTGATCGCGTTTTAAAACAACGCAACACACTTTTACGCCAAGCAAACGGCCGCTTGACTGAAGAAGTTGGGTTCACTCTTGATGTCTGGGATGAAAAACTCGCAGCGGTCGGAAACGAAATTGGTCACGAACGCGCCACGGTGCTTGCGCAACTTCAACCCCTAGTGCAACAGGCATATCAAGATTTGGCCGGTTACCCGATGGCTGTGACTTTGCAATACGAACCACCGTGGCGACGAACTGGGCTGGGAATGGCCTTGGCGACAGCTCGACAAGACGACATTCGGCGGGGTGTTTCAACTGTTGGACCCCATCGAGATGACATCGACCTGTACCTCGGGTCGTTACCGGCGCGGACCCACGCAAGCCAAGGTGAAATGCGGTCACTTGCGCTCTCATTGCGACTCGCTGCGCACCAGTTGGTTGCCGAAAAGACCGAGATGACACCACTGTTGGTTCTTGATGATGTGTTGTCTGAACTCGACCCCGACCGATGCACCGCACTCTTAACCCATTTGCCCAAAGGTCAGGTCGTCATCACCACCGCGAGTGCTCTACCTGAAGCCGCACGACCTGATCGCGTCTTGCGAATTGAAGGAGGCGCAATTGTCACCGATCAATCCTGAACCAACGCCGATTTCGAGCAGTATCGAACGACTCCTGAAGTCATTGCGCGGCGGAGACCACCAGACCACGGTGACCGTTTTTTCACGATGGTCTGAAATCGTCGGCGAACCCGTCTGTAGCCATGTCAAACCCCTCAAACTTGATGCCGGAACTTTAATTGTTGAGGTCGACGAACCAGCGTGGGCGACCCAATTGAAATTCCTTGAAGCCGACCTTTTGACACGTCTCAATGTTGGGGGAGCGATGCCCGTTGAACGGCTCGAAATCAGAGTCAAACGCCGCCGGTAATTGGTTCAATTTCGGATCATCAAAACACGCCAAAAATTAGTGTATTTGCCCTGCGTACGAGGCCCGTATTGACGCCATTGAGGGGTTGTTAGCGACTAAGATTTCTTCGTTGTGTTGAGCCATCGTGTCGCCCAAGATTTTCGTCCGGAGCACACAGTCGTTACGGCCTTCTAAACCCACCCAAGAGGAATACGTGTCCAATAAAAGCACTACCACTACAGGCGATTACGGCGCCAAAGATATTCAAGTTCTTGAAGGTCTTGATCCTGTCCGCAAACGACCTGGTATGTACATCGGTTCGACTGGTTTGACCGGTCTTCACCATTTGATTTGGGAAGTCGTGGACAACGCCGTCGACGAAGCAATGGCTGGCCATTGCACCACCATTGGTGTCACCCTGCTCGAGAACGGTGGTTGCCGTGTTGATGACAACGGTCGCGGTATTCCGGTTGACCCATACCCATCAGGTCCGCATAAAGGCAAGAGTGCGGCCGAAGTTGTTTTGACGGTGCTGCACGCCGGCGGAAAGTTCGGCGGCGAGGGCTACAAAGTGTCGGGCGGCCTGCACGGCGTAGGTGTCTCGGTAGTGAATGCACTCTCGACCAAACTCATACTTGAAATCGATCGCGGTGGTCAGCGTTACGAACTTGAGTTTGAAGACGGCGGAAAACCAAAAGGAAAGATTTCTGTTACTGGCGATACGCCAGCGCGTGGACGCAAGAACGGCACGTCGGTCACCTTCTGGCCCGATGAAACCATCTTCGCCTCTGAAGGAACCGAGTTCGTGGCGCGCACAGTTCTTGAGCGATTACAAACCATGGCCTTCTTGAACCGTGGACTTGAAATTGTTTTCAAGGATGAGCGCACCGGCAAGACCCAGGACGTGACCTTCCAATACAAGGGCGGCATTGTCGACTTCGTCAAGCATCTCAATCAGTCGAAAGAAGCTTTGTTTAGCAAAGTTGCTTACTACGAAGATGAAGACGAAGGTCAAATGCTCGACATCGCGCTTCAATGGAATAACGGATATCACGAAGGTATTCATGGTTACGCCAACGGAATTAGCACCGTTGAAGGCGGAATGCACGTTGAAGGTTTCAAGACTGCGTTGACGAGTGTTGTCAACAAGTACGCCAAGAATCGTGGACTACTGAAAGAAAAAGAAGACAATCTGTTAGGCGAAGATATCCGTGAAGGAATCACCGCCATCATCTCGGTCAAGTTGGGCGAGCCACAATTCGAAGGTCAAACAAAAGCCAAACTCGGAAACGTTTCCATGCGTTCATTTGTGCAGAAGGTAACAAACGAACGTCTGGCCGAATGGCTAGATGAAAATCCGACTGAAGCCAACAAGATTGTCAAGAAGGCTCTAGCAGCAGCGCAAGCGCGAGTTGCTGCGAAGAATGCTCGCAACGCAGTTCGCCGTAAAACAGCGCTCGCTGGCGCGGGTATGCCCGACAAGTTGAAAGACTGCAGTAGCGGTAATCCAGCAGAGAGTGAAATCTTTATTGTTGAAGGTGACTCAGCAGGTGGCACAGCACTTGACGCTCGTGATCCACGAACGCAGGCGATTTTGCCGATCCGCGGAAAGATCCTGAACGTCGAACGGGCGCGCCTCGACAAGATGCTCAAGAACAACGAAGTCATTGCACTTGTGACTGCTATCGGTGGCGGCGTGGGCGATGAGTTTGATGCAGCGAAAGCGCGCTATCACAAGATCATCATCTTGG
>Ga0209086_10000624_pt1 | contig 30435 bp, 23 predicted proteins | sample M_130207_XF_Meta_FD_187312 | JGI IMG/M metagenome (GOLD analysis project Ga0209086, IMG submission 187312) | Freshwater microbial communities from Lake Montjoie, Canada to study carbon cycling - M_130207_XF_MetaG (SPAdes) (version 2) | ecosystem: Environmental > Aquatic > Freshwater > Lake... | reverse complement strand
TGGAAATCGCCCAAAGGCCCGATTTCCACATTCCCACCGCCGCGACGGCGATGCTGCCGCTTCCCTGTTCAATCCCGAACAGGAACACCGCACACTCCGAGCTCCCTAGATTCCAGCCGGCCCCGCAACTCAAACCGTCGAACACTGTCGCTCCGCTCTATCCGGCCTTACCCACACCAAACAGGGAGGAGGCCTTATATGTGATGGGGGGGGCGGCGGGGCGGAGTCAGGCAGCGGATGCGGGCCATGATGAGGTCGGCGGCGTGGGGGGCGGACTCTAGTTCGGCGGGGGAAATGACGGAGCCGAAGCGGACGACGAGACGATCGGTTTCGTGCATTCCGCAGGGGACAACGGGAAGGCCGAGCTTGGCGAGGGTGACGAAAAGGCGCTCGACTCCGGGGAGGGGCGGGGCCATCTGGAACGCCGTTCCGGCTACTCCTTCAGGGAAGATACCGAGGGGCCGGTCGAGGGACTTCGCGTCCTTAAGGAGAGTTCGGTAGCTGCGGGCGGTAAGGGCGGGGTTGGTGCCGGCGAAGGAGACGGGGTAGCAGTGCAGGGCGTGGGCGACCCTCGGCAGGAGCCAGTCGCCGGGGGAGGGGAGCCTCCAAGGGCCGATTTTGACCGGGGGCCAGTTGGCGGTGACGACCCAACGGATCGGCGGGTCGGGGAGATCATAGTGGCGCTGGAGAGCGACCGTGATCACGCTGCAGGGGTGGAGGATCCAGAGACCGGGGCGTTGGTAATGGTTCGGGGCGAGGACGAACGCGGGGCTGGGGGGGAGGTTTTCGAGGCCTTCGATTTGCGGGTCGGGCTTGAGGCAGGGGAGAGACTGCTCGGTGAACGTTTTTACCGAGTAGCGGGTTTTCGCCCAGATGTGAGGGGTTAACGCGAGGACTTGCCGCCAAGGGGTAGGATACTCTTTCACACTTCCCTGCCCTTCCAGATGGCCTTGCGGCCGGTTAGGGTAGTGATCATGCCGTTGATGGCGATGGCTTGGAAGCCGTAGATGGCGAGGGGGGCGAGGAGGGTGGCGGCGCTGCGGTACCAGGGGAAGAGGATGACCGAGGGGATAAGCGCGAAGAGGGCGGCTTGGCGGTAGAGATGGTCCTGGACGAGCCAAAGTATGACGGGGAGCCAGCTTGCCAGGAGCGTGGAGGCCATGACGACCTGGAGGCCGGTGAAGGGGTTGATTTGGAGGAAGCGGAAGCTGTTTTTCTGGAATCCTCGCCAGATAGCTCGGAAGCCGTCGTACATGCGAACGTTGCCCATATGTTCGGCGCGGGTGACGCGGGCGTGAATGCCTTTTTCGGCGGCCAACTTCGCTAGGGCGACGTCTTCGATGACGGATAGAGCGACGGCGGCGTGGCCGCCTAGACGGTGGTAGGCTTCGCGCTTTACTAAGAGACATTGGCCGTTGGCGAGCCACTGGGTGGGACGGCGGTGGTTGACGGCGCTGGTATTGACGCCGGTGAAGTAGAGAGCGAAGGCGTAGGGGAGGAGGATTTTTTCGGCGAGGGTTTCGCACTGCTGATGGAGGAAGACACTGGCCATTTGGAGTTCGTGGTCTTCGGCGTATTCGATGAGGCAGGGGGCGAAGACGCGGGCGTACCAGGTGTCGGCGTCGATGAAGAGGAGCCAGTCGGTAGTCGCTTCGTTGGCTCCGGCCATACAAGCGTTGGGCTTGCCTAAGTGGCCATCTGGGAGGGGCGGGGCGGAGAGGACGCGGGCACCGGCTTCGGCGGCGATTTTGGCGGTATCGTCCGTCGAGGCATCGTCGACGACGATGACGGATTCGGGGGGGAAGCCGGAGATGGCGCGGGCGATGTTGGCGGCTTCGTTGCGGGCGGGGATGATGACGGTGACCGAGGGGAAGTCGAGACCGATGACGTAGGGAATTTTCGGCAGGCGGTTGTAGTTATGCCACGCTTTGCGGAGGAAGAGGACGATGCCGAGGGCGGTGACGATAGCCGCGTAGATAGAGGTCATACGGTGATTTTGCGCACGGTGGGTCCGGCGACGCCACTGGGGAATAGTTTGGTTTCTTCGGTGGCCTGCCAGGCACCGGTAGAATCCTGGGCCCGGGCTTCGGCTTGGATGGCGTCAGGAGCCGAAAGGGCGATGTGCCAGCGGGTCCAGCAGTAGGGGGAGAGCGGGTTTTCGAGGGTGGCGTTTTGCCAGTCGCCGAGGGGGCCATCCTTCGAAAGCAGGCGGACTTGGACGGCCTGGATGCCTCGGCTACCGGCGAAGGAGACGCCGACGACTTCGCCGGGGGTTGCTTTATCGATGTAAGAAGCGATGTTGGTTTTGGCTTCCTTGGTGTAGCCCATTTTGGGCCAGGTGCCATAGTAGGGTTGGGAGACGAAGGCGATTTCGCCGATCCACTTCACGTTTTTGAAGCCGTAGTAGCGGGGGCAGAGCATGCGGATGGGAAAGCCATGGGCTCTCGATAGGGATTGGCCGTTCATGCCGAGGGCGAGGAAGACTTCGTCGGAGAGGGCGTAGTCGAGGGGGAGGGAGTCGCCGTGGCCATCGGCGCCGATGAAGGCCACTTCTTTGATGGAGGGAGGAAGGGTGGAACCGTCGAGGATTTGGCGCAGGGGGAAGCCCGACCATTCGGCGGTACCCATGAGGTCGGACTTGATGGTGTTGGAAATACAGCGGAGGGTGATGTAGCGCTGTCGGCGCTTGGCTTGGAGGAGTTGGAGATAGGAGAGAGACAGGATCTCTTTGCCGTCGACAGTGAACCTGAGGCGCCAAGTGGCAGGGTCGAGCAAGGGGTCGATGGAATTTTTCGACATTGTGTAGTGCTGGCCGATGGCGGTGACGGGTTTGCGGGCGAGCCTGTGGAAGCTGTCGGCGGGCGGGATGAACGTCCAGAGGTCGAAGGGTTTGGCAGCGCGGGCGGCGAGGCGGGCGTCGCGGAGGTAGCCTTCGACGGCGACGGCGAGGGTGGTGCTGGACATGACGGCGGAGAGGAGGCGGCGACGGGACGGGGAGAATTTCTCGACGCGGGGGGCGGCGAGTAATAGGGCCGCGAGAGCGGGGAGCCAGAAGGTGAGTGTCGAGACGCCAAAGATAGAGTAGTAAGCGGCGGCGACGGGCAAAATTCCTATATAGCGCCAGGAGAGGGCGACGATGGTCATACCAAAGCCGAGAGCGAAGAGGCCGCCGGTGAGGGCGAAGGGTTTGGCCCAGGCACCCATGGTTTCAAGGAGGAGGACGCTGTAGGTATTCGGCGTGCGGGCCATGATCCATTCGCCGATGATTTCGGTGAAGAGAGGGAAGGCGAAGACATAGTGACAGAGGTAGTGGACGAACAGGCCGAGGGCGGTGGCGAGCGACCCGCGTTCGATGGCGGTTTTCATGATTGGAACTGGCGGCGGACGAGGGCTCCGGCGGTGATGCTGTATTTTTTCCAGGACGGAACGACGGCTCGTTGGGCGTAGACGTTGTAGTCCATTTTCTCAATTCGGCCGAGGATGTCGCGGTAAACTTTGGCGGCGATTTCGACGGCGAAGCGGCCTTCTGGTTTGAGCAGGGGGATACCGGGGAAGGAGCGGTCGTAATAGCCGCGGGCGCGATCGATTTGGAAGCGCATGAGGGCATCGAAGTTGGGGCCTCGGCGGCGGGCAAGGAGGTCTTCGGGCGAGTAATTGAATTGGGCTAGTTCGTCGGCGGGGAGGTAGATGCGGCCGCGGTCGGCGTCTTCGGCGAGGTCGCGGAGGATATTCGTGAGTTGCATGGCGATGCCGAGGTCTTCGGCGTAGAGGAGGGCGTCGTCGCGGAAGCCGATGACGTGGGACATCATAAGGCCGACGACGCTGGCGACGCGGTAGCAGAAGAGGCGGAGGTCGGCGAAGTCGGCGTAGCGGACCTTTTCGAGATCCATGCGCATGCCTTCAATGAGTTCGAGGGGGTAAGTTTCAGGGAAGCCGCATTGGCGGCGGGTGTATTCGAAGAGCATGAGGACGGGGCTTTCGACGGTGTGGCCGTTCAGGACGGCGAGGAGTTGTTCGCGCCAGGATTCGAGTTCGCGGCGGGCGGCGGCGAGGTCGGGATTTTCGTCGACGATATCGTCAGTGGAGCGACAGAACCAGTAGACGCTATAGGCGGCTTCGGCGAGGTGGGGCGGAAAGAAGCGGGTGGCGAAGTAGAAGCTTTTCGAGCCGGCGGCGGTGGCGGCGGCGGCGCTTTGCTTCCACTGCGCTAGGTATTCGGAATCCGCTCGCATATGAGTTTTTCGGCGATACGGGCTGAGCTTAACACGCCGGGGACGCCTGCGCCGGGATGGGTGCCGGCTCCGACGAAGTAAAGATTTTTGACGTCTTCGCTTTCGTTGTGGGGGCGGAACCAGGCGGACTGGGTGAAGATGGGTTCGAAGGAGAAGCCGGAGCCGCGGTAGGTGTTAAGGGTGGTCTCGAAATCGAGGGGGGTGAAGCAGCGCTCGGTGACGAGGCGGGACTGGAGACCGGGGAGGTAGTTATCCTCCATATACTTCATGACGAGGTCGCGGAAGGGCTTGGCTTGCTTGGTCCAATCGATACCGCTGAGTTGGTTGGGGACGGGGATGAGGGCGTAGAAGCAGTCGTGGCCGGGGGGGGCCATCGTGGGATCGGTTTTGGAGGGGCGGTGGAGATAGATGGAGAAGTCTTCGCCGAGGATCTTCTTATTAAAGATGTCATCCAGAAGTTCTTCGTAGCGGCGGCCGAGGAGGATGGTGTGGTGTTCGATGTCTTCGTAGACGCCGCGGGTACCGAAGTAGATGACGAAGAGGCCCATCGAATACTTCATGCTGTCGAGCTTCTTGTTGGTCCACTTGTGGCGGGAGCGTTCGGGGAGCATTTTGCGGTAGGTGTTGGCGACGTCGGCGTTGGAGACGACGGCGTCGGCGGTGTGCATTTGGCCGACATCGGTATCGATGCCGGAGGCGGAGCCGCCGCGGGTGAGGATGCTGCGGACGGGGGTATTGAGATGGATTTTGCCGCCGAGCTCCTCGAAGAGCTTACCGAGGGCGGCGACGACGGCACCGGTGCCGCCCATGGCGTAATGGACGCCCCATTCGCGTTCGAGGTGGTGGATGAGGGCGTAGATGGAGGTTGTTTGGAAGGGATTGCCGCCCACGAGGAGGGGATGGAAGCTGAAGACGCGCTGGAGGAGAGGATCTTTGATGTAGCGTTTGACGAATTGGAAGACGGTTTTGTGGCTTTGGAGACGGACGAGGGCAGGGGCGATTTTGACCATGTCCATGAAATTGAGGAAGGGGACGTCGGAGAGTTCGACGAAGCCTTTCTGGAAGATGAGCTTGGCTTGGCGGATCATCTCCTGATAGCCTTCGACGTCGCCGGGCGAAAACTCGGCGATTTTGCGGAGGGTTTCTGATTCGTCGGCGTTATAGGAGAAGCTGCGACCGTCGTGGAACTCGATGTTGTAGAAGGGGTTAACGGGGACGATTTTGACGTAGTCCTTGATGTCGCGACCTGCTCCGGAAAAGAGTTCGTCGAGCATGAAGGGGGCGGTTATGACGGTCGGTCCGGCGTCGAAGGTGAATCCGTCCTGCTCGTAGACGTAAGCGCGGCCGCCGAGTTTGTCGCGGGCTTCGAAGAGTTCGACTTGGTAGCCGCGGGTTTGGAGCCGGACGGCGGTGGCTAGGCCACCGAAGCCGCTACCGATGACGATGATTTTTTTCAAGATCCGGGCGAAGGAGGGAGGAAGAGGTTCTGACATGGAGCGACTAGGCGACGGACTTTGCTTGGAGGTAGTCGAGCATTGCGGAGATTTCGGAGGACTGGGAGCCGAAGGGGGTGAGGAGGGAGCGGGTATCAGAGAGTTGGCGTTCGAAGGGTTCGCGGGAGGTGGCATGGCCGTCGTTGAGATCGTCCATAAGCTGGTAGGAGATGCCGAATTCGAGGCCGAGTTGAGTGGTTTGTTGGCGGAGGGGTTTATCGAGAGGAGAGCCGAGGAGGCCGGCGCGGGCGGCGAGTGTGAAGAGGGGGGCGGTTTTGAGTTCGGCGAGTCGGCGGGAGCTGCAACCGGGCGAGGCGAGGTCCATGGCTTGGCCGCCGACGAGGGAGTTGCAATCGAGGACGCGGAGGAGTTTTTGCTGAAAGCAGCCGAGCATTTCGGCTTCTGCGGGGCAGGTGACGCCTTGGGTGGCTTGTCGGGCGGCGAGGGCGACGAGGCTGAAGGCGGCGAGGAGGGCGGTGGCTTCGCCGAATTGGCGATGGACGGTGGGTTGGCCGCGACGCATCATTTCGTCGTCCATGCAGGGAAGGTCGTCGACGATGAGGGAGGCGCAGTGGAAGAGTTCGATGGCGAGAGCTCCTTTGGTGACGAGGCGCACATCCGCTTTCGCCATGCGGCCGATGCGGAGGGCGAGGACGGGTCGGAGCCGTTGGCCACCATTGAGAACGGCATAACGCATCGCCTGGAAGACGGGATTGGGGGCCGGACCGGAGGGGACATCGAGAGCCTGTTCGAGCGCTTCGTCGACGAAGTTGCGGTCAGCGACGAGAGTGGGCAAAAGCGCCGAGCTCATCATGATACTCCGTGAGATGATTGGGAATCGCGGTTTGGTGTATTTTTGATTATTGCAAGGATTAAGAACAATGCGCAAAATGACTATCAGCCTGTCGCCGGGGGCAATCGGCGTAAAAGCGACGCAGGAGCAGGCGATTGAGTTCGCTCATTACTACGGCTACGAAGCGGTGGAGCCCTCCGGGGAGACGTTGGCGGGGCTTTCGGGGTCACAGATAAGGGACTTGGCGGCGAAAGTGCAGGCCCAGCGATTGGTGTGGGGTTCGGCGGGATTGACGGTGGAATATCGGAAGGATTTCGCGACTTTTGAGGCGGGAATGGCGAAATTTCCGGTGGTGGCGAAGGCGCTGGCGGCGGCGGGGGTGAAACGGGTGTCGACTTGGATCATGCCGGGACATGAGGAGTTGACGTACACGCAGAACATGAAGATGCATGTGGAGCGGCTGCGGGCAATTGCGACCATTTGTAAAGATAATGGGCAACGGTTGGGGTTGGAGTATGTGGGTCCGAAGACGCTGTGGACTTCGCGGCGCTTTCCGTTTTTGCATACGATGGCGGAGTGTAAGGACTTAATTGCAGGGATTGGGACGGGGAATGTAGGGTTTGTGTTGGATTCGTGGCATTGGCAGATGGCGGGGGAGAAGGCGGCGGAGTTGAAGACACTGACGAATGCGGACATTGTGTCGGTGGATTTGAACGATGCGCCGGCGGGAATTGCGGCCGACCAGCAGATTGATTCGCAGCGGGAGTTGCCATTGGCGACGGGAGTTTTGGACGTGAAGACGTTTTTGAATACGTTGCACGAGTTGGGTTGCGATGCGCCGGTGCGGTGCGAGCCGTTCAATGCGCCGTTGCGGGCGATGGCGCCGGAGCAGGCGCTGGCTAAAGTGGCGGACGCGATGAAGCGAGCGATGGCGTTGATTGCGTAGTAAGGGTGGAACCGGACGCCAAGTTAACGCATCTTAAAGATTGACTATGAACACTTTGAAGACTTATGTACTGCTGGCAGCGCTGACGGCGTTGCTGGTGGCGATGGGCGGAGCGATGGGGGGCCGAGGCGGGTTAGTGATCGCTTTGGGCATGGCCATCGTAATGAACTTCGTGTCGTATTGGTGGTCGGACACGATTGTGTTGAAGATGCACAACGCGCAGGAGATTACGGCGGGGGATGCGCGGGAGTTGTTTTCGATGACGCAGGGGTTGGCGCAGAGGGCGGGGATTCCGATGCCGAAGTTGTACGTAATTCCGGACGATTCGCCGAACGCGTTTGCGACGGGTCGGAACCCTGAGAAGGGCGCGGTGGCGGTGACCGAAGGTTTGCTGCGGGCGCTGAGCCGGGATGAGATAGCTGGGGTGATTGCGCATGAACTGGGTCATATTGCGCATCGGGATACGTTGATTATGACGGTGACGGCGACGATTGCGGGTGCGATCAGTTCGCTGGGTCAGATGGCGATGTGGGCGTCGATGTTCGGGGGCGGGCGGCATGACGACGACGAGGGAGGGAGCCCGGTTGGGGGCATCGTAGCGATGATCGTGGCGCCATTTGCGGCGATGTTGATTCAAATGTCGATTTCGCGATCGCGGGAGTTTTTGGCGGATAAGGCGGCGGCGGAGTATACGGGTCAACCGCGGGCGCTGGCGAACGCATTGCAGAAGATTGAGACTTGGTCGCACCAAGTGCCGATGACGCAGGGTTCGCCGGCGGTGGCGCACATGTACATTTCGAACCCGTTTTCGGGGGGATGGATTGCGAGCATGTTTTCGACGCATCCGCCGACGGCGGAGCGGGTGGCGCGATTGCAGGCTATGAGTTTGAGCCGGTAAGTTCGCGGCGAAGCAGGGCGCGACCGCGATGGAGACGTTGCTTGGTCGCGTCTGTCGAGAGGCCGAGGATTTCGGCGGTTTCGGCGGTGGAGAGTTCTTCGCGGTCGCGAAGGAGAAGCACGGCACGGTAGGTATCGGGGACTAAGCGGAGGGCGGCTTGGACTTCGGCGGAGAGTTCGTGTTGGAGGAGTTGGGCTTCGGGGTCGGGGTCAGAGGAGGGCAGGGGGAGGGTGTCGTAAGGAATTTCGGCGACGGGGGCGAAGACGCTTTTGCGGCGCATGGTGAGGCAGCAGTTGCGAGCGATGGAGAACATCCAGGGCTTGATGCGGTTGGGGTCGGCGAGCTGATGCCAGTTTTGGGAGACCTTTAAGAGGGTATCCTGGGCGACCTCTTCGGCGTCTTCGCGCTGGCCGCACATGAGCCAGGTGTATTGGAAGACTTTGCGCTGGATGGTTTCGAGGAGAGGCGAGAGGGCGGCTTGGTCGCCGGCGAGGAGTCTGGTGGCGAGTTCGACTTCGGAGGGATTCACACCATCAATGCTAGCGTTTCCACGGTGAGCGTGATTTCAGGAGTGACGAGGAGTGTGTTTTTGACGAGGCACTTTTCGGCGGTGCGGCGGGCCCCTTCGAGGTGGGCGGGGTCAGCGACTTGGGGGATAACGACGCGAATGTTGAACCGGCCGAGGCGGGCGGGGGCGACGGCTTTCGCGGCGTTGACGAAGACTTCCATTCCATTAGCGGGGAGGTTGTTGCGGCGGAGGTATTCGGCGGCGTAGTACATGGCGCAGGTACCGAGGGAGGCGAGGAGGAGTTCGGGCGGGGTCATGCCTTCGTCGGTACCACGGTTTTCAGCGGGCTGGTCGACGATTATTTGGTGGCTGCGGGTTTCGGCGACGCAGCGGGCGTCGGTTTCGTAGGTGACTTTGCAGATCATACGGAGCTAGATGCAGATGGATGGGGAAGCGTGACAATTCGGGCCAGGAGATGGGCTTGAGGATTTCGAGTTGGCGGTTCGTTCGCTCGCTCTGTGGAAAGATTGACGTTTGGCAAAGCGTGGAGCAGCCGACCGTCACATTTCATTACACGGACGGGGAGGCATTTCTGGCGGCGATGACTGGACGGAGTCGGGTTGTTCGTGAAAAGCTGGGTGTTCTATTGGGAAGGGAGGAAGATCTACGGAGCGGGAGACATAGAGCCGGTTACAGGGCGAGTCGCGAAATGGGAGCGAGGCAGACGTCGCTGGCGCCGGTTCAGAAGATGGAGCTGCGGTTTTGTGCCGTCGGTGCCGGGGACGGGCCGAAAGCCGGCCGGAGCAGGATCGCCGCGCCATTAGACAGGACGAGGACGCGGTCCTTATCGGTCGAGACACTTCGGACGAGCCGGGTCAAGGGATCGGCAGCGGCTGGCGTCGGCCGAGGCCGATTTCAATTCGAAGCCAATTTCCCGCGGAATGTCGCTGGCTGGCGCGGTCGAGACACTTCGAGTAATCCGGGTCGACTTTCGGTTTTCAAAGATCAGAATACGGTTCGAAGGCGGCGGGGTTCTGCGAAACGAAGCCGGGTCAGCAGCGGTCGGTGTAGGCCGGGGTGCTGACCGGGGCGGTCGGAACGAATCGCGGTTGGAAGCCAGCTTCGGGCAGCGGGTGGTTGGCGGTGGCTACTTTGACTCCTTCCGGCTCCGGTTGAACGGGCGGCGGGGGCGGCAGAGTGCGGCGCTTCTCCTGGGCATGGTGCAGGTTTTTGAGACAGCGTTGGTGGCTTCTTTCGATGGTTGTAACGTAGCGCTGCATGTTGCGATAGATCACGTCGTTCGGGACGCTGGCAAACGATACCGCGATCAGTTGATCGGGGTCGGAAGTGGGGGGGGCGTTCTCCTCGTTCTGCTCGTTCTCTTCGCTGAGGTAGTTGAAGGTGTCTTCAACGAGCAGGTTGATGGTTTTCGCTTCGACGCGGCGGGCGCGATTGAGCCGCCATTGAGCTTCGGCGAGCTGGTCGGTGAGCATATTCTCTTCCGCCGTGGCGGGGCGGTAGGCGTCGACGATGTCCGTATGCAGTGAGTCGAACTCGGCTTGCGATTCACCGCGGATAAGCAGTGAGGAGGAACAGAGGCCGTGCGCGAGACGGTTTTGGCTGGACGCCGCCTTGCCTTCAGACGTACGAGGTCCGGTTGATTTCATCGCGTTGCGGCGGTTCGCCATCGTTTGGGCCGCGGCATGGCGTTTGGCGGCTTCGGCAGCCATCTCAGCTTCTTTGTCGGCGACGCACTGGTTTATGATGGCCTCGCGATTGAGAGCGTAAAATTCGTTAGACATGGGTGAATTCTCCGGGGGTTAGAAACGGAAAAGCCCGCTCCACCGGAGGTTCGGTGAAAACGGGCTTTCCTGAAAAAGATACTACCCTACGGGAGAAGACCGTTTTGCTCTGTGTGTCGGTAAGTGATAGAAAAAACGGGGAAGATATATTTTTTCGACCCGTGACAGGCCTAGGCGGTCTAGGTATTTTTTGTCGATTTGGGCGTGAGCACACACTGCGGCGAGAGAGTTGGCCTCCTTGACGCTATGGTGATGGCAGCTCAGTGCGGACGAGAATTGTACTTGACGACGACGTGCGGTGGCAGCAACCGGTCGAGGTCCGTGTTGAGCCGTTTTCGGTTGGACGCCGCGAGGGTTTGTCCTACTACAGTGTTTCCGCGATGCTCGAGATCGCGGAAGGCGAGAACGGGCGTTGCTCAAATTGGTATGCGTACGGTAATCGGTCAACGCACCACGCGGCAACACTGGAACGGTGGGAGAAAGTTTTGTCGAGGGAAGAAACCGTTGGACTGCCTTGGCTATCGGCTTGGGCCTTGGCCGTCGTTGGAAAGCTGCGCGATCATCCGCCCGTCGTGATGGTGAATCCGGGACGCCATCATTCCCGGTATCGATGATTGGGGCCCAGATTCAGGGCGCTCAGACAACCGACGCGCTTCGGCGCCCCTCAGAAACTGACCCCCTCTGCTCGAATAGACTTGACCAGATCACACACTGATCACGCCGCGTGGCATGCCGACGGGCGGGACCATCATCATCCGTGCCCCAGGCGCGTATATCGTTGAATAGGTTCAGGCACCGACGTTTGGCCCGCGCGGTCAGACCGAGCGCCACAAGCCCAGGCTCGTCGGAGAGTCAGCGCCGTCGGCGCCGGTTGGTCGAAAAGTTTTGGTGAGCAGGGCTGGTCAATTCTTCGCGAGCGGCGAAGCCGACGCAGTATTGGCGGCACTCACCCGGGAGCATGGGGCGACGCTGGCATCCACGGACGCGGGTTTTTGCCGCTTCCCTTCCCTGTCGTGGATCAATCCGTTGGGTTGAGAAGCCAGAAGTTGGATTTGCCCCATGGCTGGCAATTTGCGGCAGCGGCAAACCGAGCACGCGGGGCTGACACCGGAAGCGCCCGCCGAGGGCAAACTCCGCCGATCGGGTCGCCCGGGCGCTGGCCAGACCCGCCTTCGGGCAGTTCCTGTTCGACGTTCGCAAATCTGCGCACTGGTGCGGTCAGCGACGCCGGGATATCTCATTGCGGCCGATCAGAGCCGAACCGACCCCTCGGAGGACGTCGCAGAGGCTGTCGAGCGGACGGCAGGAAGTATGCCACAGCTCTGGAGAGAATGTTCGCGAGGGCGGGCCAGGTTCCTCTATTCATTGACCGATGCCCCAGAATCTTGACGTCACTGGCAAATCGCTGTTCCTTCGTTCGACAGAGATATTTTTCCGCCAGCTTTTCCGACAGATTGTCTCTTGGCAGAATGTGGAGCAGCCGACGGTATCGAACCGTCGGGCCGACCTGCTGGCCCGGCATGGAGATGGTTTCCTTCGTCACCTTGAGATTCAGCTCTATAACGATTCCGTTTCGGATGGCGAATACTCCATTGGCTTTTTTCGCCTGTTGCACGAGCACGTCATCCAGATTCTACTGTCCGTAGGCCGGGATCCACTGCGCATGCCCCTGGCGTTCGAGACACCCTTTCACCGACTAGTAGCGAGCGCGAGCAGAAACATTAGATTTTAGGGAAGTTAACTATTCGCAGGAGAGAGAGGCTTGCGGTAAGCTTTCTATTGGAAAGTTAACTTATGCGGCTCTTGCTTGGCTTGGTTTCGCTGGTCGCCTTTGGCGCGCCTACGTTTGAGACGGACGTGATGCCGATCTTCAAGGCGAAGTGTTTGGCATGTCACGGGGCGGGATCGCCACAGGGCAAACTGGATCTGCGGACACCGGAAGGGGTGTTGCAGGGCGGGGCGTCGGGAGCGTCCGTGGTGCCGGGGGCGGCGGCGAAGAGCCTGTTAATGGATAAAGTCGTGACGGGCCAGATGCCTCCTGGGAAGGTCAAGATGACCGACGCGGAGATGGACCAGGTGCGGGCGTGGATTGATAAGGGCTTGCAGGCGCCGGTGAAGGTGGCGGCGGTGACCGAGCACGAGGTGCGGGGGATTCTCCAGGCGCGGTGTGTGACTTGCCACGGCGGGTTGAAGCAGATGGGCGGATTGGACTTGCGGACGGTGGAGAGCCGGTTGAAGGGCGGGAAGTCGGGCCCGGCGCTGGTGCCGGGGAAGCCGGACGAGAGCCTGATGCTGAAGCGGATTGTGAGTGGGGAGATGCCGCCGGACAAGATGGCGAAGGAGTTGGCGGTGGAGTTGGTGACGGACGGGGAGACGGAGAAGTTGCGGGCTTGGATTGCTTCCGGCGCGCCGGGGGCGGTGCCGGTGGGGGCGACGCCGGACGCGGTGGTGACGGCGAAGGATCGACAGTTTTGGAGTTTGCAGCCGCCGGTGCGGCCGACGGTGCCGGGCGGGGCGAAGCATCCGATTGATGCCTTTTTACTTGAGAAATTGAAGGGCAAGGGGTTGGGGTATAGCAAGAGGACGGATCGGTTGGCGCTGCTGCGGCGGGCGCATTTGGATTTGACAGGGATTCCGCCGACACCGGCGGAGGTGGACGCTTATTTCAAAGACAGTTCGCCGGAGGCTTATCCGAAGTTAGTCGATCGGTTGTTAGCTTCGCCTCGGTATGGGGAGCGGTGGGGGCAGCATTGGCTGGACCTGGCGGGGTATGCGGATTCCGAGGGTTTTGGGCAGGACGATGGGGTGCGGCGGTATGCGTGGCGGTACCGGGATTATGTGATTCGATCGCTGAACGCGGACAAGCCGTATTCGTTGTTTTTGACCGAGCAGTTGGCGGGCGATGAGATGTCCGACGATTGGAAGAAGGCCAAGGGCGTGGCGTCGCCGGAGATGCTGGACCGGTTGGCGGCGACAGGATTTTTGCGGACGACACCGGACCCGACGAACTCGGCGGAGCGGGGATTGCTGGGCGAACGGATGAACATTGTGGCGGATGAGGTGGAGGTGCTTTCGTCGTCGGTGATGGGGCTGACGATGGGGTGTGCGCGGTGCCACAACCATAAGTACGACCCGATTCCACAGCGGGATTATTATCGACTGAGCGCGATTTTGCAGGGGGCTTACGACCCCTACGAATGGAAGACGCCGAATAAGCGAGAGCTGGATTTGGCGCTGGAGAGCGAGCGGAAAGAGGTGGCGGAGTGGAATGCGCCGCTGGAAGGCGAGCAGGCGAAATTGAAAGAGGCGCTGGAGAAGGCGAGGGCTCCGTTTCGGCAGCAGGGCGACGCGAAGATGAGTGACGCGGATTTGGCGAAGAAGTTTCCGGAGTTGGCGGAGATTACGCGACCGATGGAACGGGACTTGCAGGCGGTGCGGCAGAAGATGAAGCAGAAGCCGCATGTGCGGGTGTTGATGGACAATGAGCAGCCGTCGCAAGCTTATCTGTTGCGGCGGGGGGATCCGGTGGGTTTTGCCGACCCGGTGGAACCGGTGACGCCGATGTTGCTGGAGCATCCGGCGCTGGCGCCTTACAAGGTTGAGAAGCCTTTTGAGGGAACGAGCGGGCGGCGGTTGGCGCTTGCGAAATGGATGACGCAGCCGCACCATCCGTTGACGAGTCGGGTGGCCGTGAACCAGTTGTGGATGCGTCATTTTGGGCGGGGGATTGTGGCGAGTGTCGCGAATTTTGGGCGGTCCGGCGTGCTGCCGTCACATCCGGAGTTGCTCGATTGGCTGGCGACAGAGTTTATCGCGAGCGGTTGGAGCATGAAGCAAATGCACCGGTTGATGATGACTTCCGAGGCTTATCAGCAGAGTTCGGCGGTGGATGAGGCGCTGACGGCGAAAGACCCGGAGAACGTGCTGCTGAGCCGGATGCCACTGCGGCGGATGGACGCGGAGACGTTGTATGACTCGCTGCTGACGGCGGCGGGGCGGTTGGATACGACGGCGTTCGGGCCGCCGACGGATGTGGACATTCGGGCGGATAAAGAAGTGACCGTGAAGGCGACCAAGGCGGGCTTGCGGCGGAGCATTTACGTGCTGCATCGGCGGCAGACGCCGGTTTCGCTGATGGATGCGTTTGACCAGCCTTCGATGACGCCGAACTGCACGGAGCGGCGGCAATCGAACGTAGCGACACAGGCGCTGCATTTGATGAACGGGTCAATGGCTTGGGAACTGTCGAAGTTTATGGCTGGACGGGTGATCGACGAGGCGGACGGGGATCGAGAGCGAGAGGTGGAGCTTGTGTATCTGCGGGCTTACGGGCGGCGACCGAATGCGGCGGAAGCGAAGTTGGGATTGGAGACGATTGCGGCGTTTCGAGAGAAGTGGCCGATGCGTTTAGAGAATGACAACAGCGAGGCTCCGCGGGCGGCGAATGCGAAGTGGTTGGCGGTGGCGAACTACTGCCATGCGATTTTGAACTCGGCAGAATTTAGCTTCATCGATTAAGGAACAGGACATGAAGACACGACGCGATTTCTTTTCATCGGTGGCGAATGGGCTGCATGGGGCGGCGCTGGCGGGGTTGCTGGGGCGGGACCTGTACGCCAACAGCGGCGGTGTTTTTGATTTAAAGCCGAAGGCGAGTCATGCGCCCGCGAAGGCAAAGGCCGTGATTCAGCTGTTTATGAACGGCGGGCCGAGCCAGGTGGATTTATTTGACCCGAAGCCGACGTTGACGCGGCTGGCGGGGACGGCGCCGAGTCGGGAGCTGAGCTTTGCGATTTCGAATGGAGACAAGCCGGGGGTGTTGATGCCTTCGCCGTTTACGTTCAAACAATCTGGAAAGAGCGGGATGGATATTTCGGACGCGTTGCCGCATTTGGCGGAGTGCGTGGATGATATTGCGCTGATTCGGTCAATGTACGGGGAGCATGCCAACCATGAGCCGGCGTTGTTTTTGATGCACTCTGGAAGGACGATTGCGAGCCGACCGGCGATAGGGGCATGGGTGGCGTATGGATTGGGGACGGAGAATCAGAATCTGCCGGCCTATGTGGTGTTGGACGATCCGAAGGGATTGCCGATTAATGGGATTTCGAACTGGCAATCGGCGTGGCTGCCGCCGATTTATCAGGGGACGCGGTTTCGGACGGAGGGGCCGCCGGTGTTGAACTTGCAGCCGCGGGAAGAGATTCCGACGCCACTCGTGGAAGCGGAGCGGGATCTGCTGCGGAAGTTGGACAGTGCGCATCAGAAGCAGCGGCCGTACCAGCCGGAGTTGGATGCGCGGATTTCGAGTTATGAGTTGGCGGCGCGGATGCAGTTGGCGGCTTCGGATGCGTTGGACGTGATGAAAGAGAGCGAGGCGACGCGGGAGGCTTATGGGTTGAACGATCCGGCGACGGCTTCGTATGGGAAGCGGTGTTTGATGGCGCGGCGGTTGGTGGAGCGGGGGGTGCGGTATGTGCAGTTGTACATTGAGAGTCAGATTTTCGATTCGCATGGGAACTTAGAGGCGAGTTTGCGGTATGCGTGCGGGAAGACGGATAAGCCGGTGGCGGCGTTGTTGAAGGATTTGAAGCAGCGGGGCTTGTTAGATTCAACGCTGGTAGCATGGGGCGGAGAGTTTGGACGGTTGCCGATTTCGCAGGGCGGAACGGGGAAGGCGGCGGGGCGGGACCATGGACCGCATGGGTTTAGCGTGTGGATGGCGGGGGCGGGGATGAAGGGCGGGACGGTGCACGGAGCGACGGATGAGATCGGGTTTAAGTCAGTGGAGAATCGAGTGAGCGTGCATGACTTCCATGCGACGATTTTGCACCAGTTAGGACTGAATTATCGGGATTTGGTGTATGAGCGGCATGGTTTGAAGGAACGGCTGACGGACCAGTTTCCGGCGCGGGTGGTGACGGAGGTGTTGTCGTAGGGGGGATGCGTAAGTCAACGGGTTGGTACAGTGTGAAGCGTGCTGGGAGGGGGCTGAAAGTGGCCGTTTTCCGAGTTCCTGGCGAAGCCGGGCGGTGGATGTTGTTTCTTGGAGCCGTTGGGGTGGACACAAGGTGCTGATCGCAGCTCTGCTTCGGGGGGGGGGCACGGATAACGTTCATACGAGCGAGTTATCCTTCATGAAAAGCCCACAATACCGGGTTTGGGGCTGACTGGCGAATTTCGGGTAGTAGACGGTGTTTCCATCCTGCGGCAGCGTCTGTGGGTCGATGGCCGGGATACCAACGCCTTGCGGCAGCATGTCGAGTCTTTCGAATCAAAGCCGAAACACCCATCTTCGGCCCCAGTTCATAACTCGTCGAGCCAAACGTATAGGCCTCAACGAGTAAGCCCCGATCCGCCGTCGGTAAGTCTGGCAGCAAACGCTCCATGAGCAGCAGCTTCCAATCTGGACTCACCGTCGCGTATGTCCCGGTCAACTGCGCCCTATACTCCCAGCCCGCGTCCACGCCGCCTGGGCAAAACCCTCAGCCGCTTCCCGACGCACTCCCCGCGCGGCCAACCGATTCACCGTGCGCGAAAACGAACTCCGGTAAGCCGATTGGAACTGCGCCAACGTGATTCCCTCACGCTCGTCCCCGCCGTCCATCGCCACCTGATCGAACACGGCGGTCGGGGTCATTGCCATACTTTTGCAAGCCATGCCTAATTGCAGGCAGCTGGGGGACCGAACCATTTCGGCGCATAAACAGCCCAGATTCATAAAAACAGTGACCGCCGGACGTCACCGGCGGCCACTGCCTGACCAGTAGACTAGAACTGGAACCGACCAATGATCAGCAGATTCGAATTCGCTGTGCCGATATCCGAAAACGCTCCGCGCGTGCCACTCCCGATCCGCGAGAAAGTCCCTGGCGAGTTCACGTTATAACTTCCGTTGGGATCCGAAAATTGCGGCTGCTTCAACGGCATGTTGTTGCCGTCCAGGCGGATCTGGAAGCGATAACGCTCCTTCAACGTCCACCACTTTGCGATCGAGAACTGCGTCCACGCCAGCCCCGGACCTTCGAACGTATTCCGCCCCAAGTTGCCCGGAGTGAACGCTGCCGGATAAGCAAACGAGCTGAAGTTCAAGTAAGGATTCTGCGCCTGGGTCGGGAACCGGTTCGCCCCGATCGTCCAATCCTTCACCTGCGCGTCGCTGTTCGACGTGATGATATTCGGCCGCGATTCGCCCGGCAGATAGCGGTTCGGGCTGCCCGCAAAGCTAACCGTGAACGGAGGCCCCGATTGCAGCGTCTGCGTCATGGTCAACTGCCAACCGCCCAACACCGCGTTCGCGGCTCCGCCGCCGGTGAGCCACCGCCGACCCCGCCCGAACGGCAGGTCATACGACACCACCGTCACGAACCGGTGCCGCACGTCGTAGCTAGCGCGCGCCTTTTCCAACCGCCGATTGAAGTACGTAATCCCGTTGTCGCCGGTCTCGTTTTCGGTCTCGGTAATCGTCTTGCTCATGGTGTAAAAGCTATTGAACAAAAGGCCGTTCCCCAATCGCTTTTCCACGCGCACCGTCCCGCCATGATACGAATTGTGTCCGAAATTTGAAAACAGCCGAACTTCGCCAAAATGGGTATACGGCAGATAGTTCTGTTGCGCCGTGAATATCTGGTTCAACACGGCCGGGTCCCGGGAAACGTCCAGCGGCAGCACGTTCGTATTCCAGCTATTCAGCAGCCCGACGCCCGATTGGCCTTGATACTGCCCTTCCATCACCCAGCCTTGGCGGAAGCTCCATTGCAACCCGCCCGACCAGCTCATCACATACGGCAGCCGCATGTTCCTATCCCACGTATGGGCACCGCGGCCACTATAGTTGGTCCCCACAAACGGCACCGATCCATCCGGCTGTACCGTGTACCGAATCGTCCCGGGCCCCTGCGACAGCCGGAAGATATGCTGTGGATCGCCCACCGGCGCTTGCACGTTAGCCGTGGCCAAATACTCTTGGAACATACTGTTCCGATCGGTGGAAAAAACGTCTTGATGCACCATGCCGAACGACGCCCGGAAGACCATCTTCGGATGGAAATTCCAAGCCAAACCCACGCGCGGCGCGAAGTTATTTAGATCCTTCTTCGCCAGCGGGCCGGGCGCATGAAGAATCGCCCCGGTCCTACCCGTCAGCGGATCCCGCGCCGCGGCATCAAACTGAGACTGCTGCCCGTACTTGGTCGAATAGGGGGTCTCATAGGAGTACCGAACGCCGAGGTTCAGCGTCAGTCCGCGGAATGGTTTCCAATCGTCCTGGATATACGCTTGGTGCGACCACCATCGGGGCAACCAACTCGCGTAGTCCGACGAGAACTGCGCGGAAGTCACCGTTCCTAAAAGAAACGAGGCGAAGGTGTTCCCTGTATTCGGAGTAAACGGCGCATTCGTGCCGCCAAAGTTGTAAGTGCCGCCGGGCAGCGCTTGAGCCGTCGCGTTCAACCGCGTCCGCATCAGCTCGTAGCCCATCTTAATCGTGTGCTTACTCGCTACCTTTGTCACGTTATTCTGCAACGTCATATCCTCGCCGATCTGCTGATAGCTCGGCAACGCCGCCAGCCCAAAGCCGATGTTGAAATACGGGAACGTATCGCCTGAAACATTCGGAATCCCCAACTGCTTCGCCCAATCGCCGCCCTTTGTGATCGCCGCTTCTTTCAACACCCGGCGGTTGAACCCTACCCGGAACTCATTGCTCACCGTCGGCGACAGAATCATCATGTCCGCAAACACTGCGTTGTGATGGTCCACCGGCTGCGGCTGCGCATTCGGGTCAATGTCGAGCCAGGCAAACTGCGCTTGGTGGTCGCCTTTCCAAGCCCGATGAATGGACCGCGAATACCGCCCGTAGGCCTTGTGGTTAGCCGTGAATTGGTGATCAATCTTGACGTCGAGGCGCGTCCGATAGATCTCCTTCGGCGTGTTCATCACCAAATTCTCGGTCGGCCCCGTCCCCCCCGGAATGCCCGCTTGATTTGGCTCATTGAACGGCTTCCGACCCAGGAAATTCACCGCGACCGGGTCAAACAACGACCGCGGAATTACGTTGCCCGGAAAGGGGTCGCGAACCCACGTCCCCGCTTCCTGGCGAGTCGTGAACGGATTGTAGATCGGGAGCGGCCGCACCGTCGCCTGGCTGGCGAACGCGAAGTTACCGCTCATCATTTCGGCGGTCGGCACCGTCACCCGCGCCGACGAAGTGCCCGCAATCTCGGCATGCCGCGCAATTCCAAACAGGAAAAACGTTTTGTCTTTGCCGCGATAGAGCTTCGGCAACATCACCGGGCCGTTGATCAACCCGGTGCTCTCGTTGTAGGTGAACGGATTCGTCCGCGCTAGTTGCTCCAGGTAGGTCCGATGCACCATATTCTTGTTGATGTATCGATTTTCGATCGCCCCATGGAGGTTATTCGTCCCCGACTTCATCACCATCGACATCAGCCCGCCCGCCGAATGCCCGTACTCGGCCGGCATGCCGGTCGTGTGGATCTTCACCTCTTCAAAGGCGTCCTGCGTGGGTGAAACCTGTTCATTGGGCCCGCCGAGGTTTCCAATCCCCGGCTCCTTGCCGTTCACGCCATCCACCTGGTAGCCGATCGCCCGCGACCTTTGCCCCAGCACGTGGTAACCGTTCATCGAGTTCGTTCCGGGGTAGTAGTACATCATCCGCACGGGGCGTTTCTGGCTTACGGGAATCGCCACGAGCGTTTCGCCCGAAAGCACTAGCCCGGATGCCGAAGTCTCCGTGTCCAGCAGGGGCGCACCGCCAGTGACCTGCACCGTCTCCGTCACGCCGCCCAACTGCATCTCGATATCGATACGCGGAATCTCCCCGGTTCGAATCGCAACGCCTTCGCGGACATATTTTTTGAACCCAGCCAGCTCCACCGTCAGGCGATAGGTCGCGGGGCCAAGATACGGGAGGTAATAGCCGCCCTCCCCATTTGTCACCACCTCGGAAACGAAGGCATTGGCGGGGTTGACGATCGTAACCTTCGCCCCTACTACCACCGCGCCGCTGGTATCGACCACGGTGCCGACCAGAGTGCCGGTGCCGGTAGTCTGCGCCATCATAAGACTTGCGCCCAGCGCAAATAGACAAGCCAACTTATTAGAAATCAGAACGAGGTCCTCCAAAGACCGAGATTGTACGGTACTACACTGCGCGGTATTTCATCACACTTCGGACCTGAATTCAACGGGTCATTCCCCCCGGGCCTAGAACGTCGCGATCGGATTCAAGGGCGATCCCGTCCCCAATGGCACCGCCAGCGGAGCCGCGGTCAACAAAAACTCCCATCGTTTTCGCTTCGCCGCGGCCTCGCCTAAAGCTTCCAGGTCGCAGTTATCGAACATCGGCACCCCCATTGCCACCAGCAGCAGTTGATGCACTGGATACGGTACGCCGGCGACCGGCGAAGGCATCAGTTCGGCGTGCACATCGCTACCCAGCATGGCGATGTCCCGCTGCTTGAACCACCGCGCGCACGACACATGCAATCCCGCTGATGCCCTATCCGTATTCCAAGGGCCCTTCTCAGCCCGCCGAGCCCAACGGCCCGTCCGGATAAACACAATGTCCCCCGGCCCCACCTTGATTCCCGCCTGCTTCTCCCAGGCTTCCAAATCCGACGGGTAGACCGGCGTTGAAAGTTCCAGATACTTCACACCCTTTAAACGCGGGATGTCCATGAGTATCCCGCGCGAAAAAAAACCCGTTTTGTAGGCGTCCACCGCTAGCTCGTGCGCCCCCGTGCCGTTGATCGATTCCTGCGCGTATCCGTTGTAAGTCTTGCCCTCATAGACCATGTGCGACAGCGCATCAAAGTGCGTCAGCGACGCCCCGTGAAAGCTCATCGTATACGTATCCATGGCAAACATCGGCTGGGGATCAATACCCGACGAAATCATCTTCCGCTCAAAGGGTCGGCTATTGTCGACCGCCCGCTCGGAATCCGTATCCCGCGACAGCGATACCGAAACCCCCTCTTTCACGAGGGTCGCCGCGCGCTTCCGCACGGCCGGGGTAATCAGATTCACCGCCCCCAACTGGTCTCCCACGCCCCATCGTCCCCAGTTGGAGAGCTCCTTCATCCACCCATCCAGTGTGGCTTTCGATACAGGCTGCGGCTCGGCGCTCCTCCGCACTGCGCTCTCTTGCGCCGCCAACGGCCCGGCCAACGCAATCACCAATACCAATACCGTTTTCATTTCTGCCATTATATGGGCAAGCTATTCACTTAGGTCGAACCCTCCTCATGAAGTCCACCAACTCGTTTGTAGTTGTTCTCGTCTGCCTTCGTCCCCTCGTGGCCCAGGAGCCTGCCGTGGACCAGTTCTTCGAATCCCGCATCCGCCCCATCCTCGCCAACAACTGCTACCAATGTCACACCGGTGCCAACAGCGGAGGCCTTCGAGTAGACTCGCGGGAGGCGCTGCTCAAAGGCGGGCACTCCGGCCCCTCTGTGGTCCCGGGAAGCCCTGGCTCAAGCCTTCTCATTCAAGCGACCAACCACACCCACTCCCGGCTGAAAATGCCCCCGGCCGATAAGCTCGAACCCGCCGACATCGCCGATTTGTCGAGGTGGGTCGAAGCCGGTGCACCTTGGCCCAAGTCGGATCCTCCGCCCACCCCTTCGGTTTCCTCCGCCGACAAATACCAAATCACGCCACAACAGCGCGCGTTCTGGGCCTTCCGACCCATTCGCAATCCCGCCCCGCCCCCCGCCCGCGCCAAGGCTTGGCAGACCAACCCCATCGACGCGTTTATCCTCGAGAAACTCGACGAAAAGAAGCTCGCCCCTTCGCCCCGCGCGTCGAAGCTAACCCTCATCCGCCGCGCTAGCTTCGACCTAACCGGCCTTCCTCCCACGCCGCAAGAGGTCGACTCGTTCCTCGCCGACAAGTCGTCCACCGCTTTCGCCAAACTCGTCGACCGGCTCCTCGTCTCGCCCCGCTATGGGGAGCGCTGGGGCCGCCACTGGCTGGACGTCGTCCGCTACTCCGACACCGCCGGCGACGCTTCCGACTACCCCATCCCCCAAGCTCACCTCTATCGCGACTATGTCATTGACGCCTTCAACAACGACAAACCATACAATCAATTCGTCCGCGAACAACTCGCCGGCGACCTGCTTCCCGCCGACTCCGAGCCCCAGAAATGGCAGCAACTCATCGCCACCGGCTACCTGGCCAACGCCCGGCGTTTCAACGTCAACCCCCTCCAGTTCTCCCACCTCACCATCGACGACACCATCGACAATTTCGGCAAAACGTTCCTCGGCCTCAGCATCGCGTGCGCCCGTTGCCACGATCACAAATTCGATCCCATCCCCAACCGCGACTACTTCGCCCTTTACGGGATCTTCCAAAGCACCAAGTATCCGTTCCCTGGTTCAGAAAAAAATCATCGGCCCCAAGGCCTCATTCCTCGCCATCCCGACGAAGTAAACACGGTTCTCAAGCCCTATCTCGACGAGTTGTATAAAATCACCGGTCGCCTCGGCAAGGTCGAAGGCGAAAAGCGGTCGTTCGTCGAAGGCGTTACCCCCAACCGCACCATGGCCGGAATCCTGGCCGAAATCAAAGAACTGGAAGGCAAACGGGACCCCCTGCTCGCCCGTGCGCCGAAAGTCGACATGGCCTATGCGGTCGTCGACGGCAGCCCCGGCAACGCTCGCATTCAACGCCGCGGCGAACCAAAGGATCTCGGCGAAGAGGTCCCCCGCGGATTCCTTGCAATCGTCTCCTCGCAGCCCACTCCTCCGCTCCAAGGGAGCGGACGTCTCGAACTCGCCGACTGGGTCGTTGACCCCGTCAATCCGCTCCCGGCCCGCGTCATGGTCAACCGCCTCTGGCAACACCATTTCGGCAAGGGCTTGGCGCACTCTCCCAGCGATTTCGGCAAACGGGGCAACCCGCCCACGCATCCCGAACTGCTCGACTATCTCGCCACGCGCTTCGTCCAGAGCGGCTGGTCCATCAAAGCCATGCATCGGCTTCTCATGCTGTCGGAAACCTACCAACAAGCCAGCACGGAAAACCCCGCCAACCAGGAAATCGACGCCGCTAACGACTTCCTCTGGCGGTACAGCCGCCGCCGGCTCGACGCGGAGTCCTACCGGGACACTCTGTTAATGACTAGCGGTCAATTGGAGTTCGGCCCCCCGGGCCCTCATCCATTTCCCCACATGGGCACCTGGCAATTTATGCAGCACGGGCCCTTCTCCGCCGTCTATGAATCCAAGCGCCGCAGCGTCTACGTCATGAACCAGCGCATCCAGCGCCACCCGTACTTCTCTCTTTTCGACGGTGCGGACGCGGCCATCAGCACGGCCCAACGCCCGCTCACCATCACTCCTATCCAAGCGCTCTTCTCAATGAACAGCGAACTGACCGCGGACGCGGCCTCGCTTTGGGCTAAGGCCCTGCAAGGGGCCTACGCCACCGACCCACTGCGCCTCCAGGCCGCCTATCGAACCGCCCTCGGACGCACCGCCACCGCCGAAGAGATCTCCCGCGCCGGCCGCTACCTCGCCGAAGCGCGCAAACTCGGTGGCGCTCCGCTAACGAGCTTCCTCCACGCCCTCCTCAGCAGCAACGAATTCCTTTTTGTCGAGTAGCTCATGAACCCACCGCGCCGTAAAGTTATCCGCTCCCTCTTCGCTAGCTCCCTCCTCATGCCCGGCATGATCTCGAACGCGCTGGCCGCCGACGATCCCATGGCCCCCAAGGCACCCCACTTCCCCGCCAAAGCCAAGCGCGTCATCTTCATGTACATGACCGGCGGGGTTTCCCAAGTCGATTCCTTCGACCCCAAACCCAACCTCACCCGCGACCATGGCAAGACCGTCGGCAACAAAAAGCAGTTCCTTGTCCGCTCGCCTTTCTCGTTCAAACGGTACGGGCAAAGCGGTCTCGAAGTCTCCGAGCTGTTCCCTCACGTCGGTCAGTGCGCCGACGATCTCTGCGTCATCCGTTCGATGAAAACGGACGACAACGACCACTTCGGTGCCTCCACCGCCATTCATACCGGATCCACCAATCTCTCTCGCCCCAGCATCGGCTCCTGGACCAGCTATGGTCTCGGAACGGTGAACCAAAAGCTGCCGTCTTTCATGGTCCTCGCGCCTTACCTGCCCTACGGTGGCGGGCAGGTTTGGGGTGCCGACTTTCTCCCCGGTGTCCATCAGGGCACCCGGATCGTTCCCGGGCAAGGCGACCCGATCCCCAACATGAAACGCCGAGCCGAGTCCGCCAGTCTTCAGGAACTCGAACTCTCATGGCTGGCCGAGTTTAACCGCAAACACCAAAAGGGCCGCGAGTCGGATGCCTCCTTGGCCGCCCGCATCAAATCGATGGAGACCGCCTTCGGCATGCAGCAGGAAGCTCCCGAGGTCTTCGACCTGTCCAAGGAATCTGACGCCACCCACGCCCTCTACGGCCTCGAACGCGGCTCCACCAAAGGCTTCGCCTGGCAGTGCCTGGTCGCGCGCCGCCTCGCCGAACGCGGAGTCCGCTTCATCGAACTCATCGATGCCGGAGCCGACATCAACAAAAACTGGGACGCCCACTTCGACCTCCAAACCCACCGCACCCTGGCTCGCAACGTCGACCAGCCCATCGCTGGATTGCTCAAGGACCTCAAGTCCCGCGGCATGTTGGAAGATACCCTCGTCGTCTGGACCACCGAATTCGGACGGACCCCGTTTTTAGAGAAAGCCGACGGGAAAGGCCGCGAACATCACAGCCGCTGCTTCTCGTCCTGGCTCGCGGGCGGCGGCGCAAAGCCCGGCACCACCTACGGCGAAAGCGACGAATACGGGATCGATGTCGCCAAGGATATGGTGCATTTCCACGACTTCCACGCCACCATTCTCCACTTACTCGGCATGGACCATACCAGGCTCACCTACCGTTACGCGGGCCGCGATTTCCGCCTTACCGACGTAGCCGGAACTGTCGTAAAAGGCGTCCTCGCCTAGCCCGAGAGTAGCGATACGATACGAAGGTAGGCTCAAGGCAATCCTATCGCTTTTCCTGTGTACGGTCACCTTCGCCCAAGCCCCGGCGGAGACAATTGCTGGCGCAGTCTTCGACGAATCGGGCGGGGTCGTCCTCGGCGTGGCCGTCCGCATCACCCACGTCGAAACCGGCCTCAGCCGCGAACTGAAGTCCAGCTCCGAAGGCCAGTTCAGCGCGCCCGCACTCCCCGTCGGCCGCTATGAAGTCCGCAGCCAAATCGCCGGTTTTCGCCAGACTGTTCGCGAGAAGACGGTCACCGTCGGCAGCACCACCACCGTCGACCTGAAGATGCAAATCGGTGCCGTCACCGAGGTTGTCACCGTTGCCGCCGCCGACTCCCAGATCGCCTACGATAGCCACAAGGTAGACGGCGGCGTCGGGCGTACCCAAATCGAAGCGCTACCCCTGAACGGCCGCAGCTTTCTTCAGTTGGCGTTTTCCGAACCCGGCGTCTCCGTCCTCGGCGGCAGTTCGGGAAAAACCGTCCTCACCGTCGATGGCGGCAACGTCCGCAACCCGCTCGAAGGCGGGTCGGCGCAGAACTTCTCGCAGGAGGTCGTCGAAGAGTTCCAAATTTCCACCGCCAACTTCGACCGATCCCAATGGCCAACGCCCGCGCACGAGCCGCGGTCAAACCATCCCGAAGCTCTCGCTCCTGGCTACTTACTCCTTCGGCGATAACTTCTCGTCCCAGGACATCCGAGTTACGAAGACGTTCCTTTTCCACGAACGCTATAAACTGAACGCCTTCGCCGAAGGGCTCAATATTTTCAACATCGCCAACCTCGGCGGCATCAGCAACAGCCTCAACAATCCGTCGTCGTTCGGGATCCCCACCAGCCGCGCCGGCCAGTTCTTCGGCTCCGGCGGCCCCCGGGCATCCCACGCCGGCGGCCGCTTCTCTTTCTAAATCGACCTACAGCAGTCGGCGGGCGGGCGAGGGCTTTTTCTCCAGGCGCGCCCGCCGCTTCAACAGTGATTCCGTCTTTCCCAGTCGCAACGCCGCATCGGTCATATCCAGCGCCATCGCGACGTTTTTCTCTTTATGCTCGAAGTATTTCGCCAATTCTTCCAGCGCCCCGCTCTGGTGCGGATTCCTCACCGTCGAAAGCTCTGAAAACATCGCTGTCGCCGCCGCTTCCCTACCCTGTTTTTTCTCGAGCAACGCGCTGTCCCAAATCGTCCGCCACAGCAACTCATCGGGCAACCCCTTCTCAATCGCCCGCCGAAACAACACCGCCGCATCGTCCAAACGCTCGGCCTTCCGCAGCCAGCGCCCCAATCCCACCATTTCCGCACCCCGGTGCAGTTTCACCGTCAACGGCTCCGCAAACGCCCGGGGCACAATCCCGGTTAAACAAGCCAGCGTCACAATGTCCAACGCGTTGTGCTCAAAAATCCCGGCCAATTTACCCGCGTGCCGCGTCCGCAGATACTCAAAGTAAAGATACGGAATCACCGATCCCGGTACATCACCTTGGCGCTCATAGCCCAGAATCTGCGCCTCTAGCTCCACCAGGCGGCAGCTATCAAAGTGTAACTTCCACAGCCGACGCGCCCCATAAAGCAGATCTAAATGCTCCATCCGTCCAAACGGCGGCTTCATCCGCGCCAAGCGATAGCGCGTTTCAAGCAACGGCTGATCGTACGACCGGCCGTTGTAGGTCACCAGCACGTCGAACTGTTCGAGAAACTCACTCAACGCCGTCAGTTGACTCGACTCTTCCCCGTAGTCCCGCATGAAAAACTGTCGGACCTCGAAGCCCTTTTCCGTGATTCCACCCACGCCCACCAGAAACGGGTAGGTCCCCGTCCCCCCGGCCAACCCGGTCGTCTCGGTATCAAGAAACGCCACCCGCTGCGGCGTCGTCACCGGAATCGCCCCGTCCGAGATCGCGTGCAGCAAGTCGGTCGGCCATTCCTCTAACTCGGAAAGTTGCATGCTTCCATGCCGTTGGTGCCGACCCCAAACCCGCGTGCACTCGAAGTGAGTCCCCGCTGCAGTCGTCACCGTCGCCCCAGAAATCCAGTCTTCGATCTTAGGCTTGGGCTGCGTCGAAGGCACCGACGTATACTTCCGGTCTACTTCCGCGATGCGCTGGCGGAGGCTATCGAGCTGGTTGGCTATGGTACTCAAGGATTCGCCTTCTGTTCGCCACTATTCTAGCATCACCAGATGCCAATGACCTTCCACCAAACGCCGCCCACCGCCAGCCACACCACGACATTCACGAGCGACACCAAAAAGCCGATTCGCCACCACTCCCTGTCCGCCACGTACCCGGCCCCGTAGAACACCGGAGCCGACCCTGTCCCGTACGGCGTCAACCCCGCGTTTAAATTCGAAAAATACGCCAGCGGCAACGCGGCCACCATCGGCGGAGCCCCCAGCGCCAACGCCGCGGTGAAGAACGCCGGATACAACGCCGTCACCTGCGCCGTCATACTCGCAAACCCATAGTGAAGATAGAGATACACGAGCACGAGCAACCCCAATCCCACCGTCCACGGCAGGCCCACCAACCGTCCGAACAAAGCGTCGGAGGCCACCTTCACCGCCCCCCCGGCGTTCAACTCGTCCGCCATCATGATCAGCGGTGCAAACCACAAAAGCACATCCCAAGCCTTTGTCTCCCCCAGTAACTCGTCCCAGCTCAGTAACCCGCTCAGTAACTGCGCGCAAATCCCGACCAGCGCCACATAGGCGTTCCCGATCCCATGCCACGGCGAGGTTACCCACCCGATCATCACCACGCCCAGAATCATCACGAGCCGCCACTCCGCCCCGCTCATGGCGCCCAACTCCGCCAGCCGCCTCCCCGCCAACTCCCGGGCCGGCGCCGTATCCGTCAACTCCGGCGGATGCCAACGATGGATGAAGTACGGCACCGCCAACACCGAAACCACCGCCGGCACGCAACTCCCCGCCAGCCAGCCCAGCCATGTAATCTCTACTTTCGCAATCTTCATGACCATCTGGGCGATCAGCGGATTGGCCACCATGCTCGTCAAAAACACCGCCGACGCCAGGTAATTCCCGTGGAAGCAAACCAGCATTAAAAACGAACCGATCCGCCGCGCGGTCTCCCCCGGCTCCGATCCGAACGCCAGGGCCAAACTCCGCGTCACGGGAAAAACAACGCTCCCGCCCCGCGCCGTATCGGACGGCACAAACGGAGCCACAATCATCCCCGCCGAAACCACCGCATACCCCAACCGCAGCGGCGTCGTCGCAAATCGGCGGATCAACAAGTAAGCCACTCGCATCCCCAGCCCCGTGGAACTTACAGCCCGGGCAAACAGGTAAGCCGAGAAGATCAGCCAGACGGTCTGGTTACTAAACCCGAGCAATACCCGATTCGCCGGCACCGTGCCCGTAACCGCCAGCAAGGTCAAAGCCAGCAGCACACAAACGCCCATCACGGCAGGCTTCACCACCAGCGAAAGCACCGTCGCCAGGAACACCGCCAACAGAAGCCGCTGCGGATCCGTGAATCCGTGCACCGGCAGAAAATAAACCGCGAGCCCCGGCACCAACACCGCCGCCCATCGCCACCACGAGAATTGCTGATTCTGTTTCAAAGAGGTCCGCCGCCCCTCATCATATCCCGCCTACCACGAGACGGCCAAGGGAAAGGAGCGTGGCGTCGAGGGGGCGATAGTATGGCTTGGTGTAATGGACCGCGTTCAGCCCCATGAATTCGCTCGGTCTTTCCTTCGCCGTCCAGTGCTCGCTCCCGCCGTGCCTGCTGGCACGCCCTTGACCATTCCGTGTGACCGTAGCATGATCGCAGCGGGTTCACTGAAGCGGGGCGGTAGGTTAGGGGCGAACCCGGGCAATAGCTTTGCCTTTGACGGCATCATTTGGAAATAGTCGTTACGGCGGTCCCTTCGAGGGTTAAGGTTCGGAGACGCCACTTCGCAAGCACGGCGAGGGCAGTGTCGTCGATGTTGGGCGCTAACGCGAGACGGAGCTCTCGGAGCTTGGGCATGGATCCCAGAGCCTGGAGCCCGGCGGCGTTGACGGGGGTTCGACTTAAGTCGAGGACTTCCAGATTTTTAAGGCGGCTGAGTTTTTCGAGGCCGGGGAGGGATTTTCGCTCCTCCTCTTTCAGACCGGGGCGGTCAGCTCCCTGGTCGCTGCGGATGGCTCCGCTGAGGCGGAGCGTGACCAAGTTTTCGAGCCCGCCAAGTTCTTCAAGCACGGCGGGGGTGAGGGAGATTCCCCAATAGCCGGAATCGACTCGTTGCATGCCGGAGAGGTCGAGATGCTTGAGATTAGGGATGAGCTTGAGGGCGGATAGGGCCGCCACTCCGATGCGGGTGCCACCCAAGGCCAGCGATTCGAGACGGGGGAGATCCGCTAGTAACTCGATACTACTATCATCGATTTGAGAGTAACTAAGGTCGAGGTGTTTGAGAGCGGCTAGTTTGGCGATGTGCTCGAAAGCTCGGCTGGTGAGGCGGGTGCCGCGGAGGTTGAGGCGTTCGAGTTTGTCCCAGGTAGTCAATGCGGCGAGGCCTTCGTCGGTGATGAACTCGGCGAAGTAGAGGTCGAGTTCGCGGACGCCTTTGAGATCGCGGAGGCGCTCGAGGCCGGCGTCGGTGATTCGCGTCTGGGCTAGGCTGAGGCGGCCCAGATCCTGGCGGAGAGCGATTTTGTCGAGATCCGCGTCGGTGATCCAGGTGGCGGTGTAGTCCGCGAAGAGGAGTAAGAGTAAAAGCTTCAT
>Ga0209086_10000623_pt1 | contig 30440 bp, 46 predicted proteins | sample M_130207_XF_Meta_FD_187312 | JGI IMG/M metagenome (GOLD analysis project Ga0209086, IMG submission 187312) | Freshwater microbial communities from Lake Montjoie, Canada to study carbon cycling - M_130207_XF_MetaG (SPAdes) (version 2) | ecosystem: Environmental > Aquatic > Freshwater > Lake... | reverse complement strand
TCACGCAGTCATCATGATAACCTGTAGGAGCGTTGTAACGAACTCCAGTAGCTGTATATTGATACTCAAAAATATCTAGTTCATCTTTGATGTACCCTGAAGGATAAGATACTTCGTTATTGTGGATCGTAGAAGCTAGTAATTCCATTAGTTGTTGCTTTGAACTTGCAGTATACTTAAATCCGTTCATTGTACTAAAGGACTTTTGCAGGTCTTCGGTTATTGCATCCCCTACGCCTGTGCTATCTATCATAACAGGTTTGCTTCTATCTATTGTAAGTATTGTTTCTTTTGTCTGCTTCCAATCTTTTTGAAATCTATTAAAGTAGCAAACAGCTCCGTTAATATCTAACCCTACTATTACCGTCCAGTCAAAAGACTTTGCTAAATCTATTCCATAGTAAGAAGGTTGAAGATTAGATAATGGCTTTATACATTCGTTTATCTTATTGCTTCCAAATGGATTTGCAGCGTTCTCCATTGGATTCGCCATGTATTCCTGTTCAAATACTGCTTCAGGTAATTGTCTACGAGCATCATCTATTTCAGATTTATCAATATAAGGATTGTCATAAGTAGTAAATTTAAAAGACTGCCAATCTTCGCCACCTTTCATAAATAAAGAATAGAAGTAATTTTTACCTTTAGGAGTTGACAGGAATAACGCCTTGCCTTTATAATCGGTTAGCGTAGGTCTTATTGAATTTAGCCACCCATCCTCTAGGTTAGGAATAAAGGAAGCTTCATCTATTACTACTAAATGAAATTTGCGACCTCTTAAATTATCTAATCGCTCCCCTGTAAAGAATTCAACCGAACCTTTGTTAGGGAAGTTGATAATCAAATCAGACTTGTTATTTTCAAATGGGATAACCTGTGTAAGTTTCTCAAAGAATGTTTTTGCTAGTTTATAGGTAGGAGTTATATAAGCAACCTGATAACCCTTTAGAGCATTGGATATCATTTCAACCTGTGAAAGTTCCGACTTACCGAACCTTCTGCCACACATCACTACTCTAAATCTTGATGAACTATCAAGGATTACTTGTTGGTTAATATGTGGTTCAGAAAGTTCTAATCTCATTTATTGTTTTTTATACCCTATCGCATATAATTTGACGAAAAATGTCAATTTTATACCCTATCGCATATAATTTATAATGTGATTTAATGGTAAATTTTCCACTATAAGTTAATTTTTGTAGAATATTTCCTACTATAATGTGATTTTTTGCACAAAGCACTTATTTTAAGCACCTTTCGCAAATCACTCCTTCATTTCTTCAGGATCTTCTATTCCATCCCATTTATTCATAATGTCGCTTTTATCATTCATTAAATACTTATTCCTTTGTTATTGTGTTATATTCTGCACATCTTACCTTGCAGTTTGTGTATAATAATGCACATTAGGATATTTTATGTATCTGAATGTGCCGAGCATAATAAGTATAATCTTTGTGTAAATTGTACTGCGTTAAGCTCATTAATAAATACCTTGTTGTTATTTCATCAGATAACATACCTAATATAATTTCAGTATTATTCCCTGAATTGAAAAGAACTATCTGCCAACTTTCATTCGCTATCATAATCTTTGCCACTTAAATAATCAAGTAAAAGAACAACACCTATAAATAAGGAAACAATAATTAAAGGAATAAGTATCAAATCAGTATTAGCCATTTTAAAGCGATTTAAAGTAGTTTATTTGTTTTGTGATAGATTATATTACTTTTCATTTAAAGTGTCTTAAATTGGCTTAAAATAACTTATAGGATAGTTTTACCTTTAATAAAGACTACTTCAATCTTTCCGTCTTGTTCCACTTGTGTCTTTTCAACTAACCCATTTAAACGCTGTGTAATGCTGGGATTATACTGCCCAACCATACCCCCTTGAATTTGATCTTGTCTAATTTCTTTTTTCACATATGTACAGATAGCGTAATAATCTTCATAAACATTTTCTCTATTCTCAAAATAATTAGATACAGTTACTTTAAAATTCTTATAACAATACACTTCAAAACCTTCCATAGTCAATGGAACTTCTAAAGGTTCTTTAACCATTTCAGCTGTCCTTTGGCAAAGCTGGTGTCTATATCTTGGATTGTCTTTAGTGAATTGTTTATATTCATTAAACATTTCTAATAACCTTTCAGGTGTTTCTATGTATTTATTTTTACCCATATTATTTTTTGTATTTATAACAGTTTTCCTTTAAAGTAATCGCACATCTTTTCCATTTGATATAAATAATAAGTAGTGAAATCCTTATATCCTTCAGGTGTTTGTTCATAGTTTTTATATAAAATTGCTCTTAATCTTTGTGAAGGTGTTTTATTAGTTTCGTAATCTGCTTTTAAATTGCTAATATCTTCTTGTTCAGACTTGTTAAATGCTTCAGGTTTAATGGCTAGATATACAAATTGCTGATTAAGTCCAAATATTTCAGCTGCTTTATTAGGTGTTAGTTCTTGTGTGCCAATAGTTAATCTTATTGTCTTGTCCTTTCTTGAAGATATGGTTTCTATTTGACCAGGTAGTAATATCATATTTTTATACTTTTACTTCCATTTTTATATTCTTTAATATTATTCATATAATCACCCCAATATTTATTAACCATTTCTTGTTTATTATATCCGTATTCTTTTCCTTCTGCATGGCTACCTATATGAGTAGCTAAATAATCCATAGCATAATAAGTTTTAAATCCTGCTACATAAACCCTTTCACAATAATCTAAATCAATAGGACCATATGGAAACATTGACTCATTAAATAATCCTACTTTATCAATAACTTCTTTTTTTATTATCCAATTGCTTATTATATGTTCATTTTGAATTGAATATCTTTTATGGTCTATTGGACTTCCTATTATTCCTGCATTGTCATAATTTTCTAAAGCTATAAGTTTTTTTAATAACCAATCTTTAGGTTCTTCAATATCATTTGCTAAAAATGTAATAGCTTCATAGTTGCCTTCTTGAAAAGTATAAATGCCTTCATTCAAAGCGTTAGATATTCCTTCAACATTTATAAACTTTACATTAAATGGAAATCCTGATTGTTCTAAATTATTATAAATTATATCTAAAGGTCTATTTCCATAAGTCAAGCAACAAACTAAAGTATTCATTTTTTTATATTTTCAGATAAATATTTAGCAGGATTTCCAACATATTTAGAAAATGGCAACATCTTTAATCCTTTTGTTATTACTGCTCCCATACCTATCATACAATTATTTGGTATAGTTTTATTTTGATGAACTACTGCATTTAATCCTATGTTACAATTATTTTCTATTATAGAATGTCCGCCTATTTTAGCTCCACAGCTTATAGTTACATTATCTCCTATTAAAGTATCATGACCTATATGGCTATGTTTCATTAAATAACAATCATGACCAATATAAGTTCTATGCATTCCACCACCATCTATAGTTACATGACCTGTTATCCTTGTGCCTGATTTAATAATAACACCAAAATTATTGCTTTCATGTCCTTTCCATTCAGGTTCTAATCCTATTAAACAATAAGGACCGATAAAAACATTATCTTCTATAATAACATTATTTCCTATTATTGCTGTATCATGTATTACTTTCATTATTTACTTATTTGTTCGTTATACCATCTATATACAGTTACTAAAAAGTTAGATACACATACCGGACAAGTCCTCTGATAGTGGTAATGTGGATGCTCAACTTTAAAAGCTTCTAATATTTCATTTTGTATCTCATGACTAAAATTTACTATTTCCTGACTTGCCATATAAAAATCGTAAAAGTGCTTATGCTTTGATAAGATTTTCAAATGCGGCTTTTCTTGTTCTATTGATATCAAAGATTGAGTAGTTTTCTTTTGCCCACTCGTAGAGCTTTTCGCCATAATCTATTCTTTTATTTGGATTCAAAATTAAATCTTTTAGGTGTATGAACCAATCTTTTTGTGAATTAACCCAAAACACTGGAGCATCTTTATCCCTGTTGTATGGTTCTACATTGGAACAAATAACAGGAACTTTCTTACACGCTGCTTCTAACATTTTTAAATTAGACTTGCAACCATGCCAATCAGTTTTTTCTAAAGGTACTAACATAATATCAGCATATTCATAATGCTGCATGTAGTTAATAGGTTCTAAAGAATGTAGTTTTGTATAGGGTAACGAACCATTGCAAGTGAAGGAATTAAACATACTATCCCAAATGTATTTAGTTACAGGATCAGTATCATTGTATCCAGCTAATACCATTTTTATTTTACTTGCTAAAGGTTTCAATCTTTGCAAAGGATATCTTAAAATATCTAAATCGTGTTGATGTGTGCAACCACCTGCCCAAAATATTCTTACTCGTTCATCTTCTACTTTAGTATCTGTAAATTGGTGGTAACCGAATGGCAAAGCGTTTGGAATTACTAATATGTTTGAATTGAAAGGTTTAATCTTATTAGCTAGTTTTTCATTTGTAACAGTTATCAGGTCTGCTTCCCTAAAGTTGTTTTCTATTATCGGCTTCCTATCTAAATAATCAAAGTAGTTTAAATGGTTAGGTGGAAGTATCCAGTCATCGTCCATATCCATAACTACCTTTACTCCCATTTGTTTTTTTACTTCTTGCCAATCAGAATCTAAAGCAGACAAACGATTATAGAATACTATATCCCACTTTTCGCTTTCAAGTATTTCATAAGTAGGAACATCAGTAACAGTAGCTTTTATTTCTCCCATATATGCTAAAGGAACTACTACTCTGTGAAGTGTACATCCTGACATCTTACCGCCTAGTCCTAGTATTTTCATCGTAGGTAAATTTTATTTTCTTCTATGCCATCCATTTTTACAATCTTCAAACCTTTATATTCTAACTCACCGATAGGACACTCATCAAATAATTCATTTGAAAGGATATCGTAATTGTTTGGACTTACTATAAATTCGGTATTTTCTACCTTACCAAATTCAACTAACATTTTATCTAATACTTCAGTTATCATTTTATTTCATTTTAATTCCTAAAAATCCAGCTCCAAATATTATGGCTGTAAATTGACTTATTTCAATAGGTAAAAAATAAAGTGCTACAGCAGACCATACCGATAAGCAAGTAACACAATCAAACGGTTTAATTCTTTGGTGCGGCATCATTGAAAATCCTTTCTTAAATGCTTGTGGAATACCTGCTACATTAACAAAGTAATAAGCAAATAGAAAAGCTGCTAGTGGTATAACTATCATAAAGTATTATTAATGGCTTTTTTTAATTCTGCTTTAGTCTTTTTAATTACATCGTACACATGACTTTTAGGTATCTTAAAGTAGTTAGCAACCTTAATAGAGCTGTTAAATTCTAAATACTTATTGAATATTATAGCTTCGTGTGCATCATTCGGTCCTTTATCTATCTTATTCGTTAGAATGTTTTTAGCCAAGTTTACCTTATAATCAGGGATTGTATTTTCAGAGTACATGCTTTTTAATTCATAAGCATCATAAAAATCTTTCTTTTTAAACTTCTTATAAAATTCAGTATTGCTACTAGTACCCATGTACCAAATCATTTTTAAGGTATAAGGAATTAAGTTGTTTTCTTTATTCAGTCTTATTATTTTCTTGCAGTCTATTGATAGGAGTGCCATTGCCATTTCTTGCCTAATGTCATCCTGAAGCTCTAAAGGTTGAATTTTACTTATCAATTCAGTTACTTTTGGATGAAGATAAATTTGCTCAATATATTTTGAACATTTACTCATTGAAGCATAAAGATATTATTTTTCTTTTATCCTTTCTTTATTTTATACTTATCAATAATTTCTTGTAAATCTAATCTTGAATACTTTGCTATTTTATTTCTTGCCTTCCGTTCTAAATCCTGTACGAATTTATCGCCATACCTATCTACTAATCCCATCCGATAATTAATTAAGTTGCCATGCATAAAATTATTGCATCTTAAACACTGCCCATGTACGTTTAATTCGTCAAAGGTTAAAGCTGAATAATGCCCTGCATTGAAGTAATGCCCTGCATGGTCTATATCAGCACCGCATGAAATACAACCTTTGTCTTTATCCCTTTCTCTTATCCAGGTGTTGAATGTTGTTTGTGCCTTTGCTTTAAGCTTTGGTAGTGTTAGTGATGGTCGCATAATTAATTTGTACAAGCACAATCAAATGCAGGTTTAATTTCGTTTAAATCATAATCTTTGAATAAATTATTTTTAGCAATATCTCTTAATTGCTTTATAGATATTCCATTAAAATAAGTATAACCTTTTTTATTTTGTTCTTCATCTTTAATCCATTCATCAGCTAATTCAGGATAACTTGATAAAATTGATATTACTGCATTTTTACCTTTCATAAAGCATAGAGTACAATTTCCAAGAATTGAAGGTATTTCTAAATTATATTCTTTTTTACTCCAATACTCATTTATTGCTTTTTTATTTATTTCTTTATCAAATAATGGGAATTTATCAATAACACCTTTCCACATTTGTTTTCTTCTTTTAACTCTTAAAGGTTCATCGTGTCTAAATCCTATAAAATTTTCATAGTTCTTTATTCCAATACTACGCAAATATCTTCTGCAAGTTTTTATTTTTAATTCTACTGTACAAAATCTTTTCATATTATTTGGAATATTTGCATATTTATTGTGCTTTAATAGTTCTGAAAATGGATTTTCTGAATTTTTATATTTTAATCTTATAATTGGTATTCCTTCATGAGCTTCAAAATCATTTATAAATTTATAAGTTTTTGAATGTTCTCTGCCTGTATCACAAAATATAACTAAATCATCTTTACGATATTCGTTAATAGTCATAAATGCAGAAGTTTTACCGCCACTAAAGTTTATTACTCGTTGCATAATCTATGAAAGCTATTTTTTTAGCTAAATTTTTTAGTAAATTAACTTCGTTTCCTTTGATGTTTTTAGCTCCACCTTCATACATTTGACAGAACTGGTTGTATTCAATCATATCTTCTTTTCGTAAACTTTGAGCTTGAACATATAAAGTTTCCTTTCTGAACCTTGCAGCTTTCTCATAGATGTTAATCTTTTCTTCTTTAGAAAGTTTTATTAATCCTAATCTTTCAGCATAGTCAAACAGGTATGGCGGAGTGAAATTTATGTTTAAATCCTTTCTGCTTAAATATTCGTTAATATCTTCTTGCATTTCTTTTACTGTTGTTTCAGGCATAGGTAAAGTTTTTTGTTCTATTGGTTTTTCAAATTCTTTTAGCATCATTGCTGACCATTTCCGGTAAGCGTTGAATATTCGCACAAAGTATTCTAGTGTAAACTGATCATAAGGTTTATAATCTTCAACATCAAGTTGATTATTTATTGCTTTGTCAAAAGCTAAAGTTAATTCATTTATTGACCTGTTAGGATAGTTTTTTCTTATGTATTGAAATAATAGAATCATTTGTTCATCAGTTGGTACATGATGATTTCTTAACCCTATCATCCAAAATATTAAAGAAAATCTTTTTGATAAATCTTTATCACTTGCTTCAGATAGTTTTTGTGATTGAATAGCTGACCTAATCAAATCTATCGGAGTAGTTTTTGTAGAAGTTAAATTTTTCTTCTGCTGTAGGTTTTGTAGATCCATTTTCAAAGTTTTGTTTTTTAATCCAATTTATAAAATGCTGATAAACTTTATTTTCTGAAGTGTAAAATTCTTCGCCTGTTAGATTCTGAATTTTAAATACTTCCCAAATATCAGTTATTTGCTTTTGTGTAATTGTTTTTTGTTTTTGAATTTTAAATTGTTCAATTATAGATTTTGTGTAATGTTCAGGTAATTCATTAAAATCTGAAGAAATAAATTTTTTACTTTTTATTATAATTTTATTATTTATAATTACATCTTCATTTTCATTTTCATTTTCCATATGTTGAACATATGATTCAGATATGTTTATCATATCTTTTTTCTTTCTATTGTTTTTTCTACTTTCACTATATGATTTCCTTTTTTCAGATTCTTCATATAATCTTTTATTTATAAACTTATTTTCTATTATTTCAAATTTTGCGAAAATGTCTTCATCATATGATTTACATATGTTCAACATATCTTTTTCAGATAATGGACCTTTTTGATGTTGTAAACATAATAACCTAATATATTTACCAACTTGTTCATCAGTCATTAAATAAGTTCCAGTAAGGAAATCATTTGAATAAAATAAAAATGCAGGATCTTTAGCCATAAAATAAAAAAGGGATTATCAATGGTGGTAGCATTAACAATCCCCTTTAATTAGAAATAAATATTTCGGTTTGACTACCACTTCAAAACGAAATTGTATGCAAATATACATTAAAATCCTGTTTGTTCAGTCCAATGTGGATAATATTTTAAAGTACCATATACCATTAAATAGATACTTTTTACTTTTTCCCTAAAAAATTCATCTACTTCTAAATAATTATTAATCTTTTTAACAGCATGAATAATAGTTGCATGATCCCTATGGTTCATTAAAAAAGCTATACTTTTTAAAGACATGCCCAAATGCCTATCGTGCCTTAATACATGAGCTATTATATGCCTTGCTTCTACAAGTTTTTTATATCTTAAATGTCCTAAAACTAGCGAAGGACTTGCACTATAAAAATCGCATATCTTATTAATAATCTTATTACTGTTTAATATTTCAGTTTTTACTTCTATCCTATGATCTACACAAGGTGAGCAAAATTCAGCTAATTCGTTCATAATGTTTTAATTTGTTTTTTAATTGTTAATGATTTTTCTTTACGTTCCTTGTAAGATTTACCCCTTAATTCTACTTCTTGTTCCTGTATCTTTTGTCTTATCCTTCTAATGCTTTCAGGACTTGAATGATACCCAGCACAAAAGTTTTTAAGAAATTGATGAGCTGTGATATTATGTAAGCTTTCTTCACTTTCATTATACCAAATAGAAGCTATTAACTTATTATCTGAATCCCTTAAATGTGGATGCCTAACAAGTAAATCTTTTACTTTAATTTTGATAGTTTCGTTTAATTTAATCATGATATTCATTTGTTGCAGGACATAACCAACAGTCAACTTCGTTAACATTGAACATATCCGGATTAATAAATTCTGATAATTGGCTACAAATAAAATTAACCCTGTAAAAGCTTATACCTAGTGAAGCTGCTATGTCGTGTCTATCTATTCCACTTTTAGCAAGGTCTAATATTCTTTTATTCTTATCAGTTAAGCTTACCATTGCTTTAAGTTTATAAGGTCATTAAATGTGGTTTCTGCTATTGCTTTGTTTTTAGCTTTAACATAACCGTAGATCATTACTTTCTTTTCTCCTGGTTCTTTTACTAACCATGGCTTTGGCTTAAACTCTTTTTTTGGACTTGCTTTCATTTTTGGTTTCATGTTTTATTTCTTTTGGGATAAATTCGTGTGATAATAATTCTTTTTGTATGTGGAACTTTATTCCTGACTCATGGAGCACAAGTAGCATTTCTATATTGTTATCTAATATAGCGACCTTATCGCCTCTAACTCCATATACTTTGCGACTTGCAGCTCCTTTGATTTCAGTATTTAAATACATCCATATCATTTGCTTAATGTTATTTTGTATGATGAAGTAGATGTTTTTGTAGGTGGGTACACTCTAACTATTTCATCACCGATAACAACTTCCATGCCTTCTGCTGGAATTGTTTTTAACCATGCTTTACGGTCAGAAATTAGCGTTTCTATTTCAACAAGATTACTTTCTACTTCTATAAGTGCTGAATCATTGCAGCCGCTATAATCGTATTTAGTACCTGTTTCAGCTAGTTCTATTTTAGCACCTGAAGGATTAGTTATGTCTTTGCCATTCTTACCTACTTCTTCCCTTACATATTCCGTAAATTCTTTGCTGGACCTAACCTCTTTAATAAAGTTTTCCATTACTGTAAGTGCTTCAGCTGCTTCTAATATCCTTCCGTTACTCATAAGCTCATTAATTGAAGATTGAGCTATTACTTTTATTTGTGTCTTTGTAAGACCTGATGTTAATACTGGTAGCATAATTTAATTTTTAGTTGTTAATAATGTTTCTACTTCTTTAGATATCTTGTAGACTAATTTAATTTTAGCAATGGTTGTTTCTCCAGCGTCAAGCTTTGCCTTTGCTTTGTTAAAGGTATCACTTCCTTTATTTAACCATGGCTTTTCAGGTTCTGAAGGTGTACCGTTTCCGTAGGTAGCTTTGTTTCCGTCATCATCTTCATCAATGTTTAAAGTAAGGATAGCAGCTAAAGCATATCTTCTTTGATAGGTTAAACAGCTTCCCCTTCCTTGTGGATCATCCTTTACAGGTTTCATTTCATAGTTGCATTCTATCCATTCTCCGCTTTCGCCATGAATAAGGATTGAAGTAAGTCCATTATCGCCATTTGGAAACTGTGTTACAGCTAATCCTGACTCAATCAATGGCTCGTTAATCCCATCCAAGATGTTACTTAATGAAGCATAAGCAGATTTAAAGAAAGGATTCTTTGCATCCTTTTTAATGGTATCTACTTTAAGCTTGAATATTATCAAAGCTTTGGCAAGGTTTCCGATTGTGTTACTTTTGTTCATTTGTGTTTTGTTTATGGTTAATTAATTGTCCTACTTTAAGTACGTATTGTCTATTTATATTTTTCTTTGATAATTCTAGAAGCAGAGTTATAAGGTTGCTGTGCTTCTTCTTGTTCATCATTCGTGTCTTGTTCATTGTAGTCTGATAATTGATAGATTAAGTAATAGGTTGCGAATATTCCAGCGGCTAAAAAGATTAAGCAGAAAATCATTGTAAAGGTTTTTGAAGTGATAAAATGTAGTTTTGTAAGCTGTCAAGTATTAGTATCTTTTCATTTGCCGTAGCTGAAGAAGTTCTAATAGATTCAAGTAATAATTCCCAAGCGTCTTTCATGTTTGTTTAGTTTAGTTGTGAAAAATAAAGTAAAATAAATGTGTAACTCCAATTACTGTAGTAACGATAATTGAAGTTAAAATAAGTAAAGCAATTTTAAATTTAATTTTTGTCATTTGTTTAGTTTTAAGGTTAAAAAAATGTGCGTTGTGTCTGTCGCACCCCAGCGTCTTTGGTTAGTTTAAAATAATGAAACACATTCGTTAGTAGTTTTTATATTACGATTTAAGCATTTCCAATATAAATCTCCACTAAACATATCATATTCATTATAATTAATAATATTATTTTTTAAAGCAATCATTAAATTTTTTGCAAAACTAAAAGCATCTGAAGTATTTTCTATTTCAGATAATTGAAAGTGAAGTTCTCTTTTTGTGATTGTGTTTGTCATTTTGTTTAGTTTTAATTGTTATTGTTTCAGTTTGATAAATCAAAGATATATACATTAGACTTCTAAAACAAATATTTTTGAAAGTTTTTTTAAAATAATTTTATTGATAAGCTGAAAGTCATATAAACATTGAGTTATTATAAAAAGAAATATATTAAAAGTAGGGTAAAAAAAGGACCGAAGTAGAAACTTCAGTCCGGAACTAAACAAAACCTATGAAAAAAACCCGCCTAATCTTCAGTATCTTCTTCAAACAATTCATCATGCATTTCATTTATGCAGTCATCAATTATTCTTAATGATTTTCGTAATATTCTTTTAATTCGCCTTGCACCTTCCTTACTCATTATACCAGTGTCCATTCCTTCAATAGCAGAAATAGCATAGAAAGCACAACTAATATAATCAGATCGTGTGGTCATTTCAACCTCGCCTTCAAGCAGTAATTGTTCTTCCTGGATTATTTCATCTTCAGTAGGTTCTTTAATTTCATCCATTAGTTTTGATTTTTAAGTATTTCTAAATCAGGTCGTTCTTCATCTACTCGCCTTCCCATTTGCTTTTCATTTATTCTTATAGAATTTTGCCTACGGTATTGCTTACACATAGATTCTAATAATGCTATTCTCTCACTCATTGGATATACAGCCAATAGACTGTCAATTATTTTTCTCATGTTTTTATTTGTCGGTTTTTGTATGTGTTTTAAAACAAGTCTTACAGATGTATTGCACCTTCTTTACTCCGGTTGCGCTCGTTCTTCTTTTATTTATTGTTATTTCATCACTGCCACATTCAGGACAGCTTCCCCTATCTTGCCCAAAGGTAACTCCATAATGTGTTTTAGCTTCAATATGCAATGATAATTCTTTAAACACTTTCTCCAATACTATCACATCCATCTTGCAGTACTTTACCATTTTAGACATGGATGCTTTACACTTATTGAGCATTATGTCTTTCCACATTCCGTAGTCGGTTTTTATTTTTTGCCCTACTCCTAGAAATTTAGCTATATAATCTAACTTATTTGAATTGAATTTAAACTTTGATCTACTTATTTTTAATGTATCAATGGTAACGTATTTAGGAAACATTTGTATTCGGTGGAATAAGCACCTGGTTCTTATCCAGCTTAAGTCAAATCTATCCCCATTATGCCCTATCAGTTCATCTGCTTCGTTTGCTATCTTTACAAACTTTTCTAATAGCTTTTTATCGCATTGCTTACTATCCCATTCTAAAGAATGTACTTCTTTGCTATCTTCCCACTTATAACAAATACACATGATAGCCCTTTCTTTAATAATGCTTTCAGGACCAATGTTCAGTTTGAATCCTGACTGCCAAAATAACCCAATATTAGCACTTACTTCAATGTCAAAAAATAAACGTTTTCGGTTTGTTCTGACTTGTTTTAAATTCATATTGTAAAGTATAGGTTTGCTTCTTCTTTTCTTCTATTCACTAATCCCTGTAAAACCTTTTCTCCAGCTGTAATATATTTAGTTTCAAACCATTCCCTTATTTCTTTATTACTTGCCTTTCTATTAATCATACTAAATAAAGTACTTGAACCGCCTGTATTCCATGTATAAGAAACTAAACTATCAAACTGATTCTGATTCAAAGATATAGTTATTTTCTTATTCACGATACTTTCAAACTTCGGTAATAAATTAACAAGTAATGCTTCAGCTCTTTTTTGTGTTATCTTATCCCCTTGCTTTACTTTAGTATTATCTTCATAGAAGGTGTTACCAAATCCAATGGTCCAGTGTCCTGCACTGCATTTATAACTTTCTAACTTACAACCTTCCCACTTCTTAATAAGATTAATACAATTTACGCTTGGTAACATACGCTATGAATAAAATTAAAAATAATAATAACCAAAAAGAAATTTTTAAAAATACCTTATACTTAACCTCATACTTTGCCCTATCTATTAGAGCATTATCCCTTTCAATAGTAATACTAATTAATTTAGCATTATCTATTTTGTATATTGTATCGTGTATTATCGGATATTTACGTATCACATCCCTGTACTTTGTCACTATCTTTTGACAATCTGTGACAAGTCTAATATTGACAACTGTGTCAAACTTTATTAAGGTGTCTATTTTAAGCTGATTTAAGCTGTCTACTTGCTGAATCCATAACTTGTATTGACTTGAATCAGAAACTGCTTTAAATGGTTCGCATGGATACCACAAAGCACATTTCTTTGCAGTTGCTTCAGGATAGGTTTCCTGTGCCTTATTTAATTGCTTATTCGCTATCTTGACTGAATAGCAAGAAGTTAACAAAAATAAAAGTAAAAAATATTTTGCCATCTAAATAAGTTTATTATATTTGCAGCACGGAGTATTTCCGAAGATGGATCTAAAATTGCATAAGGTAATCGGAGTTAGTTTCTACTAGCTCCTTTTTTTATTTACCTGTAACGTCATGGTCTTTAGATAAGAAACCTAAAGCAGCTAAAGTACCTGCAAAAACTAACTTACTAATAGAAGCAGCGTCTAAATGGTATCCTGTACCTTCTACGATTGGCTGAATTGCAACGATAACAGCTAATAATAATCCTACTAAACTTGTTTTGTAACTTTTCATTTTATATATTTTTTGATGAATTTAATAACTCCAGGTAAGTTGTTAATGATGCTTGTAATACTAGCAACAATAGCAAAGAACCCAAGCACTTGGGAAGAAGTTAAAAAGGTTCCTATTGATAATCCCCAAATAGTAATAAGGTCTAAATGTTTCATTAAATATAAATTAAATATTGTAAATGTTCAGTAGGTATTTCACAATCTGCTATTTCAAATACTTCAGGATATTGAACAATAGAAGGATGTTCTTCTAATGGCTTATCCCATCCTTCAGTAATTAATACTGTATATGTTTCAGTATCTTTTTGTCTTATGTGTTTCATATAAATATTATTGTGCGAAATATTGAATTGTTGCTCTTGCTGTTGAATATCCTGCAGCAAATCTTGAAATTAATATTTCATATCCTGTGCCACCTGAATTTATCCTTAATTCAGAAATACCACCATTAATAGTTGGACTCATTCCACCTGTTGTTACTGCTGTTGATAAAGTTCCACTTCCTATATATAAATAAGAACTATTTGCTGTTGAACCTGTTGGTATTTCAGGTGTAGGACAATCGGAAGGTAAAGCACATGATACACTTGTTAAAGCAACTCCAACTGTTGTATAAATCAAAGTAAGTCTTAAAGTAACTAATTTACCTACTTGAAACCATCTGTAAGAATGATTTGTTGTTCCACTTGGTGCGGTTGTTCCACTCCATGTTATTGATCCTGTGTAAGCTTTTTGTGCAGAATCTCTGAACGTTTGTGTTGCCTCACTTGCCGCTGCATTTGTATTATTAGCATTGAATGTATAAGCAGCTGCAAACTTTCTTGAGTAAGGAGTTAACATAGAAGCAGTATCTGAAATATTTACTTTTAAATTTACAGCTGAAGTTTTAGCATAATTAGTTAACATTGAAGCTGTATCTCCACTTCCTATTTTCCCATTAAAAGTAGTGTATTGTGTATTAGATAATAATCCCCTTGTAACTCCTGAAGCAGAAGCATTAGGTATGTTAAAAGTGTGTGTAGTTCCCGAAGATGTTATCTTAAAAGTACTATTTGTAGAATCTAAAGCAAATGTTTGAACTGCACCACTTAATCCATTAAGAGCAGTCATTCCTGTACCTGCCATTATACCACTTTGTTGTGTTACAGTAAGTATTGTGGAAGGAATTATAGGATGGACAAATGGAGTAGTTTGTGCTGCTTCATATAGTAATCTAACGTGTGTGTCTGGTGTACTCCACATTAATTGATAATAATCTCCAGCAACTATATCTAAAACATAATTCCAAGAAGCAATAATTGCAGATGCAGCTGCTCCTCCTGTTAATATTATTTTGCCACCACTTCCAGCCACATCAGTTCCATTTTTTCTTAACCATATATCTACAGCATCAGTGCCACTATTTGTTCTATCAAATTGTGCTGAAAATTGAATGTTATATATTCCTGTATTTGCTATTGTTATTCTTGTTAAATTACTTCCATCACTTACTATTGTTATTCCATTAGTCAAATCAGTTATTCCAAACTTCATTGCATATGGAGTATTAATAGCAGCAGCAGTCTGAATAGTATTGTCTTGAAAAGCTCCATAATAACCTACAGGAGCAGGATTAGTTCCTACACTATCTTTAATCGCATATCTTGTAGAACCGATAAAATATATTATTGAATCCTTGCCTAAAGTCCTTGTAATATTATTAATAAATTTATTTGTTGTATCAGTCTTTCGTAAATACTTTGTAAGCATAGCTGAAGTGTCTGAAATATTAAGCTTTAAATCACTAGAACTACCACCGCCTTTAATAGTATCCCATACCGCTGTTTTAGGATTGTAAAAGTAAAATCTATTATTACATGAATCAAAAGCAATAGCACCAAATTTTAAGACATTGCTTTTTAATGTAGGAACTCCACAAAAAGTAGGTATTTGCAAAGTGCTATCAAAGCTCATCCTGTGAGCTGCATAACCGTATTGCGGCATTGATTGATAAACCTGCCCTTTACTGAATAAACTTAAAAAACAAAAAACTGCTATTAGTATTTTCTTCATAACTTAATTATAAACTCTTATTTCTATACAAGCTGTATTACCATTTCCTAAAATATCATTAATATTACTTGATCCATTGCTTACTATTACATCAACTCCAGTAGCTGTACTTGACATAGCCATAAATAAATACATAGAATTATTATCATCACTTATTTGATTTGTAAAACACACTGTTTTATTAGCAGTAAATATTGAATCACCACCTGCATATAAAGTGTAATTGCCTGGACTATTATAAACCCAAGTTAAAGTTGAAGTAAAATCATTTTCTAATACAGTTGCTACAGGAGCAGCATTTGAAGCTTGTGTTAATATAGCAGTATAAACCTGGTAAGGTCTATTATATTTGCTATCAACAATATCTACTAACATTGTTCCTACTCTAGTAGCAGTATTTGCATTTGCAGTGGTTTCATCTCTGATAATTTCTGCTTGTTCTAATAAATTTGAATCCGGTTGTTGTGCCATATTTTTTATTTTTTAATTAAAAGTATTATCAAAAGTTTCATCAAATAATCCTGTTTTAATAGGAATTGAACAAGCGTCAAAATCAGATACTAAACTAATATTAAAAGTTAACTGCACGCCACTTAAATAATCTTCAAACTTTTCAGTTATTGCAGTCCAACTTATTTGTGAATCTATTGTGTAAGGATTATATCCGTTTCTTAATTTGCTAACTATATCAGCTGCTATGCTATGCATATCTGAAGTTACTTCAGTTTCAAATTCACTCTCTACACCGCTTTTATCTAAAAACCACATTTGAATATTAAAAACTTGTTCCCTTCCTATGTTATAACCCCCTGAATTTATTGCAAAAGAAGCTAAAGGATAAACAGGTTGGTCATCCCAATTTAACCACTCTACTGGAGTCGCAAACCTTACTGTGTTTATCATTGCATGACTTTGCAGTAAGTTTGTTATTTCCGTTGTTAGTTGTTTGTAGGTCATTAAATTTTTGTTTTACTTTGTCTATGTACTCTTTTTTGTACCCTTTACTCATAAATTATTTTGAATTAACGATATAAGAACGTAAACAACTCCCCTGCTAAAGTTACATCACCTGTAGGTAAAGTAACTACACCATTATTAATAGTTAAATAAGCTGTGTCGCTTGTTGGATTTCCTGTTATTATCTTATTCAAACCACTTCTAAAAGCTGAAATAGTTGTATTCCCTACTAAATCATTTACAGTAAAAGTTGTTAATCCTGCTGTTGCTGTGTAATAACTTACCTGTAAAGGAAGCGAAGCACCTGCACCTGAACTAATTGATTGATTTAACCAACTACGTTTATTGTTATCTGCACCGCCTAAATAGATAGGACTTGTGTAAGCTTTATGTTCAGGGAATATAACATCTAACCCCATTCCGTAATTCAAATATTCTCCGTATAAAGTATAATTTTCTTGTAAGTATTTAATCATTCTTTGATTGTAGAACTCCGCCATGCTTTTATACTTCTGCTCTATAAGTTCTAAATCTGCCCTTGAAGGTGTGTTACTTTCTTCAGCTGTCTTTTGAAGGAAACCTTTACTGAATAATTGGTAACCCATAGACATTGGAAGCATACTCATAGTAAACCATATCAAAGCATCCGTTAAATAATCGTCTATTAAAGTTATTTCATAAGCGTTTAAGTTATCTTCTACTATACCATTTTGTAGTCTTTTGTATAATGTACTTCCTAAAATTGGCTGAATATAGATATCCCCAGCGACCTTAATCATTGGGAATAATTGCTTTCCATCTATGTTATTAGAAGCACCGGTCCTTTCTTTAAAAGTTTGTTCAGTAATAAATAAAATATTCTTGCTCATATTTACGATTTCTTTTTAACTATGTTAGCTTTCCATTCGTGCCTACATTGTGGACTATGTGTTCCATCAGGTTCAGTCCACCAACCACCGCACCTGTCAAATACTGAATAACCAACCCTCATACTTATTAACTCTATATCTTGCCTTGAATAAAGTCTATTCAAATCAAGTAACTTTTGGCAAAATAATCTTGAAGGATTGCCATTATCAGCCACTCGCCATTCATAAGAATATCTTACTAATATTTCAGTAACCTTACTATTCTTACCTTCAAGCTCTGCAATAGGTTTAAGAACTTCCCTCTCTACTACTTCATCAATTCCTATTTTACTTTTTTTTTCAGCTAAAATCTTACTATCGGTTAAATCTTTGATAGTTTCTTCTACAAGCGTTTTAGATACGTTTAAAGTACTTGCAATTACTTCGCTGGTAATTCTCTTATCCTTACCTATTAAGTCCAAAATATTGGCTTGTAATTGGTTTAAAGCGTTTATATCTGCAAAGTATTCATGCTCTCTATAAGATTTACTTTCTAAAATAGAATAAAGACCTTTGTCCTCACCTACTAAAGTAAACTCATTATAAAGAATATCATCATTTGTTAAGCTAAATTTTTGTATTTCATCATCAGTTAAAGGATCATCATCTACACCTAAAAAAGTATTAACATCTAAATCAGAAAAACCAAATCCGTTCTTTAGCATTAAAGAAGCTTGTTGTTTATTTAGTTTGCCGTTTGCGAACTGCCTAACTATTCGCATAACATTTTGATACTGCCTACCTGAAAGATTCTTTAATGAATCATTCATAGGAGTTTCAACAGGTTGAACTTCTCCAGGTTTAACTATCTTTTCAGTTTCAGGATTAACAACCACTATTTGACCGTCTGAAGTAACCTGTCCTGCTTGTAATGGTTCTTTACCCATTATTTCCCTTATTTCGTTTTGAGTTAAATTAGCTGCAATAGTTGCTTCGCTAAATTCAAACGCTAAAGGTTCTACAGGCATAATTTTAAACTCTCCTTTCTCACCTTTAAGATTCCTAAACTTTGTAAAAATAACCTCTAGTTCTTGCTGCCTTTCGCTTACATAGGTATTGTTAAAAATCTGATAAGCATCACGAATTTCATTCCTACTACCTAGTTGCCCTTCCGTTTTAATTCCAAATAAAGATGGACTTGTTACCTGATGACTTGCAAAAATTTCTTGCTGTATTAGATTATTTACATTTGTAAAATCCTCTTTTGTCAACATGGTATTGCCCAAGTCCAATATATTAGCTTCGTTATCCTTGCTCTTATTGAACATAATAACTACTCTTTTTCCTTCGCTGCCTGTAAACTTCTTTAATAAACTTCTTTCAACGTCCCCTTTATTTTCTTCTCCTATTGGATCACCATTATTAAGATTTACTAATTTAGTTCCTACCCAACCTTGCTTTGCATTTCCTAAAATATGCCTACTTACTTCTATATCTGATTCAATATAATTTAAACCCTGAAAATATGAAGGATAAGGATATACATCACTTGAAGGATTGTATTCTTTATAGTAAAATATTTGACTTCCGTAAGGATTATTAACGTTAAAAGCTTCATATTCTCTCGGCTTTTCTCTATAATCCATCCAATCATTCTTTACATAAAATTTAGATAAATCTTTATTTGTTCTAACTTTATGAAATTCAATATGATAAACTTCCGAAACTTGCTTTAATCTATTCCAAATAACCTGAAGATAAAAACCTCTATAAAGCTCATCGTCTTTAATTGCTTTTTTTAAAACATCATTCCATGAATCACTTGCATTGGCTGAACCTGGCACTTCAAATGCCTTCCCATAGATATACCCACATTTGCCTTTAATGATTGCACCATGTTTAGGACTTTCATTATAAAGCGAAAGTAAATATTCAGGATAGTTATTATGCTCTCCAAATTCAACCCAACCTTTACCCTTCTTTTCAGAAAATTTTGGTTGTTGTGCTTGGTCAAACTGAAGTACGATATGTTTGTAGTTATCCATTGTAAGTAATAAATGTGTTTGATTGTTCGTTATATATTACCGGTTCAAATACTATTGCTGGATTTAAATACATATACCCATTCTCAACTTTATTTAATCCTGTTATTATTAAGTTTGTTGAACTTGTTTGTTCATAAATATCATAAGTCCAAAATCCTGTTTCACTATCTACAAAATAATCGTTCACTTCAAAAGTAAATTTATCATATCTTAAAGTCGTGCTAGAATTCGTTGCAACAAATTTAACTATTTCCTGTGTAACTCGGTTCGTAAATACAAATAAAAAATAAGGATTGGTAAGCAAAGCTGATTCGCTACCGGTAAATAATAAATCCTTAATGTCGCCTTTCGTTAGTATTATCATATAATCAAAAAAACTCCGACTTTTAATCGGTCGGAGTCTTTAGCTTTATTAATTATTTATTAACCTGCTACTTCTAGATTTGCAGCAACTGATGAACTTACTATTAAGAAGTCATCTTTCTCCATTGAAGAAAATTTAAGAACCGAACCTTGTCTATCACCTGGAGCTGTTCCACTTCCTGATTCAGTACTATCCATATAAAGACCGAAATCTTTACCATACATACGATAAGCTCCGTCTAAATCTAAAGTAACAAATGTTAATCTATTTTTAGCTAAAGTGCTTATAGTGTTTCTGATAGTTGCAGTTCTTGAATTGATAGGGAATTCTACTGAATGTGTGTAGAAAATAGTTCCATTCTCCATTGAACCTGTAAGGTTAGAAGAAGCAACAGCTGTAGAACGTGGAACTTCAAATTTGTAGAAACGAGTTCCTGTAGCTTTAGTCATAGCTGTAACCGTACCACTTGATTCAGTTACTCTACTATTTCCTGAAGCATCATATAAATTTGCATTTGAGATAACCCAAATAGCTTGGATTCCACCTGCGATTTCTCTGCAGTCTATTGTGTATCCACTTGTTATTGCACATGCCATATTTTTAGATTTAAAAAAAGGTGGTGTTTTTGCACCACCCTTTTAAGTTATTAATTTAATTTAAATTTAGATTGCAGCCATAAACTTTACAGTTTCAGAAACAAAAGCTACGTCAACACCTACTTTAAATTCAGCTCTGAAACGAACATCGTTGTTATCTTCAGAATACCATAATTTGTAGTTAGTTTCTTCAGCTTCTAAATCTACAGCGATAGCCATGTTAGATAAGCTGATAGCGAATGCATCTCCTGTTCCGTTCAAACCATTTACAGGCTCAACTTTTACGTTTGTACCTGGCAAGATGAAACCTTCAAAGTTAGCGTCTTGTGGATTGTAAGAGAACATATTTAAAGCTCTGTAAGCAAGAACTAAAAGTCTGAACCAATCGTAACCTACGAATATTGATACATCACCTTTAGCCATAACTTCAGCAGGGATAGCTTTGTAAACTCCTTCAGTACAAGCAATAACGTTAGAAGCAGTAACAGTTGCAATAGCAGAACCACTTACACCTGTGTAACCTGATACGTTAGCATCTACTGGAGAACCAGCGTTGATTAATTTAGAAAGTCCGTTGAACTTGTTAAGGTTAGCAGTTGCAGAAGCACTGTCACCTTGCCAAATTGCAGTTTCTAATTGAGCAGCTATACGAGCATTTTTCTTTGCAAGATAAGCAGCAGCGAAATCAGCACTTCCGAAATCTTCGTAAGTTGATCCTGCACGTAAAGCTTCCATTGTGTAATAAGCTTCCAAATCTTTAGGACATAATTTTTCTTCTATCTTAATCTTACCTGGAACGATTGTTCTTTGAGAAAAAGAAGTTGTACCTGAAGCGTCAAAAGTACATGATTGAGTACCGAAAACTGCATCAGTATCCATGATAGGTAAAGCAGTTGGTCCTTTAACACCGGTCAAAACGATACCGTTGTCAATGATTAATTTTTGTGTTTTTGCTCCGATTACTGCCGAAGTCAATAAAGGTTGTACAAGTTGCTTTGTATATGCACTTAAACCTGTGAATGATAATGCCATGTTAAATGATTTTTAGTTTTTAATTAAATAGGATATCGTAAGAATTCCCTTTTTCTTCTTTGAAATTATTTGTTGTTTTTACTATTGGATCAGGAGTTCCTGTTGGAGCTTCTGCAAGAGTTTGTGTTAAATTCAAAAGACCTTCAATTACTTTAGTAGCTTTCTTTAGTTTAGCTTCGTAGTCAGCAAACTTTGCTTCATAACTTGCAAACTTTTCGTTTGTAGATAATTCAAATGCTGAAAATTTAGCACTCATATCTTCAACCATTGCAGGTTCAGTAGCAGCAGGAACGATAGCAGTAATTGCTCCGTTATCTCCTACAGTTATAACAGTTCCATCTTCTAATTCATGGTCACCAACTGGAGCTGGTACGCCTTGAATAGTTACTACTCCACCTACACCCATTTCGGTAATTTCAACTTCAGTACCGTCTTTTAATTTGTGTATCATTGGCATAACTGCTTCAGGAACGGTAGTTTCAACAGCAGGAACATCTGCATTGTTTACTAACTCATTGAAGGTTAGTCTTAATTTTTCTATTATTTCTTTTGGTGTCATACTATATAATGTATTTTTGGTTAAATAATTGTGTTTAAAAGTTCAAATATATTTTTAAGTGCTTGTTCTTCGTATGTCAAAGTCTTTACAGGTTGCTCATAATCAAATAACCCTTCTACTGAAAAACCCTTTAATGCTCCGTTTTTAATGTTATCCCAAACTTCAGGATTCTCAACATAGAAACTACCAAACCAACTGCCATCGTTTACGTCTTCAAATCCCTTCATAGGCATTATTCCCCTGTTCTTATCTACGATAAAAGATTCAAACATTGTACAACCTTCTACTATCATAGTAGGATCATGCATTAAATTAACGTTGTTTTGATATTTCTTTTTAGCAAACTTGATTGCTATTTGTTTGATTGTATCAGCTGAAAAAGTAACGTAATGTTCCCCAAACTTTTCGTTGTTACGATAAATAGGCATATCTGCCAACATCAATGGACCACTAATAATATGCTCATCTTCGCTAATAACTTGAAATCCTATCTTATCAGAAAACTTTGAACCTATACTTCCAAGCTCTTTAACTACATCAGCGTTATTATCATAATGCTTTGTAATTCCTAGTTCTTTAATCTTTTCAACTTTAGCTTTATTGCTTCCTGTTGCATAAACTTTACTTTCATCTATTCCTAAATCTTTAGCTACTGATAGCATCCCTTCCTTATCTTGCCTTGCTGAAATTATATAAACTGCCTTACCTTCTGCTATTAATCTTTTAGCTAAATCCTTACCCCTTGAAGTGCTTAAAGTATCATCATAATCAATACTTACTTTCTCCCCTGCAAAGTGTTCCGACCAAATAGATTTACAAATTGCGACAGCTTGTTGGCTATCCTTGCCTTCATCAATAACATACTTAACGCAACGTGGAATAAAATCCGTTTCATGCTCTCCTTTTGATGGGTTAATAAATTGCTCATTGAACGCTAGAAAATCTTTTTTAATTGCCGGTAAATCTACCAATGCAACAAAGGAAACTTCAGCGTCATCAGTTAAAGCATCATTAATTTTTAGTTCGTAAATTGGTAACTCCATATAATATAATGTAAATTTTAGTGGTTAATTGTGTTTATGGTCCTACTCTTGATCCTCTTTTAATTCTTTCAATACGTTCTATAACACCTGAAACATTTGACTCTATTACGTAAGCATGAATAGCTTGGTTACTTGCTTGATTAATTGCCATTTGATTTAATGTAGTTGAACTTGCTTGTGGTTGAATAGGAGCAGCTATCCCACCTAATTGTTCACCACCTCCACCTAAATTGCCACCACCACCTGGAGCCCCACCACCACCAATTCCTTGAAGTCCTTTTGCAGTTGCTGCTATTGCAGTTGCTATTCCTATTCCTGCCTTAATTTTATTTACTAATCTTTCTGCTGCTGCTATTGCTTGACCTCCTGGAACTAAAGCATATTTAGCTGTTACTGCTGCATTTGCTGATTGTGTATTTAATATAATCTTAGCTATTGTAAGAGCATTTTCTGCTATTAATGCTGCTTTTTGCAATGCTTTATTTTTTTCAGAAAACATTTTTAATATTCCCACACCTGCACTAATAGCGTCCAATTCAGCTAATTTAACTTGAACTAAAGCATTTGATAAATCTCTTTGTCTTTGTAATTCTTTTTCTTTTTCTTTTTCATCTAAAGCAGTATTATCGGCATTATATTTATATTTTAATGCAGAAAGCATTTTTTGTTTTATATCTTCATGTGCAATACTTGCATTTATTTCTTTAACATTTTTTTGATATTCCCAATCTATTTTAGCTTTTTCTCTTTTATCTAAATCATCAATACTTGATAAATAATTTTCTTCATTTAATGCTGCAAGTTTAGATTGCAAATCTTTATCAGCGTCTAATACTTTTTGTTTATAATCTTCTTTTTTTTGTAATTCTTTTTCTCTATATCCATCAGCTGCTATTTGAGCATCAGCTATATAATTTAATAAAATTTGTTTATTTTTTATATCAGCTTCTACATCTTGACCATAAACTTCATTATTATATTTTTTTTGAGCATTGAACTTTAATTCTATATATTTCTGCTGTATATCTAATATTTCTTTTTCTGATGCTCCTGCTGATTTTGCCTTTGATAAAGCTAATTTTTCCTGTCTATTTAAACTATCAATATTTCCTTGAAGTTCTATTTCTGCAAATTTTTTAGTTTGTTCATTTAATTTCTTTGTAGATTCTGCGGCTTTATCAGCAGCATCAGACATGTCAGAAAAGTAATCTATCAATAAACCTATTCCAACTATTAAAGCTCCTATACCTGTTGAAATCATAGCTGCTTTAAGTGTACTAAAAGCACCTACTACATTTGTTTTAATAACAGTACCTAATCTTTTAAATGCCTTTTCTGATTCTATTATACTATTGATGCCTTGGCTTAATGCCATAGCAGATTGAACTTTTAAAAGTGCTTTTTGAACATCTTCAGATTGAATACCCATTAAACCCATTGCACCTTGTACTGCTGCAAATCCACCTACTACGCCTTGTAATGATGTAGTAAATGCGTTAAACTTTCTATCAGGATTAAAAGCATCTGTTAACGCTTTAGCATCACTTATTTTATCTTTAAGTTCCGCTGCTTTTATTGCTGCATCTGCTGCCTGTGTTGAAGTTTCTCCAAATTTATCAGCCATCTTTTGAACCTCTGCTTGAGCTTCTATTAATTGTGCTTTTAAACTTTTTACGCTTCCTTCAGCTTGACTTGTGTTAAATGAAGCTTCTAATGCTACTACTTGTGTTGCCATATTAATATATTACGTTTATTACTCTTAATAATTCTATTGTACATAATTCCCCTGCGCTATAATCAATAACTTGTTGAAGTCTATATAATACCCCATCTACAAAAATTAATCTTCTAAAATCTAAATTATAAATATCTATTTCAGTTAGCTTTGCTTTCATTGTTACTAACCTGGAGTCTTTATCCGTTATTTCAGCTATGTAAGAACTATAATAAATATTGAATAAATTATCTGATGTATAACTTTTTGGCGTAAAGTAAATTTCTTTAGGACTTCCAAAGGATAAATCTATTGTAGGATTAAATCCATAAGGATCATCTAAATGACCAGCATAAGGGAAATTTGTTTCGCCTGTATAATAAATTGAACTTGTACCACTATCCCAAATATTTGTATAAATATTATAAGGAGTAACAGTTATATTTTTTTTGTAAAGTATTCTTGGTATGCTTGCTGTACTATCTTCAGCTGTATTAGTCTTTTTAAATATTGTAGAAACAAATTTATTTGGTACATCTTTTTCAACCTCATAAGGACCATAACCAACTATTGGAGTAGGAGCAAACAATATTTCTAAACTTGAAGTTTCTTTTGAAAAGTCTAATAGGTTATCATACATTACACTGCTGTATCCTTCATTAAATTTCTTCTTATAATTTTCATTATAGAAATCAGTATCATCTTTATAATTCATCTTATAAACCCTTGCGTTAGCTTCCGACATTGGCTTAATTCTTATCGGACTGCTTCTATCTATTTTATAAGTCCAATCTATGTAAGTTGAAGGATCAGTTTCATAAAAATCAATATAAGGTTCTATTATAAGTTTTTTCTCTACCAACTTATCTTCAATTAGCATAAGATTAAACATCTTCATTATAGAAGTAAAGAAATCTTTTTGCAGTATATTTTGTGGAATGCAATTATTCAATATAACAGTGTCACCTATTTCAACTGGAAGCATTATAGGAGAAACTGAATCTATTGTTATTGTTGTATTTGATGGTTGTGAATTTCCACTTAAATCAGTAGCAACATCAGTATAAATTATAAAAAAGAATTCATCTCCTGATTGTAAATCCATTCCATTAACTGTAAAATTAAAAGCTATATATACATTAGCTACATAAAGTCCTGAACCATCAAGAACACCTGTATATTTATAATAAGTATAAGTTGGGCTTAAATATTCAGGATATGTTGTAAATCCTCTTTTTTTAAATATTCCTATTTTAAATCCTAAAGAAAAATCAAAAGCATAATTGCTTATTTTTAAAGTATTAAATGTTACAGCATAATTTACATTAAATAACCCTGCTGCACCTGTATAAGTATATGTAATATTATCAGGTGTTGTTGTATTTAAAATATTAGCAGTATTATTTAATTTAATATTATTTACACTTCCATCAAAAGAAAAACTTTGTGTAAGTCCTGTAAATATTCTTGTTTTTAATAATTCAAAATTCTTTTGATTATTTGGTATAATTAAACTTTCAAATAATTCACTATTAAAAAAATTACTTTCCCAAGTATAACCGGCATTTGTTATCATTCTATCTATTGCTTCTTTAACATGAATAGCAGGTCTATAAGCTGTAACATCATAATCAATTTTATCTAAGCTTACCATTCCGTAGTCAATCAATGGATAATAGTAACCATATCCTTGTGGTGCAAAAGTTATTGTTGCAGGAGAATATCCAGCTTGTGAACTCCAAGTAGTTGCTATTGTTATTATTGCTTGACTTCTTGAATAATTATATTCATAAGAAACTACTGTATAAGTTCCATTGTTTGTACTTGCTGAAGCTATTGTAAAAGTCTGACCTACAGCTAAATTATAATTATTTATATCTAAAACGTATAAAGTTTTATTTACAAAGTTCATAGCACCTGAAAAAGTGTAGGTATAATTCCAACTATTATACATACTAGTATGATTGTAAAGATGGTTATATTCACTAAAATCAATATCCTCTAATTTCTTACCACCAAACTTTGAATATAATCCACCTAGCTCTCCATAAATTACTACTTCGTATTCTATATGACTGCCATCTATGATTATTTCCATTAATCTTAATACACCCTTTACAATCTGCACTCCGTTAACTTCTACTCTTACTTTAGCAGAAACCGTAGCATTGAAATTATAACCAATATTTACAGCACCAGGAACGGTGAAATTTGCATTGTGTATTTCAAAGATATTCCCTAATAAGTCATTATTTTTAGTTGTACCTGGAAGCACAATAGTTTTACTATAAGCTGTGCTTTTACTATCCAAGTTTTTAAGGTCATCTACAGCATAAGTAATTTGATGTGTAAATCCTTCATTAATATCAAGTTCTTGATTTTCTAAAAATATTCTTACCATAATTATCTTGTGAAAGCGTAACGAGTTTGATTAAGTTCTATTTCTAAATCCAATGTCTTTAATCCATTAACTATGTTTTGATTATATTCAAAGTTTGTATTCTTAATAGTTACAGGGTAATAATCTCCATCTAATTCAGCGTAAATTTGTGGACTTAAAATAAGCTCTGATAACCATTGATATTCGCCATCAGTAGGATAATCCATAGTAAGCTTATAAGTCCAATTCGTTTTACTTGCAAAGTTTATTTTTGACTCATTATAAACCATACCATCACCACCATCATTAAAATAATTAACTGAAGTATTACCAAATGTTTTATTAAGTTTAGTAAATGACTTCCTTTCGGTATCAAGTGAAAGTTTTGAAACTAATCCAAAACAAGCTGTATCATACATCCCATAAGCATTGATAAAATATAAATTTATAGGTTCATATTTTGGATTGCAATTCTGCTTTAAAAATACACTATCATTTAAAGTAGTTCCTTCAAAGAAACCTACTTCAATAGTATGGAAGTTTAGAAAATCTTGCCAATATGTATTTCCGTTTACTGTTCGTGCTAAAGACAATGTACCAATATCTAATTGCAACCAAGGACAATAATCAATATCAGCAAATGAATAACCACTAATCCAAGCACCAGTTGATCCGTTCTTTCTTATTTTTATTGAATAGTTACTAGTCCATGTATCATGCCAATTATAGAAAGGTATTAATAATTTACTTTCAAAATTGTAAGTTATGTTTTTAGGTCTATTGGTTAAATATTTAAGATATTTATTATCCCAATTATTAGAAGGATTTAAACCTGCATTTAATTGTTTTCTTTTATATAAAGGAGCTGCCCAATTACCAGCGTAATTAGTACCACTAACTTGATTTAAGTAAGTAACTCCTGAAAGTTCATAACCTAATCTCAAATCATACTGTACGCCTATTTCGCCATTATATCCAGGTATTGCTAAACAAGATACAGCGTTGCCACTTGCATAACTTCCTGGTCCTGTTCCATCGTTATAAGGATTAAACCAATCATATAAGATTTCATTTCTCACTATTGGACCTGCATCAAAATAACCTCTTTTAGTTGTAGGATCAGGATAAACTTTACTTCTTATTTTTTGCACTCCATTTACCCAAACATCAAATACATATTTAAAATCGGTACTTCCTGAATAGCTTGAATGTACTGCTACAAAATATAAGTCATCCTGAAGGGATGAAAGGAAACCTGGACTTGTTAACGTTAATGCCATATACTATTTTTTATTACTTGTCAATCTTAAATTTAATTTTATATCCTCGCCTAAAGCTGCTGCCATATCTACTGCCCAATTACCGAATACTTTATTTACTGCGTCATCAAAATAATTTGTCTTTTTAATACCATACTTTTTAATCATGAATATTAAATTGTCAACTTGACTGTCTAATAAACTTTTTTTCGGATTCTGCCTTATTCCTTTGCTTTCTAATCCTATCCCTGCTGCTTTGTCGTTCCTAATATTCTTAACCTTTGCTTTACCACTTAATATGTATTTCTTAATACTACTCCTTCCTTCTTCGTTCATTCCATAGTTCTTATATTTATATGGACTACCTGGAGCGTTCTTTGAATTCCTTACCCCTTGAACTCCCTTATTCACATAATCGTAATAATCTAAAAGACTTATAGTTAACGTCTTACCATCTTCGCTAATTTGTGGTTTTATGTTATCTGATAAAGCACCTGAACCTATTAATTGTTTTTCTTTAATGTATTGAGTTAATACTAACTTAAATTCTGCTCCGTACTGCTCCAATAAGTTTTTAGCGACAAGTGTTTCAAACTGTCCTGTTGTTCCTATTCTATCTAAAAACCCACTAGTTGCCGCTTCGTTTGCTGCTTTGTTTAAGTTTATTGGCATCCCATTCTATTTTTAATCTCAAATAAGTAAGGTCATTCAAAAACTGAATAACCGGTAATTTCCAAACATCATCTAAACTGATATCTTCAAATTCTGATACCAACTTGGCGTTGTAAATCCATCCGAAGCTTCTTTGAAATTCATCAATGCTCTCTCCAGTTCCGTCTTGTTCGTCGCTGTTTCCATATAAGGAGCTAAAGCGAGAATTGAGTTCTTGAAAAGAGCGTAAAAAAAAACCGCTGCATGATAACAATGTTTAAATTCAGCTTCTGCCATATCGTTAGCAATTTCCTCATGATTCGTAGCATCATACTCTTTAGGTTTTAATCCTCTTATAGTCCACTTCATAGGCACTACCATTGTAGCCATAATCTTATGAAGGTTTTCTATTAAGTCAACTCCGAAGGTTGCAGTTTCAACATATCTACCAGCATCTAATTTAGCTATGTCATAGTTTATCCAATACCATTTGCCATTCGCTTTAATTAAGTTTACAGGTTTTGCTTTGTTCATATCTACTACCATTGAATTAAAAGCAGTTAATATCTGATTGCAAAGCTTGTTGAACTTCTTAACCTTCATTTGATTAACTTCAAATTCCGACTTACCGGTAAGAACCTGAACGAACATAATAGACTTATCCAAGTCCTCTATGCCTGTTTTGTTAATCTCGTTAATTTGCTGAAATTGTTTAATTGATAATCTCATACTATATAATGTAAAATTTGGTGTCTTGTATTATGATAACTTTTAGATATATCTATATACCCCTGAATATTTGTATTCATTCTTACACTTAACCGCTAACGCTAAAGCATTCACGCAGTCATCATGATAACCTGTAGGAGCGTTGTAACGAACTCCAGTAGCTGTATATTGATACTCAAAAATATCTAGTTCATCTTTGATGTACCCTGAAGGATAAGATACTTCGTTATTGTGGAT
>Ga0209086_10000622_pt1 | contig 30456 bp, 32 predicted proteins | sample M_130207_XF_Meta_FD_187312 | JGI IMG/M metagenome (GOLD analysis project Ga0209086, IMG submission 187312) | Freshwater microbial communities from Lake Montjoie, Canada to study carbon cycling - M_130207_XF_MetaG (SPAdes) (version 2) | ecosystem: Environmental > Aquatic > Freshwater > Lake... | reverse complement strand
GAAATTTCAGTCATGTTTTTTACGCAACTCATGCCGTCAACGAGTTACGAGATTCGGCCGTATTTACGCACGCTTGTGTACGGTGCAATTACTGAGTAACGCGAATAAATGAATTCGGTTCGTCAGTCACGAATCCGTGTTCATCAACAGTTACCTCAACATCGCAATCTAAAGCAAAACTGAAGTAGCGCCACGTGTGTTCATCTATGCGTGTGTACATCTGTGGCTTGACCACAACTGCGAGAGTTTCAATATCGATAGTGATGACGTTTTGTTGCGCACTGTGACCGACAAGAAGTGGCAAGCGGCGAATCGGAATCACGTTGGTAAACGGTGTTCCGCATAAGTCAATATCGACACACCCATCCAGCTCGGTGCGGTGAGCGCCGTTCATTTCGCCCCACCTACCGTGGCCGTCGGTTGCAAGCCACAGGTCGGGTTCTTCCAAGTCGCGGAACAATAAGAACTGCTGCACCATCCACGTTGCCGACATGCGGATAACAAATTGTGCGTTGTCGGCGCCGAGCGTTCCATTGGCTGTCCAGCCTTCGTTTTCCCACTGCAACGACACGGTGCTTTCGTGCGCGCCATCGACAGATTTCCAGGTGGCACTATGGCCAGATGGTCCGAGCGCGGGGTAGTTCACCATGGCTACAGCCTGTCACGCGGCGATACCGTTCAGGCAGATGATTCCACTGCATGAGGCTCAAGAAGTGGTGTTGGCTGGTTGCAAGCCATTGACACCTGTGCAGGTTGCCTATTCAGACATGACCGGCAGAGTTTTGGCACAAGATGTTGTTGCCACAGAAGATGTACCGCCGTTTTCGAACACTGCAGTAGATGGTTATGCCGTGCGCGCTGCAGATTCTGAGCAGTCACCAGTTGAATTGCAAGTAGTTGACACACTTGCTGCAGGAGCAGAACCAAAAATTGCCGTGAACGCTGGCGAAGCAATTCGCATTATGACGGGTGCGCCAATGCCAAGCGGTGCAGACGCAGTGGTCATGGTTGAAGACACGCAGCGAGTGGGCGAAACGCATGTGCTCATTTCGCGAAGCGCAAAGGTTCACGATGGTGTGCGCGATGCTGGCAGCGATGTACGTGCGGGAGAAACAGTGTTTGTTCCTGGCACGGTGTTGAACGCTGCCGGTGTTGGCGTGCTTGCCAGTGTGAATGCTCGAACTGTGCGCGCGTTTCCTCGCGCGAGAGTTGCGTTGTTGTCAACGGGCGACGAATTAGTTGTTGACGGCTCACCATTGCGCATCGGGCAAATTCGCGAAAGCAACCTGACCATGTTGGACTCAATGATTGCTGCAACGGGTTGCGAAGTAATCAACCTTGGAGTGGTGCGTGACGACGAGGCAGAACTTGAACGTGTGTTTCGAGAAGTTACGGAACGCTGCGATGCCATTGTGACAAGCGGTGGAGTAAGCATGGGTGACTTCGATGTGGTGAAGGCCGTGTTGTCAAAGATTGCCACCATGCAATGGATGCAGATGGCGATTAAACCTGCAAAACCATTTGCCTTTGGTCAACTGCAATCCAGCGATGGGCGCACAATTCCTATTTTTGGTTTGCCAGGCAACCCCGTGAGTTCGCTCATTAGTTATGAATTGCTCGCGCGACCTGCATTGCGCAAAATGATGGGCCACACCGAAAACTTGATGCGACCTGCAATTCACGCGGTGCTTGATTCTCCGTTAAAGCGCAAACAAGACGGCAAGATTCACTTCATGCGCGTGTTCGGTGAGTTTGCCGAAGATGGTCGCTTGCACGTGCGCGATTCTGGACCGCAGGGAAGTCACCAATTGGCCAGCACAGCAATGGCAAATGGTCTTGCACAAGTGCCCGATGGCAATGGCTTACAGGTAGGCGAGCACGTGCCTGTGTACCTGCTGGGCTGACGGTATAACGGGTGCGAACCCTAGGCTGAGCCCGTGGAATTGATTGACCCGTTCGGCCGAACCGTGCGCGATTTGCGCATTTCGATTACTGATCGCTGCAATTTCCGTTGTACCTACTGCATGCCTGCAGAGGGTATGAAATGGTTGCCTCGCGAAGAGGTGCTGACGTACGAAGAACTCCATCGCGTTGCCAGCATCTGTGTTTCGCATTTTGACGTCGATGGCATTCGGCTTACTGGTGGCGAGCCAACCATGCGCGCGCACTTTCCAGTGCTGATTAACAAGCTTGCAGCATTACAGGTTCCAGCTACTGCAAATTCACCGCGTGCAGGTAAGCCAATCGACTTGGCCGTTACGACGAACGGCGCAACGCTTCGTTTAATTGCCCAAGAACTCCATGATTCTGGATTGCGTCGCATCAACATCAGCCTTGACACGTTGAAGAAGCAGCGCTTCTTTGAAATGACACGCCGTGACGAACTTGAGCATGTGCTGGATGGAATTGATGCCGCCATTGCTACGGGCTTCTCGCCGGTGAAAATCAATGTTGTTGTTCAGCGCGGAGTGAATGACGATGAAATTGTTGACCTTGCAACGTTTGGTCGCAACAAAGGAGTGGAGGTTCGCTTCATTGAATACATGCCACTCGATGCTGACGGCACATGGCAGAACAGCCAAGTTGTTGGTCAAGACGAAATTGTTGAAACTATTTCCAAGGTGTACCCACTTGAACTCGTTCCTGCGCGTGGGGCAGCACCTGCAGACCGCTGGCGTTACTTGGATGGCATGGGAACTGTTGGAGTAATTCCATCGGTGACAAAACCATTCTGCGGCGATTGCGACCGAGTGCGACTTACTGCCGACGGACAGTTTCGAACATGCTTATTCTCAACCACGGAATTTGATTTGCGAAAACTGTTGCGTAACGGTGCAACCGATGATGACATTGCAGAAGAAATTAAGCGCGCAGTTGGCACCAAGTGGGCAGGGCACAACATTGGCAACGTCACGTTTGTTCGCCCGCGCCGAACAATGAGTCAGATTGGCGGATGAACATGGGTAACACTCCAGAGTTCACGCACCTTGATGAGTCGGGTAATGCGCACATGGTGGATGTGACGGCAAAGAGTGCATCCGCACGACGCGCAGTTGCACGATGCACGGTAAACATGAAGCCAGAAACTGCCGCTGCAATTTCCAGCAAGGACATTCCGAAAGGCGATGTGATTGCTGCCGCACGAATTGCCGGCATCATGGCCGCCAAGCGCACGAGCGACATGATTCCGTTGTGCCATCCGCTGCAACTTGGCGCAGTGCGCATCGACTTTGAAGTTGGCGACACGTTCGTGGCCATCGAGGCCCAAGTCGACACCGTGGATCGCACTGGGGTGGAGATGGAAGCTCTCCACGCGTGCTCGGTGGCAGCCCTCACCATTTACGACATGTGCAAGAGCGCCGACAAGGCAATGTCCATAGAGGGCTTGGCCCTGTGGGAAAAGACGGGTGGCAAGAGCGGCCCATACAAGCGGGCTGACGGCCAATAATCGGGCTAAAAACAGGACGATTAACCCCACGTTGTCCGTTTTGTTGCAATTCTGTAATACAATTGAGATCTCATGAGCAAATTGATTCTTCTCATTGTGGGCGCAGCTTGGCTTGCTGTCTTGCTCCCACCTTTGGTTCGTGCGCGACTCAATGGTTCGCCAGCTAACTCAGTGACAAACTTCCGTCGTCAGCTGAACCACCTCGAAAGCGCAGGCGGTCGATACCCACAGCAACAACTTCGTGGCATGGCTCGTCCACTCGCTCCAACCCAGCAGCGTCCTGCCGGTCGTGCACAGCGCCCAGCCGCTTACGGTTCGATGACTGGGGCTCTTGTTCGCCAGTCCAACACTCGTCCGCAATATCGCCCACAGAATGTTTCACCTGTAGCTGTTCAGCGCCAGAAGCGCCAGAACTTGGTATTTGGTCTTTCTGGAACGAGCGCTGCATCGTTGATGCTTGGAGTCGCTACCGGTTCGAGCGCATTTGTGTACACCTTCATTCTCAGCCTGCTGGCCCTCGTTGGCTATTGCTACGTGCTGGTGCAAATGCGAGTGAAGCGCGACAACGAGCGTTACCTTTCGCAGTTCCGTCGCACCTACTAATTCGCGACTCGATTGTTCCTGTGGCTTAGAGCCACGAACCCCTTGCCCGCTACTATTTTTCGCGGGGGTACACCAACATGTCGATGACATTCCTAGAAGCCAATGCTGCAATAACCGGCCCAGGTCAGATTTTTGAATTGATTGATGCAGAAGTGCGCGGAGTGAAGACTCGTGTATTCAAGAATGCTCCAACGCACCTCGGACAACTGTTTGCTGGCTCTCGTGCCCATGGCGATAAGCCATTTCTTGTATATGAAAACGAGACATTCACCTTTACTCAAGCAATGGACAGAGTTGATGCGCTTGCTTCGTTGCTCGTGAACGTATATGGCGTGAAAAAAGGTGACCGAGTTGCGGTAGCCATGCGCAACTTTCCTGAATGGGTGATGTCATTTGCGGCGATTATTTCTGTTGGTGCCATCAACGTGTCCATGAACTCATGGTGGACAGAAGACGAAATGGATTTCGCACTTGAAGACTCCGGTGCAACGGTGCTCATTTGCGATCAGCAACGTTTCGACATTGGCGCTGCAAGTTGCGTGAAGAAGAACATCAAGGTGTTGGTAGTTCGCGCAGAGAAGCCATTGCCGGCTGGCGTTGATAAGTGGGAAGACGTGTTGCCACTTGGTGACAAGCACCCAGGCGCAGATATTCAGCCAGACGATGACGCCACTATTTTGTATACCTCTGGAACAACTGGACGCCCGAAAGGTGCAGTGTCAACACATCGCGCCATCCTGTCATCCATCTTTGCGTTTTCTGCGCGCAACAACGTGTTCCTTATGTCGGGAACAAAACTCAAAGAAGTTGATGGACCAGATGTACCAACGTCATTCATCTTGATCGTTCCTCTATTCCACGTAACGGGTTGTGTTCCTGTGATGATGAGTTGTTTCGTGGCTGGTTTGAAACTGGCCATCATGTACAAGTGGGACGCTGAAAAGGCACTGGAAATGATTGAGCGCGAAAAGATCACCAACTTTGTTGGTGTGCCAACGCAAAGTTGGGACTTGGTGAACTCGCCAGCGTTCGAAAAATATGACACCTCAAGCCTGCGTGCAGTTGGCGGCGGTGGAGCACCTTCGCCAACATCACTCGTTGGCAAAGTGAACGACAAGGTAAAGAACGGCAACCCACAGTTGGGTTACGGCATGACCGAGACCAATGCGTTTGGGCCAGCAATTACGGGCTCCGATTACTTGTCGCACCCAACCAGCACAGGCCGCGCAACGTGGCCAATGATCGTCGAAGTTCGCGACGAAAATTTGAAGCCAGTTCCAACAGGGCAGTCGGGTGAAATTTGGTTCTTTGGTCCAATGCTCATTCGCGGATACTGGAATCGACCAGATGCAACCGCCGAAACCATTGTTGATGGCTGGTTGCGTTCGGGCGACTTAGGTCGCCTTGATGCTGATGGATACGTCTATGTAGAAGACCGCGTGAAGGACATGATTCTTCGTGCTGGCGACAACGTGTACGGCGCGGAAGTGGAAAGCGCAATTTACGAACACCCAGCAGTGCACGAAGCTGCAGTGTTTGGCGTTCCGCACGAGCGCTTGGGTGAAGAAGTTGGCGTGGCTATTTTGCCGAACGACGGCATGACCCTGACCCCAGAAGAACTGTGGGCTTTCTTGGACGAAAAGATTGCCAAGTACAAGATTCCAACCCAGGTTGTCATTATGAACGAGGCGTTGCCGCGCAACGCTGCGGGCAAGTTCTTGAAGCGCGAGCTACAACAAAAAGTTGTGAAAGGCGAACTGAAAGCTTCAGTTCGCTAACCGTTACTGCTCTTCGGGTGGTCGAATGTGGCGAAACTGCCACAGCAACAGCAAGTCGTAGGTAATTTTTAGTGCTGCGCATATAAGCAGCGGCCAAGCGAAGTTGGATTGATCAAGCATCCATCCGGCAGCAATTGGTGGAAGTGCTGAAGCCAGACTGCGCGGAACATTGGTAATGCTGGCAGCCGCAGCGCGCTCGCGTGGTGACACCACGGCCATCACGTAACTGGTGCGCACAGGCACGTCCATTTGAGACAGCAAGCCACGCGCAATGAAGAGACCCATCGCCACCCACACATTTGGTGCGAGCACCACTCCAATCAGTAACACGCTGGCGGGAATGTGCGTGAACACCATGGTGCGCACTAAGCCAATGCGTTGAGAAATTTTTACAGCAAGCAGCGAAGACACTGCCGACAACATTCCTGCGGCGAAAAAGATCATTCCCAAATTGGCGCTCGAGAGTTCGAATCGGCGGTACACCCACAGCGCAAAGATTGCTTGAGTGGCAAAACCTCCACCAAATGAATCCAAACTAAACAGCGCTGCAAGTTTGTAGACGATACGTTTCGACTCGCCAAGAGCTCGATCGGCCTTGGTTGGCGTGTCTCGAGAGACGAGAGAGAGTCGCAAATAGAATACAAGTACTGCAATTCCTGCAATGCCGTACAACATGAAACTTGCGCGGTGACCAAAGTCGGCGGATCGATGTTGTGAAGTTGCAATCCACACGGGAATGCCAGCGCTTAACGCACCAATTGATCCAATGAGTGAACCCGACAAGTTGTATACGGCAAACACCGACGTTCGGTCGCTGTCTTTGATGCTTGAAGACAACAGTGATTGCTCGAGTGGAAGAAACACGCTCACATCGCCCGCGCTTGGGTTCATGGTTCCCACCGCGGCAATAACGAGGAGCAGCCCGTAGGCCGAAGCCATGCCGAATGCGAACCCGGTGACGATCATGAGCAGTGATGACATGGTGAGCAGGCGGGCAGGAGAAAAGCGGTGGGCGAATACTCCTACTGAAAGCGTGAGGGCGGCAGACCCAAGGAGCGACGCTGTAATGACAGCACCTATTTGGGTACCGCTAAAGCCAAGGTGCAAAAGGAATGCGGGCAAGATGACATAGGCAATGCCGTCAACGAACCCGCGGATAGCTCTGGTGCCAATGAGGATGCGAGCGTCTGGGTGGGCTCGACGTGTGGTGGACAGTGAACCCATAGGAGCACGGTACTGGGTGAGCAACTAGAGTTTCCCCACGTGCCACCAATCGACATCACCCGTGGCGACGGGGTTCGCTACGACGTCGTAGCAATTGGCAATGCCTTAGTCGATGTGATTGCCGCTGTTCCCGATGAATTTTTGGTGAACGAAGATGTTGTCAAAGGTTCAATGACATTGGTGGATGCGGATCGGTCCGCTCACTTGTATTCACGTATTAGTAACCCAACGCAAACAAGCGGTGGTTCTGCTTCGAACACTGCATACGGTCTTGCCAGTTTGGGTGGGCGAGCAGGCTTCATTGGCAAAATTGCAGATGACGAATTGGGTCGTGTGTTCGGTGCCGACATGGACAAAGTTGGCGTTGGTTTTCACCCAGGTGCAACGAGCGCAACCGAGCCGACTGGTCGATGCATTATTGCGGTAACACCAGATGGTCAACGCAGCATGAGTACGTTCCTTGGTGCAGCATCGTTGCTTGAGCCTGCAGATATTTCGCGCGAGGCTGTGCAGTCAGGTGCAGTGCTATTCCTTGAGGGGTATTTGTTCGACCGTGATGAAGCAAAGGCCGCGTTCAAAATGGCGTCAAAATATGCGCACGAGGCCGGACGCAAAGTTGCACTGACGTTGTCTGATTCATTCTGCGTAGATCGCCACCGCGAAGACTTCCTCGATCTCATTTTGAACGATATCGACGTGTTGTTCTGCAACGAATTCGAGCTGCAATCGCTGTATCAAACTTCCTATGAAGAAGCACTCGAGCAATTGCGCAGTGATTGCGAATTTGGTGCGGTTACTCGCGACAAGCGCGGCTCGGTTGTTATTAATGGTCATGACTTGGTGCACATTGAACCAGAACCAGTTGACTGGGTAATTGACGCAACTGGCGCAGGAGACCAATATGCAGCAGGTTTCTTGTACGGATTTACTCGCGGTATGGCCATTGAGCATTGCGGACGACTCGGTTCGATGTCTGCTTCGGAAGTGATCACACACGTTGGCCCGCGACCATTCGTGCAACTCAGCACGCTCATTCCAGAACATCTACGCTCGTAGTTATGGCTAGTAACGATCACGACAACCTCACGGTTTTAGGTACAACAGTTCGCGCTCCAATTGATCACGTTGAAGTGTTTCCTGCGCCTGCAGATGTCACGCTGGTTCGCTTCACGAGCGACGAGGTGTCATCAATTTGTCCAGTCACTGCGCAGCCAGATATTGCAACCGTGGTTATTGAATACAGCCCCGACAAGTTCTGCATCGAGTCAAAGTCGCTGAAGTTGTACCTCTGGCGCTTCCGCAACATGGCAGTGTTCGCCGAAGCATTGGCTGCCGAAATTGCCAACGAAGTCATGGTTACGGTGAAACCAAACTGGGTGAAAGTGCAACTCACGCAGCATCCGCGCGGCGGAATTGAAGTGCATGCAGTTGCCGAACGCAACCGCTAATTAGTTTTCGTCAGCAGGAACAAACGCGAGTTTCAGATCGCCAAGCTTCACCAATGTTGAAGCCACCCATGCACCAAGCACGCCAAAGTGTTCGTCCAGTACTTTGCTCGCGCCATCAATCAGTGTTTCTTCCGCAAGTTCGTATTGGCCGTCGTAGGTAATTTCGAGTGCGAAGTCGGCATTGCGCTCGCCATGTGTTGGATGGCTGATTTCAATCGTGATGTTGTCACGCTCTAACTGCTCGGCACCGATAGATGGGCTGTGCGGTGCGGCAATGCTGTCAACAATTGAAGGCGCTGGCTGTTCAGCCAAGCGTTGAATGCGAAACACCACTTCAATTTCAATGGCCGGCTGTTGATCGATCTCTTCTTCGATGTACCACTGTCGATAGGTGGCCTGACTCCAACTTGGCCAGTTCAACGTGATGTGCGCAACAACGCGAGGAGGCAGGCCTTCGCCCGGCAGGCCGTAGGTGGTTTCCCACACCAAGTCGCCAAGCAGGATGTCTGATTGAAAATGTTCTTCAAATGCCTGGCGCTCAAGGTAGGCATTGCTGAATGCATCGCGAAGAGCGCCAATTGCATCAGTAAACACGTGGTCAAGCATGCGTATTTAGGGTACTCGCTAACCTTGTGCCATGTCTTTGGTCCTCCTTGAAATAACTGATGGTGTTGCCACAATTACGTTGAACAACCCAGACGAGCGCAACACCATGACCGCGCCAATGGTGGCCGAAATAGTTGCGGCAATGGACCGCATTGAAAGCGATCCGGCAGTTGGCGCGCTCGTGGTTACCGGAACTGCTCCTGCGTTTTGCGCTGGCGCGAACTTGGGCAACTTGGCCGAAGCCGATGGCGAGTCACTTGGCGTTATTTACGAAGGTTTCTTGCGCATTGCCCGCAGTCCGTTGCCAACGATTGCTGCAGTAAATGGCGCGGCGGTTGGAGCCGGCATGAACCTGGCGCTTGGTTGCGACGTGCGCATTGCTGCGCGACGCGCAAAGTTTGACACGCGCTTTTTGCAACTTGGCATTCACCCAGGTGGTGGGCACACATGGATGTTGCGTCGAATCGTTGGGCCGCAAGTTGCATCGGCCGCCGTATTGTTTGGTGAAATTTACGATGGTGCAGAAGCAGAACGCGTTGGCCTTGCATACAAGTGTGTTGACGACGACAAGTTGCTTGCAACTGCACACGAATTGGCAAAACGTGCAGCAAGTGCACCTCGCGAGTTGGTCATTGAAACGAAGAAGACCATTGCCGCAATGGCCGATGTGGACACGCACCCAGAAGCCGTGGCCCGCGAACTGACGCCGCAATTGTGGAGCACACGCCAGCCATGGTTTGCCGAACGTCTTGCAGCATTGCAGGCCAAGATCAGCAAGAAATAAGGCTTCGCTCACAAAAGCGGTCAGAGACTTGCCAACGTCGCCACGAGGTGTATGTTGGCATCAGTAAGACCTAGCTAGTGGATTTCGTCAGTGTCAACAGCACAGAAGGCGGGGGAAGCAATGAGCAAGCGTCACGATCACCGGACAACGGTGTTTCCACCAAAGGTGGAACTTCGGGCACACGCCCACAATGAGCGTCATCGCGTGAATTCAGAATTGCACGTGGTGGCAAACATGGTGAGCCATGGTGTCGAACCCGAAGATGTGGATGAACCAGGTATCGCTTGGAAAGGAATGCATCATCACGATGCAGAGATTGGTCGTGAGCAATCGCGTCGCCAACAGTTCAAGCACTGGAAGACAAAACAATGGAAGCGACGCAAAGTTGCACGCAAGCAACGAGTGTTGGAGATAGAGCGCCTACGCGAAGTTGCCTAGCAACTTAGAGCCAGGTTGTGGAAAGTTGTTCGCGGCGAGTTTGCCATTCTTCAATGGTGAATCCGTAGCGAACGTGATCTTCCCATACACCATTTATTTCAAGGAACCGCTCGGCGATACCTTCATGGCGTAGTTCAAGTTTCTCGACAACGCGATGGCTGGCTGAGTTGCGTGGAATGATGCACACTTCAACGCGGTGCAAGCGAAGTTCGTCGAATGCAAACTTGGCAAGCACCAGCACTGCTTCTGACATGTAGCTGTTGCCGGCTTTGGCTTCGTCAATCCAGTAACCAATAGTGCCGCTTTGCATTGCGCCGCGCACGACGCCATTCAGGTTGACTTCGCCTGCAAACACATTGTTGACAAACAATCCCAGGCAATATGCATTTCCTGCTTGGCGCTCTCTGTCACGCGCTGCACAGCGATTGGTAAACGCATCGCGGCTAATTGCCGGGTCGGGAGACGTGATGAGCGGCATTGGCTCCCATTTGGTGAGCCATTCACCGTTACGTAAGCGAACTTCGCTCCATGCCTCAAAATCGGTTGCCACAAGTGGGCGAAGCATGATGCGACGACCAAACAAGCGAAGTGGTCCGTTCGAGGAAATGATTCCTGCAGGATGACCGATTGGTCGCGAGTAGCCGGTCACGAAAGACCCAATTCGTCGCGCACTAATCCGTCAAGCAAGTTATTCACCGACACCATAATTTCAGGTATTCGCAACTTGCGCATGACACCTACCAAAACGCAGCACCCGCCAACAATGACATCGGCGCGGTCTGCTGGAAGGCCAGGGTTGAACTTGCGGTTGGCAAGCGTTTCGGTGGCAAGCGTTCTGAACACTTCCTCTACATTTTCGCGTGTCATGCGCGCACCGTGCAGTGCGGTTGCATCAAATTCTTGCAGCCCGATTTCTACTGCAGCAATGGTGACGATGCTGCCTGCAACGCCCACCACGCGCGTGGCACTCAACACTTCTGGGTGATCGCGAATGAGGTCGTCCATGAAGTCGGTTACGAAACCAATTGCATTCGTGAGTTCCTCCGGGCGAGGCGGGTCGTGGGACAAATGGCTTTCGGTAAGCACCACTGTGCCGAAAGGAAAACTCACGGCGTGTTGCAATGTTGTTTCGCCGATCATGATTTCGGTGCTGCCTCCGCCAATGTCGATGACGAGCGTGATGCCGTCATGTGCGGGTAGGTGCGACAGTGCGCCTGAATAAGCAAGTCGTCCTTCTTCGGTGCCCGCAATGATGAGTGGGCGAGTGCCAAGAATTGTTTCGGCTTGATCCAGAAACACCGCAGCGTTTGTTGCACGACGACACGCTTCGGTTGCAGTAACGCGAACCGCGCCAACTCCGTGCTGCGCAATGAGGTCTGCGTATTGCTGGAGACGCGAAATGGTTCGCGCAATCGCATCTTCGTTCAACATGTTGTTGTGCACAACTCCGCGACCCAAACCAGTGACATGCACTTCGCGCACTATGTCATTGCCTTGCGCATCGGCAATGAGCAGGTTGGTGGAGTTGGTGCCAATGTCGATTGCGGCAACTGGCTGTGCAGCTACTCGAATATATGAACTGCGATTGATACCAAGTTTTTCGGCAACCCAATTGCCCACTGGGTCGTTGCCGCCAGCAAGCCACCAACCGAAATGTGCGTGCAGGCACTTCACGCCAATGCGAGTGCCAGCTACGCCACCAAACGGGCGAGGGCCAGTGTGGTCTGCGGGAATCAGTGCGTCGCGTTCTGTTGCGTAACGGTCGTGTGCAGCCGCAATAAGCGCCGCATCGAGTTCGGCTTCTACTTGGTTCACTGCACCGGTTGCTTCAAGGCGACCAATCAACACGTTTTCACGCGCACCACACAACCAATACAGAGTTGGCATTGGCGTTCCATCAGGAAGTAACGGCTGATTGCGCAACACGACGGGGTCGCCGTCTAGTGCGCGAACAACTACTTCAAACTTGCCTTGCGGAACTCGACCGAGCAACTCGGTGATTCGCGCGATGTCTTCTGCGCTTGGCGCGTTAGAAGAGTTTGACAAGTACAACTACCAACACGGCAATGCCAATGAGGGCGGGAATTGCGCGCTTTGCAATGGTGGATCCTGCAGTATCGAGCAAGTTGAGCGGCGCAACTTCTGGACCATCAATCTTGCGAATGGTTGGTTGCTCACTTGATGCGGATGGTGTTTCAGCAACAACAGGTGCACTTGGTGCTGGCGCTGCAGAAATAAGTTGGTTCAAGTTTTCTGAAAACTGCGCGAGCAATTTGTCGCTCACGTCGGCAAGTGCGCCACGGCCAAACTGTGCAACTTTGCCTGAAATGGAGAGGTCGGTGTGCACGGTGCACTTTGTTGAAGTTGGAGAAACCGAAGTGAGTTCGGCAGTGATCATTGCTGACGCGTTGCCTTTACCAGTGGTGTCGCGACCTTCGCCTTTGAGCGTTGCCTTGTGCGCCACATCATCGCGCGAAACAAAACTTGCTTGTCCTTTGAACTGAGCAAGAATTGGTCCAACCTTGATCTTCACTTGACCGCGGTAGGTATCGCCCTCAACTTCGGTGAGCTGTGCGCCAGGTAGGCACGGCGCAATGCGCTCGAGGTCGGTGAGGATTGCCCAGGCTTCTGCAACAGGAACGTTGACTACAAATTCGTGATTGAGATCCATGGTTACTTGCCTCGACTTTCGTAAATGATTTTTGCAACGCGCTCGATGTCTTCTACGTGGTCAACATCGATTCCCGAGCCAGTACAGGGTACTTCAGCAACCAGTTCGGGGTGACTGCGGAGCAACGATCTTGCGCCTTCATCTCCGCTTTTAGGAACGAGTGCAAAAAATTCAGCGTGCAGCTTTACCGGGTTTGCACGCACACCTGAATAAGTGGCAACGGCAAGTGGGGAAGTGGAGTTGGCTACTGCAGTCCATGCTGAAGGTGGAATACATGGTTGATCGCCAAGACCGATGACCACCGATTGCAGTCCACGTTCATTTGCCCACCGCAATGCACGTTGCACTGAGCTGGCCATTCCGGTGGCCCACTCTTCGTTGTGTAGGTACGTGACCGCTTCAGAGGCTTCACGTGGAGGTAATTCGACCGACCCCCACACGACTGCGACAGGGCCGATGTCGGCCTCTAGCGCGCTCTGGAGAGCCCATTCGAAGACGGTTTTGCCTGCGACCGAGGTCAGCAATTTGTGGTCAGATCCGTCGAACCGAGAACCCCCACCCGCGGCCAACAGCACCACACCGACAGGCGGGTTTTTGCTGGTTTGAGCGGGCATGACCCCATATTTACAGGCTTTGGTGAAGGCGACCTGCTCGAAACTCTGTATGACCCAAATATTACAGTTCCATGACATAGACTGTTACACAGTTGACATATAGCGAGTTCCCTCGCAAGCACTGCCCCCGAATCCGAATCAACCGCCCCCCGGTTGATTCGCCTACCAAGGAGCCATTTCATGTCACGCACCACCAAACTCATAGCTGGTCTGCTCGTATCCCTCAGCCTGTGGGGCGTCGGTTCAACCGCCGCCCAGGCCATGCCGATGGGCCCAGCACAGGAAGCCATCATTCGCAAAGGCGCAGTTCAGGCGCAACAGGCGGTTGATACCTACGCCGACAAGCGCGACCGCGACGCCTACGACCTGTATCTCGATCTTGCCGACAAACTTGCGGTCGACGTCGCCAACTTCTTAGGCGTTGATGTTGAAGATTTACAATACGCCTGGCGAACTGCCGACGTTGCACATCAACGCGCGATCATGGCCGGGCTCACACAAATTGGAGTTCCGTACAAAGAGAACGCAACATCTGAATCCATCGCCTTCGATTGTTCCGGCTTTGTGCAATTTGCGTGGTCGAGCGCAGGGTTTGTGTTGCCTCACGGATCAAATTCGCAATATGCATATTCGCGACGCGTCACATTGAAAAATGCTCAGGCAGGCGACCTCATGTGGCGACCAGGACATGTGTCCATGTATTTGGGAATCGACGGTGCAATCTTGCAAACTGCACGAACAGGTCGCAGTGTTGAATTGCACAACATGGATTCGCGAATTCTTGGTTGGACTCGTTTCGCAGATCCAACTGCCTAACAATTATTTGTGAATTGGTCCGTCACCGTCGCGAAGTGATGGTGCGCCTCGACCAGTGCGTCGCGCAATAATTTCTCCACAAATAGAAATTGCTGTTTCTTCTGGCGTACGTGCGCCAATGTCGAGTCCAATCGGCGACATCAGGCGAAGCAATTGTTCGTCCGTCACGCCTGCTTCAACTAATCGCTCAACGCGTTTCGCGTGAGTCTTGCGGCTGCCCATTACACCGATGTAACCAACGTTGGTGGCAAGTGCACCAACCACTGCAGGAACATCAAACTTTGGATCATGGGTCAAAATGCACACGGCATCGCGTTGCGTAAGTTGCGCGCCGCGTTCTGCAAACAGTGGCGCCGGCCACGTAACCAACACTTCGTCGGCCATAGGGAAGCGGCGCTTTGTGGCAAACACTTCGCGCGCATCGCACACCAACACGTGATAACCCAACACTTTGGCAACGCGGGCGAGAGCGGAAGTGAAATCAACTGCGCCAAAAATAACCATGGTTGGTGGTGGAGAAAATGCGTCGATGAATACGCGAACAGTTGGTGTGTTCACTAAATCTTCTGGAGTTGTTTGACCCTCTGGCCCGTAGTGGCGAACGCTGGTTCTGCCAGCTTCAAGTTCGCCTTGCGTGTCGCGTGCAACCACCCTGTCGAGCTCTGCGTTGCCCAATGTTCCTTGGGCGGCATCATCTGGAGTAACGAGCAGCATTGCACCAATGTTTGGTCCATCAATCACCGTTGCAAGTGCAACTGGCTTATTGGCACGCGTGCGCTCTGAAAAAAGTTGGTACAGCGACATGATCAATTACCAGGTGAGCGGCTGAATGAACAGGTGAATAATTCCGCCACAGGTGAGCCCAACAGCAAATGCTTCGTCATCTGAATAACCAAACTTCACCAACTTCGGTTGCTTGTCGCCATTCAAGATTGCAAGTGCTTCAGCAACCACTGCGCCTTCAACGCACCCACCACTGACCGAACCGATCACTTCGCCGTCTTCATTGACAGCCATTGCTGCACCAGGATCGCGCGGCCCAGAGCCTTCAATGTCGACAACGCGTGCAAGAGCAATCTGTTTGCCCTGCGCCTTCCAGCGGTCGAGATCGTTCAGCAGTTCGCGCATAGTTCCAGTCAATCGGCAGAAATGACGCGTGTGAGGCGTTCCATGGCTTCAAGTGAGTGGCCTTCAACGAATTCGTCAATGTAGGGCAGTGCTGCGGCCATGCCTTTGGCAAGTGGCGCATAGCCAGGCGTGACTTTTAGCGGGTTTACCCAAATAAGTCGATGCGACACTCGTTGTAGACGTTTCATTTGTTCGCCTAACAGTTCGGGGTTGCCTCTGTCCCAACCATCAGACAACACGATGACGATTGCTCCACGTGCCATTCCGCGCACACCCCAGGTGTCGTTGAACTTGCGCAAGCTTTCACCAAGTCGTGTTCCACCGCTCCAGTCGGGAACTTGCTCTGCTGCGCGCTTAATGGCTTTGTCGGGGTCGCGGCTGCGCAATTCTTTTGTCAGTCGCGTTAAACGTGTGCTGAACGCAAAAGCTTCAACTCGTTGTCTGCCGGCAACTGCTGCGTGCATGAAGCGAAGGAGCGCACGTGCGTATGGCTCCATACTTCCCGAAATGTCGAGCAGCACCACAATGCGGCGCAAGCGGTCGCTCGGTTCTTTCCAATGCAAGCGCATTGGCTCGCCGCCATTGCTGATTGATGCGCGAACGGTGCGTCGCAGATCGTGACGTGAACCATTTCGTTTTGCCGTAGTCAGACGAAGTGAACGACGAGGTGGGCCTGCAAAGCGCAGTGCTTGCATCAGGCGTTGGGCTTCGGCAAGTTCTGTGTCGTCGTATTGAGCGAAGTCTTTTTTGCGCAATGCCTCAGAAGCAGAAAACCGCAAATGGATTGACGGGTTTGAGTCGTATTCGCCTGCGTTTGGATCGCTTTCGGTTTCGTCATCAATAAGCAATGAAACTTTTCGTGGTGGCAGTTCGTCGTCTGTTTCACCACTGGTGCGGTGTTCCCAGAACACGGCAAACGCGCGGTCAAACAGTTGGTGGTCTTCTGGTCTACGCACCAGAGTGCTGCGGCCGGCCCAAAACACGTCGCTACGCGAATCAAGTGACACCACATCGAGGGCGTTGACGAATGTCAAGACTGAATCAAGTGGTACTTGCAAACCGACACCGCGCAAAATTCGTGCGAATGACACTGCCATTTCTTCTGGCGAAGAGGCAATTGCGGTGGTCATGAATTATCCGTGCAGCAGACCGCGATCAAACGCTTGAGCAACGACTTGGGCAATGCCTTGCTCGCGCACGCGGTCGTGATCTTCGCGATATTTCAACACCGTTCCGAGCGTTGCTGAAACAACGGCTTCGTTCAATTCGCGAGCACCAAGTTGGGCGAGTGCAGTTGCCCAGTCGATGGTTTCAGCAACTCCCGGTGGCTTATACAGATTGAGTGAACGCATGTGTTCCACTGCTGCGGCAACTTGCTTGGCAAGTGATTCGGTAATTTGCGGAACTCGCAAACGAACGATTGCCACTTCGCGTTCAAAGCTTGGATGATCGACCCAGTGGTAGAGACAACGGCGCTTCAACGCATCGTGTACGTCGCGCGTGCGGTTAGAAGTAAGAATCACAATCGGTGGAGTAGCGGCCTTAAATGTTCCAAGTTCAGGCACGGTCACTTGAAAATCGGAAAGAATTTCCAACAGATACGCCTCGAACTCGTCGTCTGCGCGATCAATTTCGTCAATCAGCAATACGGGAGGAGTGTCGCGCTTGTCAATGGCGCGAAGGAGTGCACGCTTGATGAGAAAGCGCTCGTTGTACAGCTCGCTCTCCAATTCATTTGTCTTCTTACTCGTTGCTTCTCCACTCGCTTCAGCAGCACGCAGATGCAACAACTGGCGCGAGTAGTCCCAGTCGTATACGGCCTGAGAAGCGTCGATGCCTTCGTAACACTGCAGGCGAATGAGCTCGCCACCCGTCATGGCTGCAATCACTTTGGCAAGTTCGGTTTTGCCTACGCCTGCTTCGCCTTCAAGGAGTAATGGGCGATTGAGGGTGAGTGCCAAATACACGGCAGTAGTGAGGCCTTCCTCGGCCAAATAGTTCTGTTCGGCGAGTGCCGACCGAACTTGTTCTACCGAGGTGAATCCAGCGCGGGCCATGCGTTCAGGTTAGAGGCAAAGCGTTTATGAATCGAAGCCGAGGCCCAATCGATCGAGGCTTCGTAACCATAAGTTGCGTTTTCCCGACTTGTCTTCGCGGTTTAGTGCCCACCGTGTGGTCTGAATGCCAATAAAGCGGAATGGTTCGGGAGGGAACGGCAAGGGCTTGCTGCGCACAAATTGTGTCTGCGTTGCTGGAGTTTTGCGACCATCGATCATGTCGAGCATGACTTCGGCGCCGAATCGTGAACTTGCCACACCTAAACCGGTGTAGCCGATTGCGTATGCAACGCGGTCGCGCATTGCTTGTCCCCAGAACACGCTGTAACGGCTGCACGTGTCAATGGCGCCGCCCCATACGTGTGAAAAGCGAACGCCTTCAAGCTGTGGAAACGTTTCAAAGAAGTGTTGTGACAGCTTCGCCCACGTTTCAGGACGTGATTCAAGTTCGGAGTTCACTTTTCCTCCGAAGAAATACACCGCGTCGTATCCACCCCACAAAATTCTGTTGTCTGCAGTGAGTCGGTAGTAGTGGAACTGATTCGAAATGTCGGAAAGACCTTGACGATTTTTCCAGCCGATGCTTTCTAGCTGCTGCGGGGTAAGCGGTTCCGTTGTCAAGCAATAGTCGTACACCGGCGCAATGTAGTTATGCATGCGACGCAGCAGTGGTTTAAATGCGTTCGTTGCTAACGCCACTCGTTTGGCGTGCACTTTGGATAGCGGAGTTTCCACAACGATTCCGCCTGGTGAATAGTCCAATCCAATTGCCTTTGTGTCTTCGTAAATTCGCACACCAAGTTGTTCGGCTGCACGCTTTAGCCCCCAGGCAAGTCGCGCAGGGTCTACTAGTGCTGCTGTGTCTTTGCACCACATGCCACCAGTAAAAATCGGCGATGCAACTTCTTTGCGCACGGCAGCTTCATCGAGCCATTCCACTTTGTGGCCAATCTCAAGCAACTGGTCGTAATCGTCTTTCAATTCGTCTAGGTACGTTGCCGAATGTCGCGTGCTGGCAATTTCAATCACGCCATTGCGTTCGAAATCGCAATCAATGTTGTAACGCTTAATCGCCGCTTCAATTTCGTTCAGGTTTTCAAGTCCTAAGTCTTCGAGCAAGCCAACTTCGTCGGGGAAGCGTTGCTGTGCGTTGGCAATGCCGTGCGTGAGGCTGGAGTCCATAAACCCGCCGTTGCGACCACTTGCTGCTGAAGCAATCTCGTGAGCTTCGATCAGCACTACATCGCGGTCAGGGTCGCGCTCTTTGGCCAAAATTGCTGTCCATAAGCCCGTGTAGCCGCCACCCACAATGCACAGGTCGCACGTTTCAGCGTGCACCAGCATTGGGTTCGATTCCGGCTCGTCCGCATCGTCAAACCAATACGGAAAGGAGTCGGCGTCCGCAATCGCGTCCAAAAAACGCTCGTCTTGTTGATACCCACCCATGGGTTTCCCACCACCTAACTAGACCAAGAGTAGCAGTGCGGCAAGTATCGTTTCCCGCATGGATCTTGGAATTGCACAACGCACAGCAGCTGTTGCGGCGGCCTCGGCCGGGTTGGGGTTTGCCAGTGCTCAGGCTCTTGCCGCCGAGGGGGTGCGTGTAGTGATTTGCAGTCGCGATGCAGACCGCGTTGCCGAGGCTGCGAAAAAAATTGGTCACGGATGTGTAGGAATTGTTGGCGATGTTTCAACAACTGATGGCGCACTTGCATTCGTTCGTGAAGCGCGCGCAATTCTTGGCGAAATTGACATCGTTATTGCCAACGGTGGCGGACCACCTGCGGGAAACTTTGCATCAACCGATCTTGATTTGTATCCAGCCGCAATTGAGCGAAGCATGTTGGCAACAGTTGCCATGTGCAAAGAAGTTATTCCAGGCATGCAAGAACGCGGTTGGGGTCGCATTGTGGCAATTACCAGCACGGCGGTTCGTCAGCCGTTTGCCAATCTCATTTTGTCCAGCACTGCACGCGCAGGGCTCACCGCTTTTTTGAAAACGGTTGCTACCGAAGTTGCCTCAAGTGGAGTAACGGTGAATACGGTGCAGCCAGGTACACATGCCACCGATCGCATTAAGCAGTTGTACGGGTCAATGGAAGGCGCAGCAGAGGGAATTCCTGCTGGCGTTGTTGGCGACCCGAAAGATTTCGGAAGCGTTGTTGCGTTTCTGTGCAGTGAACAGGCCAAATTTGTCACCGGCACTCACTTGCAAGTTGATGGTGGCTCGTATCCGGGGTTGATCTAATGCTTCAGCATGTTGTTGCGCTGACGTGGAACGAAACAGTTCCAGAAAACTACGCAGAGGTCGTGAACAAGGTGTTGCACGACATGGCAAAGACCATTCCATCGGTGCGCAGCTATCGCTGCGGTGCCGACCTTGGCGTGAGCTCACATGCAAACGCCAATTACCTCATCGTTGCCGAGTTTGATGATGTAGCGGGGTGGCGTGAATACGACGAAAACGCGTTACACAACGAAGTGCGTGCGAAGTACTTTGCGCCGTATGTTGCGTCGCGTGCTGCTGCGCAAATTACTTTCTAGCTGTATACACGTGTTTGTCTTCCCATCGGGTTGACAGCGCACAGGCAATCCACACGTATGCAAAACCGATAATGATGTCGGCTACGTAGTGTTCGCCGAAGTACACCAAACAGAACGACATTGCTGCGGGAAGAACGAGCGCAATCGGCTTCATCCAGGTGCGCATGGCGCCCCAGAAGAACACCACAACGAGCAAAGCGCACGCCGCATGTAATGACGGCATGGCTGCAACAGGGTTGGAAATTGCGGCACCGCGTTCGAACACTTTGGAGACTGTGTGCAGACCCATGTGGCTCCACCCGCGTGCGGTAATGCGTTTAATCGGCCCAATCAGGCCTTCTTTTGCGACCATCCACGGTGGGGCAACCGGAAACACGACGTAGGTGGCTACTGCAAGAAAAAACAAAATACTGAGCCTGCGCACATAGCGCACCCATTGTTCGCGGCTGATCCACCACAACAGTACGGCTACGCCCATTGGCAAAATGAAGTGCGTCATGTACGTGACAGCAAGCGGGTATTCGTACCATGCAAGTTTTGCTGACACGTTGAAGTGCTGTTGCATCCACACGTTTGGATCAACTCCAAAAAACATGGCCCGGTCAATGTTGCGGACCAACGTTTTGTGAACGGGAACTCCCAATTGGTCGGCGAGGCCACGGCTGTACTCATAACCAAACAACATGCATGCAAACACCGACCAGTCGCGCAACATGTTGCGCTGTGCGCGAAGCGGTTTACCTACGTTGGCAAACGCAAATGCGCCAAGAATCCACAGCGTTACCGCAATGCGGTCAACGGGTACGCCAAAGTGCTGCGCAGACCACAAAAGATGGCCACATAGAGGCCAATTGAAATTTGTCGGGTGCGAGAGTTATTTAGTTGATTCTTCAAGTGCTCGCCGTACCAGCACCTTGGCTAGGTGCGCGCGGTACTCGCTCGAAGCGTTTAAGTCACTCTGTGGCTCTGCCTCGGCTGCTGCAAGTTCTGCAGCATCGGCGATTGATGCACCGCTTGCAAGTGCGGCGCTCACGCTGGTTGCAAGAATTGGCGTTGAACCCATGTTCACCAATGCGACGCCTGACTCTTTGCCATTGCGCCAAGCGGCCACACCAACAATTGCCCAGTCCTGTGCACGACGATTGAATTTCTGGAAACTCCAACCACCGGTTGTTTTTGGAACGCGAATTTCTACGAGCATTTCATCTGGAGCAAGTGCGCTTTCGAGGAAGCCTTTGTAGAAATCTTTTGCTGCAATCTCACGTTGGCCATTTGGTCCTTGCGCAACATACGTTGCACCAAGTGCCAGCGTTGTTGCTGGAAGATCGCTTGCCGAGTCGGCGTGGGCGAGTGATCCACCAATTGTTCCGCGATGGCGAACTTGCGCATCACCGACATAGCCGGCTGCATGTGCGAGTAGCGGTACGTGTTGCTTCACGATGTCTGACTTTTCGATATCCATGTGACGTGTGAGTGCACCAATGGCAATGTGGTCACCAGCGTCATTGATGTACGACAAGTCGGTAATGCGACCAATGTCGATGAGCATGCTTGGCTGGGCCAAACGAAGTTTCATCAATGGAATAAGGCTGTGTCCGCCGGCAAGGAGCTTGGCTTCGTCGCCGTATTCGCCAATGAGAGAAATCGCTTCTGCTGCTGACGATGCGCGCTTGAGATCAAATTGTGCAGGAATCATGATCGGTCCTTATTTCTTTGCCGCTGCAAGAACGGATTGAACAATGTTGTGATAACCGGTGCAACGGCACAAGTTGCCTTCAAGACCGATGCGAATGTCGTCTTCTGTTGGGTTTGCATTTTCATTCAGCAAGCCAACTGCTGCCATCACCATTCCCGGTGTGCAGAAACCGCATTGCAGGCCATGATTTTCCATAAATGCCTGCTGCATTGGATGCATTACGCCGCCTTTGCTCATGCCTTCAATGGTGGTCACTGCGCAACCATCGGCCTGTGCGGCCAAAATGGTGCAGCTCTTCACCGCTTCGCCATTCAGGTGAACGGTGCATGCTCCACAGCTTGAAGTGTCGCAGCCAACGTTTGTTCCGGTGAGCTGCAGTGTCTCGCGAATGTAGTGCACTAAGAGTGTGCGTGGTTCAACGTCATGCTCAGTTGCTTTTCCGTTAACAGTGATGCTGACTTTCATGAGTTTCCCTGTGCTTTCTGCTTTTGAATTTCTGACCACACGCGTTCTGCGGTGGTTGGCATATCGATATGACGAACTCCAAGGTGGGCGAGTGCGTCGATTACTGCAGACTGCACTGCAGGGGTCGAACCAATCGTTCCTGATTCGCCGATTCCCTTTGCGCCAAGTGGGTTACGTGGTGTTGGGGTTTCCATGTGAATGACTTCGAAACTCGGCAGTTCTGCTGCGGAGATGAATGCGTAGTCGGCGAAGTTCGAAGTAATTGGGTTTCCGTCGCCGTCGTAGCGAACTTCTTCGAGCAACGCTTGTGCTGCGCCTTGGGCAATACCGCCATGAATTTGTCCTTCAAGCAGCAACGGGTTCAATACTTTTCCGGCATCGTCGCATGCCACGTGGCGAAGCATTTTCACTTGGCCGGTTTCGGTGTCAACTTCAACAACTGAAACGTGAGCACCAAATGGGAATGTTGCGCCTTGTGCGACATAGTCGGTCTCCTGAACGAGACCGCCATCTTTTGCCAATGCGATTGACAAATCTGCCCACGACTTTGCAACCGCTGGGGTGCCAGCAACATGGAACGAAGCAGACTCTTTGTCAAACACCACGTCCTCTTCGTTGGCTTCAAGCAAACGGGCTGCATGCTTGCGAGCTTGCTCAACAAGTTCTCCTGCTGCAACGTGCACTGCAACTCCACCTTGCTGAAGTGAACGTGAACCCATGGTTCCGCCACCCTTTGGCACGAGGTCGGTGTCTCCCCAGACAACGTCAATTTTGTCTAGAGGAATTCCGGTTTGATCAGAAGCGATCATTGACCATGCAGTGACGTGGCCTTGGCCATGTGGAGAAGTGCCGGTGTACACAATTGCGCGTCCGTCTTGAGTGACTTCAATTTTTGCAGCTTCGCCTGCGCTCGATCCTGCGGTGATTTCTACGTACACACTGACGCCGATACCAAGTTGCTTCACGCTTCCGCTGGCACGACGTGCTGCTTGTTCTGCACGAAGTTTCGTGTAGTCGGCTGCTGCAAGAACTCGATCCAGCGATTCTTCGTAATCGCCAACGTCATATGTTTGACCAATTGCTGTTGCATGTGGTTCGAGGAACTTTGGAATCAAGTTGATGCGGCGTACTTCTGCAGCGTCTTTTCCGATTTCAGCCGCGAACATGTCCATTGCTCGCTCAATTGCAGCGGTCGCTTCTGGTCGGCCTGCGCCGCGGTATGCAACAACTGGGGTGGTGTTGGTAGCAACCGAAGTGGTGCGAATTTCAATCTTTGGAATGTCATATACGCCTGAAGCCATTGGGCGAGTCATGAATGGGGCAAGAATCGCGCCAAGGTCTACCCAGGCTCCAGAGTCTTGCAACACATGCATTTGATACGCGGTTACTTTGCCTGCCTTGGTGCCACCAATGGTGACGTATTGAATTTGTGCACGGCCATGGCCGAGCGCGGTCATGGACTCGCTGCGAGTTTCTAGCCAGCGAATTGGTACACCAGCTTTTTTGGCAACAGCACCAAGAACGAGTTCTTCTGGGTACGCGGCGATCTTTGCGCCGAAACCACCACCAACGTCTGGAGTGATGACACGAATTTTTCCAGCTTCAAGACCGTTAGCTGCTTGGATGGTGTCACGTGCGCCTTGTGCGTGTTGTGTTGACATCCATTGAATGAGTCGACCTTCGTTGTCCCATGCAGCAGCAGATGCACGCACTTCAAGTGGGCATGGAGCAACTCGCTGGTTTACGTAGCGACCCTTCACGACAACTTCGCAATCTGCAAACATTGCATCGCCGGTGTTGTCTGGCATGCCAATGGCTGTGCTGTCGAATACCACGTTGCTGCCGCACTCTTCATAGATGTGTGTGGTGCTGGTCATTGCTTGTTCGATGTCGATCAGTACTTCAAGAGTGTCGTAGTCAACAATTACTTTTTCAGCAGCATCTTCGCCTTGGTTTGCAAGCTTGGTGAGCACAACCGCAACAGGTTCGCCTACGTAACGAACTTTGTTGCTCGCAAGCAACGTGCGCTTGGCCATTGGGTTGAATGTGGCAGCAACTGGTTGAAGGTCTAAGTCGGCCGCAGTGTAAATAGCTACAACTCCAGGAGATGCAAGTGCATCAGAAACATCGATGCTCGTGATGTTGGCGTGTGCAACAGTTGAACGAACAAACGTTGCGTGAAGTGCACCGACAAGAAGCGGTTCACTGTTCAGGTCGTCTACGTACACGCCACCTGTTGTGAGGAACTTCGGATCTTCTTTACGAAGTACGCGGTTACCAAGAATGCTTCCAGCCACAAAATCTCCTAACGATTTGTCTCAGGACAGGTTAGGGGGTAAACGGCTGTAGGGAAATTTCGCCCTGGGCAGCCTTTTTCGCAGACTCGAGACTGCGCACCAACAACATGGTGGAAACAATGGTGTACGGCCAGCGCTCGGGGAGGGCGGTAGACAGGGCGGGCATGTCCATCATTGGCAGACGGCGCTCATTGAAGCGCAGGTACCCAAGTTGGGTGCGAATGGCGTCCTGCAGACCGGCCTCTGTTTTTAGGTAGGTCACCTGGTCTTGCAAGTTTTCAATGACGTCTTCGTACTGGGCGAATTCAATTTCTTTTTGTGCGATGAGATTGCGCTGGTTGATGTACGACCGAACGGGAAACACCGACATGGCAACCACGAGTGCAACGATGACAGCAATTGCGAGCGGGGTGCTGGCTATACGGAGTTTGCGACTGCGAACGAGTCGAATCTCGGTGGTTGCCATCCCTCTATTCTGGCCTTCAGAGATGACGCAATTGCGTCATCTCCATTGCTCGGCTGGCTATTTGCGTGGTGCGAGTGCAGCCCTGCCCATGAATTGGGCTTTCGATCCGAGCTCTTGTTCGATTCGGAGCAATTGGTTGTATTTGGCAACACGGTCGCTGCGGGCAGGGGCTCCGGTTTTAATCTGACCGCAGTTTGTTGCCACTGCAAGATCGGCAATGGTGGCGTCTTCGGTTTCTCCGCTGCGGTGGCTCATGACACTGGTGTAGTTGTTGCTCGTAGCAAGCGCAATGGTGTTCAGCGTTTCGGTCAGCGTGCCAATTTGGTTCACCTTTACGAGCACGCTGTTGGCAACGTGTTCGGTAATGCCGCGCTGCAGGCGCGAAACATTGGTGACGAATAGATCGTCGCCAACAAGTTGAATCTTGCTGCCAAGTTTTTGTGTGAGCGTGGACCATCCGGCCCAGTCGTCTTCTGCCATTCCGTCTTCAATAGACACGATTGGATATTTGCTCGCAAGCATGTCCCACCACGAGGCGAGTTCGTCGCTCGTCAACACTTTTCCTTCACCTGACAAGTGATACTTGCCATCTTTAAACAACTCACTCATGGCCGGGTCGAGCGCAATGGAAATGTCTTTGCCAGGTGTGAAGCCAGCAGCTTCAATTGCTTCCACCAAGATTGAAATCGCCTCTTCGTTGCTTGCAAGGTTTGGTGCAAATCCACCTTCGTCGCCAACTGCAGTTGCCATTTTTCGTTTATGCAAAATGGACTTCAACGTGTGATACGTCTCGACGCCCCAGCGCAATGCTTCTGAAAATGATGTTGCACCAATTGGCATCACCATGAACTCTTGTAAGTCCACGTTGTTGTCGGCATGTGCGCCACCGTTCAATACGTTCATCATTGGCACTGGCAGCACACATGCTGCTTCGCCACCAATTGACTTGTACAACGGAAGTCCACGCTCGTTCGCGACTGCGTGTGCATTGGCAAGACTTGCTCCAAGAATTGCATTCGCGCCAAGCTTCGATTTATTGGCGGTGCCATCAAGAGCCAGCATCAATTCGTCGATTGCTTGTTGGCTCGAAGCGTCTGCGCCAACTAATGCAGCAGCGATTGGGCCGTTCACATTACCGACTGCTGTTTGTACGCCTTTACCCAAGTAACGAGTGCCGCCATCGCGAAGCTCTACTGCTTCGTGTTCGCCAGTAGATGCACCGGAAGGAACGATGGCTCGTCCTCGGGCGCCAGATTGCAACGTGACCTCAACCTCAACGGTTGGATTTCCGCGGGAGTCCAAAACTTCGCGACCGACTACGTGCTTGATTGTGCTCATGACTACACGCTAGTCAGCGCACTAATTCACGTTCACTTCCGTATTTTTGCCTCGTCCCACAGTGCGTCAAGCGTGGCAAGGTCTGCGGCATGTAGGTCGATGTTGCGCTTGATTGCAAGCGCCTCAACGTGTTCAAACCGAGCGCGGAATTTATCGCTGGCCACACGTAACGCGGTCTCGGCGTCGTGGCCTAAGTGGCGCGACAAATTCACCACGCTGAACAGCAAATCGCCAAGCTCCATGCGCACCGCTTCTGGGTCGGCTTGTTGGGCAATGGCGTCGCGTATCTCGGCGGATTCTTCGCGAATCTTGTCGAACGCGCCATCTGCATTGGGCCAATCGAAACCAACATCGGCAGCGCGCTTTTGCAACTTGGTCGCATACGACAAGGAAGGTGCAGCCTTTGCAACTCCACTAAACACAGAGTCGGACTTCGTGTCACTTGCTTGACGTTCTTGGCGCTTCACTTCGTCCCAAGTGCTCACTACATCGTTCGCGCTGTTTGCAACAACATCGCCGAAAACGTGTGGATGCCTGCGCACCAACTTGTCATGAATTGAACGAGCAACATCGGCAAGCGTGAACCTGCCTTGTTGTTCGGCGATCGTGGCATGAAATTCCACTTGATACAACAGGTCGCCGAGTTCTTCAATCAGTGCGTCGTCGGTTGCTGGGTTGTCGGCATCAAGTTCGTTGATGGCGTCAACTACTTCGTACGTTTCTTCAAGCAAGTGCTTAATGAGTGAATCGTGCGTTTGCTCGATGTCCCATGGGCATTGTTCGCGCAGTGTGCGTGCAAGTTGGTGCAGCTTCACCATTTCGCCAGCGATGGGCTGAGCAAGTTGAGGAATGTACAACGTAGTGAGGTGGTCTGCAGGAAGTACTCGATCGAGTTCTTGCCACGTGGTGTGTTCAACACGCTGGTCGGGGAGACCAAGGTGGTGCAGTAGTACGACTGGTTCATCGCCAACTGCTTCATCGAATGACAACTTCACATCAGACAACACCCAGTCGGCATGCACCTGTGCAACAAGCAATGGTCCGCGCTCGTTTGCTGCCTCTGCGGCAAAACGGTGACCATCAATTAAACGAACTCCAGCATTCACTGGGTCAATGCCGAGAGCCTCCCATGCAAGATCGAGAAAGCTCATTGCTGGCAGAACCAGCACTTCAATGCGTGTGTCTGCACGAAGCTGAGTCACGCTCGTTTCAAGAAGTAGTGGCGAACCCGGTACTGCGTACAGCACTTCGCCGTGTTCATTGGCAGCGGCCACCAGAGTTTCAGTTATTGCTGCATAGACGTCGTCAAACGTTGGCAGCGATTCGTATAGGTGATCAAAACTCTGAGCAGCAGGGAGCAGGTCGGCTGTGGGGTGCTGGCGCGTACGCACGAATTGGTGCGGGATTGATGCAATTGCTTGCAGCGTCGCTTCAGTAACTGTGTTTCGCGGGCCAGGTCCTAGACCAACAATGACAACACGACCAACCGAAGTGCGATTGCTCATGTCGAATGCAATTTACAGGTCGGTGATTTTTCCGGTTGCTGTATCCCAGCGACCGTACTCAGACGCAATGGTTACTTCGTGCGTTGCAAGGAAGCCTGTCATCAACAACATTCCAGGAGACTTCGACAGCATCATGACAAGCGATGCCTTGATGTCGGCAAATGGGCGAATCATGATGACGTGGTATCCAAAGCTCGATTTCACTGGGCCGGTTGGAACGCCAACTTTTGCAGTGAGAGCGCCAGCAGTGAACGCAGAATCAAATTGTGATTGGTAGTCGGAGAGTGAAATGCAATCGCCGTCAGTTGAGCCAAGAATTCCGCCAGTGGTTGCGGCGTTTGGCTCGGTGCTGTATTCGCCAGCAAGTTTCTTGAAGTCGCCACCGTCGTTCAACTTTTGAATGACTTCTTTTGCGGTTGCTTCTTCTTTTACCAAGATGTGCTGAGCGCACATTGCACCAAGTGATGCAGGTGATTCGTTGTACATCTTTTCAATGTCTGCTTCAGAAGGCGCCTTCACACGGGCAAGCGCAAGGTCTCCGCTGTTCAGTCCGATGATGAGGTCTTTCAATTCCTGGCCCAACGTGTCGTAGCCAGCATCTTGCGAAACCTGGTCGACTACTGCTTTGGTGTCCGCGTCGGTGACGGTCACGTTGTACTGAGCGAGAATCTGCTTCGTTGCTTCACCACGGATGATGGCAGCAAGTACCGAGCGAACAGCGTCCATTGGAACGACGCCATTTTCAAGTGTGATCTGACCTGCTTCTGAAAGTTGCGTAAGCGCAGTTTCGAGTTTCGTTTTAGCGATTGCAGAACCGTCAACAGATGCGGCATCATTTTTTGAACTTCCACCGCAGCTGGCGAGTGAAATCATTGCGATACATGCAACGGTGAGTGAACGAATTGACTTACGGGGGGTGCGTGACATTTAGTAAAGCCTAGTTGTCGTCAAAGAGTTCCTGCAGGAACGACACCAAATAGTCAACGGTTCCCGCATCTGCTTGTTTGCCTTGTGGGGCACGGGGAAGCGTGACGCTGAGTTGCTTTGTCTGTTCATTCCATTCGCTGATCTTTGCAATGCGAGTGAGGCGCATTTGTTGACTTGCCTTCAGCGAAACTGGCAAGAGTCGCGCACGGCCATCGGCAACGACAAGTTCGCGCAGACCAATTCGATGACATTCGGCACGCAACTCGCCAACGCGAATGAGTGCGAGCGCTGCTTCTGGCAGTGGGCCATAGCGGTCAATCCATTCATCGCGAATATCTGCGACGTCTGATTGTTTCGTAACGGCTGCGAGTCTGCGATAGGCATCAAGACGCGATTCTTCCTTCGATACATAATCGGTAGGCAGGTACGCATTGGTGGCAACGTCAAGTTTGAGTTCCGGAACAATTGGCGGAACGTCTTCGCCCTTCATTTCAGACACAGCTTCAGTCACGAGCTGGCAGTACAGGTCGTAACCGACAGCAGCAATGTGTCCGCTTTGGGCTTCGCCCAACATGTTTCCTGCGCCACGAATTTCCAAGTCGCGCATGGCGATTTTAAAACCGCTTCCCAATTCAGTCGCTTCGCCGATGGTCTTCAATCGCTCGTACGCGTCTTCAGACAACACCTTGTCGCGCGGATGGAATAGGTATGCGTACGCGCGCGAACCGCTTCTGCCAACGCGTCCACGAATTTGATGCAACTGTCCAAGGCCAAGCAAGTCGGCGCGCTCAACGACAAGTGTGTTCACGGTTGGCATGTCGATGCCGCTTTCAATGATGGTGGTGCACACCAACACATCAAACTTGCCTTCCCAGAAATCGATCACGATTTGCTCAAGGCGACCTTCATCCATTTGGCCATGCGCAACTGCAATGCGTGCCTCTGGAACAAGTTCACGTAACTCTTGAGCGCGTTGTTCGATGCTTTGTACACGGTTGTGTACCCAGAACACCTGGCCATCTCGCAACAACTCGCGACGAATTGCTTCGGTAGACACTCGCTCGTCATCTTCGCCAACAAAGGTGAGAATCGGCTGACGGTCTGCAGGTGGTGTTTGTAGCAGCGACATGTCGCGAATTCCGACAAGGCTCATTTCGAGAGTGCGAGGAATAGGTGTAGCCGTGAGCGTGAGGACGTCAACGTTTGTTTTCAACTTCTTCATCATCTCTTTGTGCGTTACACCAAAACGTTGTTCTTCGTCCACAACGAGCAACCCAAGGTCTTTGAACTTCACGCCTTCTTGTAGCAATCGATGCGTTCCAATTACGCAATCCACTTCGCCACTTGCCACACCGGCGAGTACTTTTTTTGCTTGCGAGTTAGTGAGAAAGCGTGAAAGAGATTCGACGCGAATTGGGTATCCGCGGAAACGTTCAGCAAACGTATTTGCGTGTTGCGATGCAAGCAAGGTTGTTGGCACGAGTACTGCAACTTGCTTGCCATCTTGAATTGCCTTGAACGCTGCGCGCACGGCCACTTCGGTTTTCCCAAAGCCAACGTCGCCACAGACCAAGCGGTCCATTGGAACATTGCGTTCCATGTC
>Ga0209086_10000621_pt1 | contig 30519 bp, 21 predicted proteins | sample M_130207_XF_Meta_FD_187312 | JGI IMG/M metagenome (GOLD analysis project Ga0209086, IMG submission 187312) | Freshwater microbial communities from Lake Montjoie, Canada to study carbon cycling - M_130207_XF_MetaG (SPAdes) (version 2) | ecosystem: Environmental > Aquatic > Freshwater > Lake... | reverse complement strand
GAACGGACTGCGGGCGCCTTACATCGTCGCCACGGAAAACGACTGCCTCAATGGCGCTTCGATGCTGTTGGGATATCTGCTCACCAACACCGCGCAGATTTTTGCCGACGTGCGGACGTACTGGAGCCCCGAATCCGTGAAGCGCGTTTCCGGCCATACGCTGGCCGGTGCGGCGGCGAACGGCATTCTGCATCTCATCAACTCCGGCCCGGCCACGCTCGACGGCACCGGTCAGCAGGAGCGTGATGGGCAGCCGGCGATGAAACCGTTCTGGGAGATCTCCCCGTCCGAAGCGCGGAATTGTCTTGGTGCGACTACCTGGCACCCCTCCATCACGGAGTATTTCCCCGGCGGCGGCTGGTCCACGCGCTATCTCACCCGGGGCGGCATGCCGGTGACGATGTGCCGCTTGAATCTGATCAAGGGACTGGGACCGGCGCTGCAGATTGCCGAGGGATACACCGTGGATTTGCCCGGTCACGTTCACGACGCGCTCGACCAGCGCACCAATCCGACTTGGCCGACCACCTGGTTTGCGCCGAACCTGACGGGGCAGGGCGCGTTCCGCGATGTTTACACGGTGATGAACAACTGGGGCGCCAACCACGGATCCATCAGCTACGGCCATATTGGTGCGGACCTGATTTCGCTGGCGGCCATGCTGCGCATTCCTGTTTATATGCACAATGTGGCGGCGGAAAAGGTTTTCCGTCCCAGCAGCTGGGCGGCATTTGGCACGGCCGACTTGGAGGGGGCGGATTATCGCGCCTGCGCCAATTTTGGCCCGCTGTATTCCTGATGTATGTCGGATGAAACCAGGGGATTGCCCGGCCATGATTTCCGCGAGCTGCCTGCATCATGTTGAAGTGGTTTTTTAAACTGGCGGTGGTGTTGGGGCTGGCGGCGGGAGTCGTCGCCGGCATCGCCTGGTTTTATCCGGAAAAGTTTCTTTGCCTGGACAGCGGCAGGGCGGCGGCGGACGTGATCATTGTATTGGGCGGCGGTTCGCATGAGCGCCCGATGCGCGCGGCGGAGTTATTCCAGCAGCATGCCGCTCCCCGCATCCTTCTCACCGGCGAAGGAGACGACCAGATCAACCGGCATCTGTTGATGCAAGCCGGTGTGCCTGCCAGCGCGATTGAGCTTGAATCCAAATCCACCACCACGCATGAGAACGCGGAGTTCAGCGTCAAACGGTTGCGGGCTGAAAATATTCACAGTGCCATTCTCGTCACCTCCTGGTATCACGCGCGTCGGGCGCAGAAGACCTTCGAGCGCGCCGCGCCGGAGATGAAGTTTTACTCCCGGCCGTCGTACTTCGCCTACGCGCGCGAGGAGTGGGTCCGGCTGGGGATTCACCGGCGGATGCGGATGGAATTTATGAAGCTGGCCGGCTATTGGATCCGGTACGGCGTAAGGCCATTTTAAAACTTGTGCTGCGGATCCGCCTGTGGCAACAATGTGAGTCTTGATCGCGGGGTGGAGCAGCCCGGTAGCTCGTCAGGCTCATAACCTGAAGGTCGTTGGTTCAAATCCAGCCCCCGCAACCAATTTCCGGCCCTGAAATTATCGTTTCAGGGCCGTTTTTGTTAGTGAATATGCGTTTCCTCTCCTTTTCTCGATTCCCTTGCATCCGTGTGCAACTTGGTGCTTCTGGCCGCGCAACTACCCACACATCCACCCACACAAACCACCCACACAGCGGATCAGTCACTTCGTTTCATTATTCGCATCGACCTGCCCGCGTAATTGCCCATGCCGATGCGCCAAAAACCACAGGCCAACGGATGCCGCAACGCCGCCCATAATCAAAAGTTCATTCCCAACAATCACCGTCGGCAAAACGATGAGTGCCAAACCGCCGACCGTGATGGCCACACTCGTGGTGATGCTGCCGATGATGAGTTTCAACGGCGGATAAAACATCGTCGCCAGACCGAACAGGAACACGGCCACGCCAACCCACACGATGCCCTTGAGGCTCGCCAGCTTCGCGCTCAACTCGCGCGCCGTGTCCTTCTGAGCCGCTCCCAATTCTGTCATTGCTCGCGTCTCCTCATGTTCCGTCACAGCCATAGGCGCGCTGATTAGCAGGACTTGCGAATTGGTCACGGGCGCTCCGGCACCGTCGGTCACAATTCGTGTCTCCATCAGGCGCGACCCGGTCGGCACGGTGTAAGACTTCGTGCGCACCGTCTCCTGATCCTGCTTAGACACAGCCGCCGGGTTATGGTCACGGTGTCTTCCCCGCGATGATTGTCCACGCACCACTCATCCACCGCCTTCCGCACGAGTTCCACCACTGCGTCCGTCGGCGGTGTAAACGCCAGTCGTTCTGCCGGCGGCGTTTTCGTCCCCCAATACATGAACCTGGTGGTGCGAACCAGCCGATGCTCGTTGTGCATTTTCAGCATCAATTCTTCATCCAGCAGCCACACCTGCATGACGATGTCCAGATTCGTGCGCTTCTTCGTCCAATCAATCGCCAGCTGCTTCTCCTTCGCGGCGATTGTGAGATCTTCCACGCCTTTGTCGTCAGCGAGTTCAATGACCGCCTCCAACACATCCGTCATTTTTGGCGGCAGTTTTTTCGGCGAGAAAAACACATCGGCCAGTTTCTTGAAGTATTCATCGTCGTTTTCCAGCGTGTCCGGCGGCAGCGTCGCCTTGCACTCTGTCAACTCATCGTTGAACCGTGCGAAAAATTCTTTCAACAACGGACGCCCCAGGCCGCGCAGATTTCTAACACTGGTGAATCGTTTCAGGCTCATAAAAGTGATTTGTTGGGCATTATTGAAAACCCGGCAGCCGTGAACCGCAAAACATTCCTTGCACTTTTCCCGCCGCCGCTTGTCCGAAAATATTTTCGTTTTTGAATTTCCACTCGGACAGCATTTGTCCTACCTCGCCTGTCATGCTGCGCGCATGAAAATTAAAAAAGCATACCAACGCGTCCTTTCCAACCTCATCTTTCCGCCCACCACGATCGCGCGGTTCGGCCCCGCCCGCCTCGTCCGGCTGGAATGGCCCTCCGCCCGGCGCGGCCGGCACGAACTCATCGGCGGCACGGACGAACATCGCGCCGCCGCCCGCGAATGGTGTTCCCACTTCGCCCCAGAAATCGTTTTTGCCGCAGCAGCCCGACCGCAAGCAGCGGCTCGTCGCTCGGTGGCCGTCTGCAAAGACTGGTGCCCGACCGGAAGGTCCCGTCCGGCTCGGCCCCGGCTCCAGCAGCCCACCCTCGCCACCGCCATGACCTGAATCAAAATCCCGCTCGCCAGTCCCGCGCCCCGCCGTTAATCTGCGCCCCATGCCGAAGCGGGAAGTTCAGGATTTTATTGCGCATTGGTCCAGCGCCAGTGCCTCCGAACGGGCGAACTCCCAGCCCTTCCTCCTCGACTTGTGCGATCTGCTCGCCGTCCCCCGACCCGACCCCCATCCGGCCAACGGTTATTTCTTCGAGTTCAACGTCGTCGAGCACAATCCCGACGGCACCACCAGCATCGGCCGCATTGATCTTTACCGCCGCGCCCATTTCGTTCTCGAATCCAAACAATTTCAGGAAAAAAAAGCCGAAGCCTCCCAGCTCGAACTCGCCGCCGAAGAAGCCGGCGTGATTGCCCGCAAAAAATCCTCCCAGCCCGTGCGCGGCACCGGTGCCTGGGATGAAGCCATGATCAAAGCGCGCGGGCAGACGGGACTGGCCAACACGCTGAGACGGGCGCACATGTTATTTTTTCATCTCATTCCTTTGGTGGTGACAACCGCCGAATTGATGTCCGCTCAATTTGACGCCAGCAAGGTTTCCTTGAGTGACGGAAAAATTGCCCCTCAAGATTTGAAATTGAAACCACGGAAATGGCTCGCAGTTAATTTCCGTATCAGCGACGTGGTTTCCCAGCATTCTGGACTTGATTACAGCCGCAACAAATCCATCGCTCAACACATCGCTTCGCGTCAGGTCAGAACCGTGTTTGTTGTGCAAGCGGAACACATCCAGTCATTCCTCGAGTGGCTGGAAAAGCTTTTCCCCTGCGGACCAACCAGATGACTTGAAAAAGCCTTCCCCACCCCCTCCACCCGATCATCCACCCCATTCCTATTCGCATCCTCCGCACCATCACCCCGACCGAGGTGTCAGACGTTGCCGCCTTCAAAGCTCCGCCAGCGTTTATTTGCTTGGCATCCCGCGTGCCTTGCTTGGCCTGTCGAGTTCATTTCGAATTCATCGAAAAGATTTTGGCGTTGCCTGAGGAGTCCAGCCAGATGAGAACTTTGTTTGTCGTAACGAAAAGCGTTGCGTCCCTGTGCGACCTTGGTTTGGTGACGGCAAACAGCGTGGCGTAATTCGTTCCACCGATTCCAAAAACTCGATTGGATACGACAAAGTCGCTCCGGCCTCGCATGAACTCCGTCAACTTTTCTCCGTTGGGCTTACCAGCTTCAACCCAACGCTGAACTGTTTCCGTCAATCCAACGCCATCAAAACGATCCAAGCTGTGGAACTTTGCGGTGCGAAACATGAAAAACAGCAGAACCAACAGAGCGACAGCCAGGAGGCTAGCCGAAAGTCTCCAGAGCCAAGCCAACGGGCTTTCGTTAGGTTCTGCCATGGTTATTTTCCTCTGCTATTTTCCTGTTTTTCACCCAAGTTCGCGCCAACACCATAATTACAAATTGCGTTGGCGTGATCGCGACAGTTGTTTCCCAGAGCATCTAAGCCCAGCCGTGCCAGCGTTTATTTGCTTGGCGTCCAGCGTGCCTTGGTTGGCGTGTCGAGTTCACTTCGGTGTCGGCTTGCTGGTAGGGGCAGGTTTCATTTCCTTCCTAAACCACATCTGAGTTTCGGTATAGGTGTAGGTGTAAGAAACTCGATTGTTTGAGATCGCCATAAGACGTGCATTTATAAATCTCCCCGTTGACGACCACCGCACACTAAATGACAGACTTGAAATCTCCACGTCATAATGCGTGTCATATACAACTCCTTCTTCACCATCGAATCGGTCAATCGCCCGGACGGTGAAGCCACGTCCGACATAACTAACTATGTATTCAACGCCGGTATCATATTCATCGCCATTCGTCCAGGAGCCGACTAATGCGTGCGGTTTTTGCTTTTTGCTTTTGACGGGTTTTGACATGATTTTACTTTTGTTATTCGAGCTCTTTAACTCACCAATTCGGATGGTTTTTCGGTGGTGGTCCTTCAGGTCGTGGCACTGGTTTCCATTTGCCGTTCGGATCTTGTTTCCAACCTCCTTTGCTCGGGTCATCTGGGTCTTTCGGCCGGTATCCTTTCCATGGATTGGGGTCATTGCTCCCCCAATTTCTTTCGCCCTTCCCTCCAGTCAGAGGACAAACCAAATTGCCAATCCACTCTCCTGGCTTGGTCATGGCGTCTGGAAAGGCAAGACAAAGCCCAGTGCCTACCGCAGCTCCAGCAGCAAACGCACAGTTCACCGGATTCGGTGCTTTCGGCCAAGCCCACCCGGGAAATGGTATTGCTATGCCAGCCTCTCCGTCCGGATCGACGTAGTTCAACGGCGAGTTGTAAACGTAGCCGTAAAGGTTGATGCCGCCAGCTTCCTGAATCGGATCAGTCGTGGTCCACCGTTGCAAATCTGGCCGGTAACGGCGGAAGCCGAAGTCATAATCCTCCGCAAGGGCGTGGTATGGCTTGCTGGAAAACCGCATGACGTTGGCATTCGCCAGTGTTCCCCACATTCCAAGCAGTTTGCCAAACGGATTGTAGAGGTAGCGCGCGACTATGTTCTCACGGCCGTCCATCAGCGCAGTCACGTTTCCAGAACCATCGGCATGATAATATGCGGAGCCATTCGTGTCCGCTCTGGCGAGCAGTCCGCCGATGCCGCCTGCTCCAGCCAGCGTTCCGCTCATGTCCAAGCCGCGTGTGTAAGTCACGAGCGGAACATTATTGGAATCGCGTTCTTGAATCGGCAGGTAGCCGTCGTAAAGCAGGCGGGTTTCAGAAGTCAGCAGCCAGGAGCCAGAAGACCAGACAAAATTCCGCGAGATTCTCCGGCGGTTTAAGCCGTCATAAACAAATTCAGCTTTCCACACACCAGCAACTTGCACGTTCGTCATCTGGTTCTCTGCGTCGTAAGCCATTGAACGAACGCCGTCGTTGGTCAGGTTGCCATTCGCATCGTAGCCGAGCACCACGCTCACGGACAGGTTGACGGTGTAGGCGTTTGTCGCCTTCGCGCCGTAAGTGTTCTGCGCGATGTTGGTGAAACTATTTTGTCCGTTTGCCAACGTAAGATTGGTGCGGGCGAAAGTTAAGTCTTCGTAAAGCTGCGCCGTCAAGCCGTTCACGGTGACGCTGGTGACGGGGGCGGGCGTGTTGCCGCTCACGGTCAACGTGCCAGTGCGCGTCACATTGGTCAGTGCGTTCACGGAGTCCACGCTGAAACTCTGCACCAGTGCGCCGTTTGTCCGCAAGCGCAGATTGCCCGCAGCGTCATACGCCCAGCCGTGTTGCTCGTGCCAACGCGGTAGGCCGTTGGTTTCACTGGCGTTCCATGAGGTCAGTTGGCCGATGTTGTCGTAGCCAGCGTTCACGGTGGAACTGGTCAGGCCGAGATTTCGCACAAGATTTGTCCGCTGGTTCGCCAAGTCATATTGATAAGCGTAGCCGTCCAGCGTGTGACCCCAATGATCGTTCAACGCGGTCTGCTGCAAGCGCGCCAGATTGTCGTAAGAGTTGGTGATGATTGCGCCGTTGGGCAAACGCAATTGAGTGACGAGCGGTGATGATGGCGAGTTGAAACCGTAAATAAATCCGCCCGCAGGCGAAGCCGTGTCCGTCAAACGCCGCCCCAAATCATAATCATACGTCTGCGCCCAATTGCTGCTGGTCTGCGAGATCGTCAAGGCCGTCCGCAAGCCGTGCGCGTAGGTATAAGCCACGGTGTCACTCGCCCACGGCCCGTCCTCGTTGGCTAGGCGTCCGGTTTGCGTGTAACTGCGTTTCGTCGTTCCCACGGCGTCCACCATGTTCGTCCAACGGTTCAAGGCATCGTAGGAATAGCTGATGGTTGAAAGCGGATAATTGATGGCCTGCACATTTCCGACGGCGTCGTAAGTGTAGCCGGTGTCGCCCTTTTCGGGTGTCCAACGATTCGTCAGCCAGCCATTCGCGTTGTAGGCGTAATTGAAAACCGTGCGGTTCAGCGCATCCACCTTGCTGGTCACCCGGCCAAAGACATCGTAGCCCCAGAGCGTGTTCTGGTTTTTGCCATCGGTCAGCGTCAGCAAATCGCCCGCGCCGTTGTAGGCCAATTGATTCGTGGTCACGCCCGGAAACACTTCGCTGGTTTTGTGATTCATGGCGTCGTAACCAAAGCGTGTCACATGGCCGATTTGATTGGTGTAACTGGTCGCGCCGGAAACGTTGAACGTGTAGCCATAGCGTTCCACGCCACCGTCGGGATGACTGCGGGATGTCAACCGGTGCAACGGGTCATACGTCGTTTGCACGCTCACGCCATTGGCATCCACGCTGTTCGTGACGAGGCCTTCCACGTCAAAGGTGGCCGACTGCAAAATCCCGAGGGCGTTGCTGATGGTCAGGGTTTGACCCTGATGGTTGTAGGTGTAGTTCAGAACGGCGCCGGAACTGTCCGTCTGGGTCACTCGTTGCCGGAGCAAGTTGTATTGGTTCGTGACGCTGGAACCGTCGGGATAAATCGTTTTCACGAGATTGCCCTGGTTGTCGTGCGTGTGATGCGTGACATTGCCCAGCGCATCGGTGATGGCTTCCAGCGCACCGCAGTCGCAATAGCTGTAGCTCGTCACTTGATTGAGCGCGTTGGTTTCAACAATTTTCTGGCGGATGGCGTTGTAACCGTAAGCGGTGGCGTTGCCCAGACGGTCAATCGCTTTTGCCAGATCGAGTTTATTGTAAGTGTAGGAAATAGTCGTGCCGTCGGGATAGGCAACTTTCGTGAGGCGTTGCAGAGGATCCCAACTGTTCGTCACCGCCAGCCCGCGTTCGTCGGTGTGGGTGTGAACCAAGCCGTTGGTGTAGGTGTAACGGTTGGTAGAAAAACCCACCACGATTTCCTCCGCGAGAAAGCCGTTCGCATAAAGGTTCGTGGTGACGAGTCCGCTCGGTAACGTGGTGCTCGTGACTTGTTGGTTGGTGTTGTAGGTGTGGCGGGTGACTTCATTCAGGGCATTGGTCTGGAACAAAACTTGGTGGTGGCCGTCGTAACCATAAGCGGCCTCGATCACGCCCTCCGGGCCGATGGCCTCCAGCAAGTCCACGCCGTTGGCGGCATAAACGTAGGCGTTGGTGCGCGATCCCACGCTGCCGTCCGGCATGGTCCAGGTGCTGATGACATTGGTGCGGTTGCCCCATTCATCCACTTGATATTGCTCATACCACAACGTGCCGTCGGGTTGCACCCTGATCATCAGCGTGGGCATGGCCGAGGTGCCTTGATTGTAAGGCTGCGACTGCCCCGGGTAGGTGAACCAAGTCATTTGACCGGGGATGCTGCCGTCCGGGCTGGGGTCGCGGGTCATGGTCAACGCGTCCGATTGCCCGCCATCGCTGGCATGCGCCCATTTCTGCCACCGGCCACGCAAATAGTCATTGGTCGTCAACAGGGTCAAATTCCAGTTGGTTGAACCCGTGGCCAGAAACGTCGCCGACAGGTTGGCGAACTGCTGGCGGCCCCAATAAAAACTGTTCCGATAAACCATACCCGCGCCGCTATCCACATTGGAACCATCCGGGGTGCTGGTCGGCACCTTGTCCCAGTCCACAGTGGATTCAATGAATGAGGTTTTGCCGCGATGCACAAACATCTGGTGACTGCCGTTGGGCTCCGTGACGACCACGGAACGGTTGACGCCATCTGCATCAAAATTGGTCAAACTGTCATCGGTGAACGTGAAGTGCGTCGTTCCGTAAGGCGTGGTCAGCTCATTGAGCCAGTAATTGGTGGGGTTATAAATTCCCCCGACATACCAAATATAATACCAGTTCGTATAAGCCCACACGGTGCTGCCCGGAAAACTGCCGTAACCGAACGAACTGGACAGGCCAGCCACATCCGTCACGTTGGTCAGAAAGCCGTTGGAGTCGTAGGCAAAACTGGCCGTGTGGCCGGACGGGTCTTGCACCGCAGCAATCAAACAGTTGTAGCCCGCCGTATTGGTGTAGGACAGCGTGTTGGTTTTGCCGTCGGCATCAATCACCTGATTCAACTGCACCACCGGATTGGTCGGATCAAACGACGCATAGACAAACGTGGTGGTGTGTCCCTGCTCGTCCAGCTTCCGGCTCAAATACGCCTGGCTGACGAGGCCGTTGGTGTCCGTCACCAGAAAATCGTAGATGTCCACCGCGCCCGAAGGATAGAACACGTTGTAGCCCGCCAAGTTTCCATTCGTGTCCGCCACCGCCAGCAGCCGCAGGTTGGAGTAATAATTGGGGACTGTGCCGGTCAAGTCGGTGAACAAGATCTCACCGCCACCCGCGCCATAAAGCAAGGCCGCGGTGTAAATCGTTCCATCCGCAGGGACAACGTATGACTGCCAGGAACATTTCCAGCCCGGCCCCAGCGTGAAAACATTCGTGGCCGGCGCCTGACCATCCCGTTGCCAGTAATCCATCTGAAAGGATACCCGCCCGACGCTTGATTGATACGCCAGCGGCTCGTCATGCAGGCGCAAATCAATGTTCGGTTCACTCACTTTCCAATCCGGCATCCCGCCGGTGGAAGTTCCCACCGCCATGATAGACGGACTGTTCACCGAACACGTCGAGCAACCGCCATTGCCGAATCCACCATTGCCACCGCCTGAACCGCCGGAGCCGCCCGAACTCGGCGGACAAAAGCAAGTGACGCACGGCGGCGGTGGCGGGGAATAATTATCCGGAAAGCCCGCATAAACGTTCACGCTGCCAAAGCCGATGGTGAGCAGGCCAAGAATGATTTTTGTGGTTTTCATTTTTTTAGGGGAGGTTGCCGACCGCCGCCGTCCAAACCGCCAATCCTTCGCTCACCGTCGGCCGCGTGCCGTAACGATATTCTTTCAAGTTGATCAGCCCGTCCTGATCCGGGTCGCTCATCGGATTGTTCCCGATGCCCCCAAAATGCAGCACCTGCCAGCCGTCCGGCAGCCCGTTCCCGTCCGTGTCCACCACCTCCGGGTCGCTGTGGCTCACCAGCTCTTCATACGCATCCGTCAACCCGTCCCCATCCGTGTCCTGCGCCGTGCCCAACATGAAAAACACCGCGCCATTCACCGGCAAACTGGGAATCGTGTAACGACTGCACGTCCAACCTTGCCCCAGCCACGTCCAAATGCCGCCGGTCAACGATGACGCCAACGCCGGGGTCGCAAATACGTCATACAACCCGCCGCTCATTCCGCCCGCGATGCTGAAATTGACCGTCATTGGCTGGCTCGCCGCCGTGGCCGTCACGTTCGTCAGCCACACGTTGCCGCTCGTCACGCAATCGTCGCTGCCCACATATTGCAGATACCCCATGCCGGAAATCACATTGAAATACGAAGGCGAAGACGACGGCTGCGATAGGGCGGCGACGGAATTACTGCCCGCGTAAATCTGACCCATCGCCCGGTTGTTCGGATTCATCAGATAAAGGAAAAATTGCGCGTCAAACTTCTGCTGGATGGCGTTCGCGTCCAGCGGCACGGCGTAGGTCGCCAGTTGGCTGAACAAGCCGCGCGCCTGATTCTCACCGTTGCCATCACTGCCGATGTAAAAGCCATTCGTCAGGACATTCAGGCCGGGATACACCGTCAGCGGTGCGCCGCTCGCCGCCAACGCGCCGTCCAGATACAACGCCGTGTTCGTGGCTGAATACGTCAACGCCACCTGATGAAAATAGTTGGTGTGCCATGTTATCGGCGCGGAAACGTAGGTGGTGAGGTTGCTGGAAATATCATTCGTCTGGGTCGAGAAATAAATCTGCTCGCCCACATCATCCACATAGATGCTCCAAAGGCCGTAACTGGAATCCGGCGTGTAGCCACCCACTTCCAGCAACCGTCCCCATTCGCCCGGCCCCGTTCCACCCAGATTGGTGCTGCTCCAGCCCGGCGCAAACCAGAACAACACCGTGCCGACCTTGACGGTGAGGTTCGTTGCACCGTTAGTCTCGCCCACGTTGAACCGCAGCCACGCCGGAACATTCGTATTGACCACCAGCGAAGAACCATCGCCCAGATAAGAAAAGCCCAAGTTGGTGAAAGACACCGGCGCAACCCCCTGATCACTCGTCCAGTTCGTGCGATCAAGGAACGACCATGATGCCAGCGGCGTGTAGGTCGGACTGGAATTGGTGCCCCCGCTGGGTGGTGATTGCGCCATGCCGCCATCTGCGGAAAGTAAAAAACCCGCGACCATGAAGGCGCGGGCTGGAACAAATGCAAGGGCACTGGAAAAACAATTCTTCAATCCGGTCATTTTCATAATGAATGATTTTCCGAAGGCGATTTCCTATCGAACAAAACAATGTGTTCTATTCTTTTTCACTGCCTTTGAAAACAGATTTCGCAAATTAAATGCGGTCGGCTGGGAATGAAGGGGTCTTAACTTTGCCCACTCCCTGCGTTTTCCTGAACAAATCCTCCCGCACGCCCACCAAACGTTGCCCCACCCGCCGGTTTTGCTTTTAGATCGGATTGCAGCCTTTCCCACTGGCGTCCGTCCGTTGGTGGGGCGAGACTCCCTCGAGCAATCCCTTCATCAATCATCCTTCAGCTTTTCCCCGCTAGTATCTTCAGCACCCGCGCCTGATCCTCCTTCCAAGTCTTCGCCGTGCTGCGTTCCAAGATCGCCCGAATCTTTTTGTCCTGCTTTTCTACCACAGGTTTCAGCGTTTCCGTCTTCACAATTTCGGCTGGTGGCTCGCCGGCGCTGCCGGCCATCAGCAGTTTGGGCATAGCCTTGTTCAGCGCCGACCGGAACGCCTCGCGGCCCGGCTGGAAATAATGTTTCAGCACAATGTCAGTTGTCTTGTGCCCCGTCACCTTCTGCACCAGTTCCAGCGGCACCCCGGCCGTCAGCGCCAGCGTCACCCACGTCACGCGGAAGCTGTGGAAATCCCGCACGCTCGCCCGCCGCAAGCCGTGTTGCCGCGCCGCCTGCAAACCCAACAATTCTGCCTTTGGCTTTCCCGTGTGCGATATGCCACGGATAATCTGGCAGCCGATGGCGGATTGAATTTGATTCAGGTAGCCGGAAGCGCTCCCCTTGCTCACCTGTGCCGTTGCCATCACGGTCTTGATGTTCTTTCCCTCCATGTAGAGCTTGAACACGTTCGCGATGCGTTCCCGTTTCACGCCCACTGGCAGCGCGGCGATATATGCCTCGCCACGCTTTAACGCTTCTTCGGTCGAAACCGTCAGCAATGCCGGCCTCGCTTCGGCGGGCATAAGTTTGACCAGCCCCGCCGCCAGCACCTTCTTTACGCGGCTGGTGATTCCGTCCGGATTGTCGGTATACATCTTCGCCTGATCGGGGAAAACAAACCCCTCTGGCTTACCCTTCACCTTTGCCGCCAGCCTTTTCAACTCTTCCTCCAGCATTGGAAAAATCGGGATGCTCACCGTCTGGCCCGTCTTCGACGTCTTTACCGTAATAAACCGGTTGACCAGATCCACGTCCTCCCATGCCAACAGGCAGCAATCCCCGCGTCGCATCGCCGTGCACATCCCCAGAATGATGATGGAACGGATTTCCTCGCCCTTGGCAGCCTCGACGATGGCCGCGAGTTCCTCCGGCGTGTAGGGGATGCGGAACACCGTGTCCGTTTCCCGCGTCGGCATCGCAAAGAACGGATTGATGCCCCCCGGCGGTAAAATATATTTGAAGGTCGCCCGCAGCAGCTTGAGCGTGTCATTCCAGGTCTTGCCCGAGACGCCGCGCTTGGATTCCGCCTCCATGAATGCTCGCGCAATCGTCCGGCTTACGCGCGCAATTTCCGTCGTGTTGGGGAACTGCGCCTGCACGAACTCTGAAAAACGAGTGAGCGTTTTTTTGCACTGCTTGGCGTAACTCTCGTCCACCTTGCGGCGCCGGGCGATTTTCTCCCATTCGCCCGCCAGTGCTGTCAGCTTGGGCGATTTCATACTTTCGCCCGTTTTGCCTTCCAGCATCCGCTCATACAAGTGCGTGGAGGTTCGGTTCGATCGGACTTCTTCCACGATGCCGTCCAGTTTCATCTGGGCGGCGGCGCGGGACATTTGAAATTCCGTGTCGCCCTGATCCAGCAGCGAGCCGGAGGCGGGCGGGGTGCCGGTAATTTTTAGATCCAGGTTGATGGTGTGGCGTTTGCCGCCCACCTCATAGCGGGCATACCAATCTTCGCGCAACCGGCCGTCGCGCTGGCGTCTTAGTTCGAGTGGCATAAGCGGGTTCCTTTCGGTTTGCGCCGCCGTGCATCCGTATGCTTCCGACCGCGCCTTGACCCTTCCAGTATCCCACACATCCACCCACACAACAAGCCAAAAAACGCACTATTTGCTAATAAAACCCATAAAAGAAGGTTCACGTTTCAACTCATAACCTGAAGGTCGTTGGTTCAAATCCAGCCCCCGCAACCATTCCGAAAGCCGTATAAACTCAACGTTTATACGGCTTTTCTCTTGAATGGAGGACTCCAAACCCATTTATGCGGAGAAGTGCGGATTTGGTTGTATCCACCCAACTGAGTGGAGCGTGGGTGGAAGGGTAGGCCTCTGCCCGCCCTACCTGCCGATGTCCCAAGGTTCAATTTAATTGCCATACATGCTTTCGGCTCAATGGAATCGGGTTGGAGTGGTTTTGACAGGGTTTGCTTGTTGCTGCTGAAAAAGCAATCGAAAGCCGGTCCGGTGCAAACTGGTCGGCTTGGAATCAGCAAGGGGTGTCTCAAAGCCCCCCCATTTACAGACGAGCTCCAAGTCCGAATTCCGAAGCGAGCCTTTGCAGACAAGGGTAGCGACAGCGCGCTGCGTTGTCTCCGTCCGCGCGGAGGGGCGGAACTAATTATGCCCGGATACACGCGCCACCCCGCGCAAATCGTCGCCTGGCGCTGCGCTCGGCGACTCGGAGGACGGCGCAGCGCGCCATCTACCCCATTTTTGAGTTCGGGCTAAGCCGAGTCGTTTGTTTCGGACCCCTGATAATCCTGAATCCGCCATTGCAGGAACGGCGAACAGTGTTTGGGCGTGCCTTTGTTCCGCAATGGCCAGCAGGCATTAAAATCTTTTTCCAGCCCTCGCAATTCCCGGATTCCCCGCTGCGCCATCTGTTTGGCTGCGGTGGCTTTTCCCTCCCGGACAGCCTGTTGCCATAGCATGAACTGGCAGGATTGTTCCGCCATCCGCGCCGCCAGGTCCAGCTCCTGCGCCAGCAATTTTCCGGGGCGGGATTCCGGTTTGGACCGGGATAGGGCGGCCCGTTGCTGCCGAATCTCCTTGAGCGCGGCGTGGATTTTTTTGGGGAGGATTTGGGCGGCCCATTTCAGCCCGTTCCGGCAAAACAGCTCGCGGTCTTCGGGTCGGGGGGCGGCAAGAACCGTGCCCAGCGGGGTTTCGTTCGGCGCCTGAATCCCGAGTCGACGATGGGCCAGACCGAGTCGGAAGCCGGCGTCGGCCAGCCGGCCGGTGGGATCCTCGAACACATCGCGGCTTAAGGCGGCGCGGAGTTTTTTCTCCTCCAAGGATCGGGAGTTCCAGGCTAGGGCGGCCCCCGCGGCAAACAGAGGCCAGCTCACGGCGAGCGGCTGGGGATGCCCTCCATCGCCCCAGTCGGTGTTCAGATAGCCGAGGGCGCCAAACCTTTTCCCGGCCTTGGCGGCCGCGCGCAGATTGGCCAGCGCGTTGTCATGCCGGCCAATGAACGTCTGCCAAGTGGAGGTGCCCGGACAGATATAGAAGGGGATTCCGGCCTTGGCAAACTGGGCGGCCTCCTTGGCGAACGGATGATTCGCCTCGTAACCCCAGCTCAACGCAATCACTTCCGGGGGCAGTTCTTTCACGAGGCTGGGATATTTCAGGAGGATATCTCCCCAGAACATCATTCGCTTTTTTCGGGTGGCGACCTGGCGATGAATTTTTTTTAGAAAGTCCAAATAGACGCGACCCCTGCCTTTGGCGTCACACACTTTGCGGCTCTGGCCCTTGCCGAGGTCCCAGGTTTCGTCACCGCCGATGTTAAAAAATTCGCTCGAGAAATTCGGGAGCAGCTCGTCGTAGAGCCCGCGCAGGAAGGGCAGGGTGCCGGGATGGGTCGGCGCCAGCGTGGTCGGTCGGCGCAGAAAATCCTTCGTCTCCGCCTCGTACGGCGCGGACAGCTCCCCCAGCTTTTTCAAGCGTGGATCTTCCAGGAACTGCCGGAGGTGGCCGAAGGAATTCTGGTTGGGGACCAGATCGATGCCGAGTTCATGGCAGCGCCGGTCGAGCGTCCGGATTTCGGCGGCGGTCAGTGCGCCCCAGCCCTGCCAGACAGACTTGAATTTTTTGTAGGCAAAGGTGTGTTCGGTGTAGAGCTGCAGCTCGTTGATTTTGAAATCGGCCAGCCGCTCCGCGAGATCCAGCAGAGTCATCAGCGTGGGCACCCGGCCGCGCGAGATGTCCAGCATCACGCCGCGGCGCGGAAAGTCCGGCCAGTCGCGGACGCTCAGGCGGGGCAGGCGTCGGCCGTATTCGCGCAGCAACTGGCGCAGGGTTGCCGAGGCCGCCCGCAGGCCGCCGGTTTCGCGATAGGCAATCTCAATGCCGGCCTTGGAAATCGTCAGCGCATAGCCCTCGGGATGATCCGGCGCCAAAGGGGTACGGACCACCCGGATCGAGTCCAGCGGCCGGCGCCGTGGCAAAAGAAAAATCCCCGGGCGCCTCTGGAGCGAACGGGGGGTGGGAACCAAATTCATGGGCAAAGACTACTTCGCGATCATCCCGCTCTGGCGCGCAAAGTTGAACAGACCGCCGGCGTCCACCACGGGTCGCACGTCCCCGAGCGGTTTGAAGGCGTACACCTTGCCGGTGGCCTGGGCGGTGACGGTGGCGGCATCGAGATCCACCGTGACCACATCCCCCGTCTTCAGGACGTCGCAGAGGCGGTCGGCGATTTCGCAGGGATACAGTTCGCCGGTAGCGACACAGTTGCGGAAGAAGATGCGAGCGAAGCTCTCGGCCAGGACGAGCTGGCAGTTCGCCGAGCCCAGGGCAATGGGGGCGTGTTCCCGGGAGCTGCCGCAGCCGAAATTCCTGCCGCCGACGAGGATCGGATAGTCGCTATCGAGCTGGCCGTCCTTGACAAAGCGGACCGGATAGAGGGAGTGGGGTAATCCGTCCATGGCATGGCTGCCGAGCTTCTCGTATTCCTCGGGGATGGTGGGCACGAGGTTCAAAAACTGTGCGGAGATGATCTGGTCGGTATCGATGTTATCCCGCACGACGTAAACGGGGCCGGTGAATACACTTTGCATGGGGAGGATGTTGCCGCGTGTCGCGCGGGTTTTCAACCAGATTTCCTCGCCGGAAATTGGACGGCCGGCGGAGGCCGGGGCGCATCTCGTTTCTTTCTGGGACGCGGAATCGCCCCGGGCCTCCGCCTGACGCAGCGCCAGGCTCACCCAGATCGGCGGAAAAGATGCCGGCCCATCCAAAAGGGGTTGAAAACTCCCCTGTCCCCGATGGATTCACTTCTGGCCGGGCGGCAAGGTGCCGATCTCTACGTCCGACGGGAGGTGTGAAGGGGACGGTGTTGCTATGGATTTTAGGATTATCACTTCCAGTGGTGGCGGCGGGCGATTATCCTCCGTGGATCTGAGTTGTCGCTATATTAGTCATGAGTTCCCTGAATCTGCCTATATTACATGATCTGCATGATCCGCAGATCATCGCCGATCCCTATCCTACGTATGCACGGATGCGCCGGGAGCATCCGGTCTGGCTTAACCCTGCCTCGGCATCCTTCACTGTGTCGCGGTATGCCGATGTGGAGCGCGTTTTCAAGGGATCCGAATTCAGCAACAGCCGGGTGGATGAGCTGTTTTCGCGGGTACCGCCCGAAAGCCGGTCTGCGGCGGAAGCCATGCGCCCCCTGCTCGAGCCCAGGCTTCTCTTCACTGAGGGAGAGCGCCATGCGCGCATCAAGCGGCTTCTGGCCCAGGCTTTTTCCCCTGCCCACCTGTCCGCCTATGAATGCCTGATTGAGGCCCGCATCGCATTTCTACTGGACCGGTTGCCGACGGGTCAGCCGGTGGATTTTGTGGGTCAGGTTTCCAACCAGTTACCTGGAATGGTGATTCTGTCCCTTCTGGGGCTGCCTCTGGAGGAACAGGACGAGATGAAAGACTGGACCGATAATATATACGCTTGGATGGGGCATTTTACCGGATCCATTGTTCAAAGAACCCAGCAGGCCCTGGATGCCATGCAGGGATTGCGACGTCGGCTGCGTGAACACATTGAAGACGTCCGGAGGACGCCACGCAACGACATGCTCTCTGCCATGGTGCATGCGCGCGACGCCGGCCTTTTGCTGGATGAGGATGAACTGGTGGCCAACGTCATCGGGCTCGTCAACGCCGGTCAGGAGACGACCGCCTGCCTGCTGGCCAACGGATTGCTTCGGCTGATGCAATATCCTGCTCAGATGGAGCGATTGCGCGGGCATCCCGAACTGCTCGATTCGGCCATCGAGGAAATGCTGCGATTTGATGCGCCAGCCCAATTTGTCGCCCGGCGCGTTGTGGAACCAGTGACCCTGCAAGGGCTGACGCTGGATGCCGGGGCCATGGTGGCGCTGGGGCTGGCCAGTGCGAACCGGGATGAGTCCGTGTTCGAGCACGCGGATGTTTTCGATATTGGACGAACGCCCAACAAGCACCTCGCGTTCGGGGCCGGGCGGCATTTTTGCGTCGGCAGCGGCTTGGCCCGCCTCGAGGCCAGAGCCCTGTTTCGGGCGCTACTCAAGGGTTTTTCGTCCATCCAGCCGGCCTGGGATTCTTCCGCCGGGCTGCGCTGGAGGCCGACCCTGAGCTTCCGCTGCCCCCTGGAATTACCCGTCGTGATCCAATCCGGCTTGCCCGCGGCATCCCCTTGAGACGGATTTCCAGGCGGGTCTGGATGTTTGTTAAAAAGCGGTAACGGATGTTGGTGATATCGCCGCATCGCGGGTTTTAAATCCGCGAGGTGTGCGGCCCTGGTTTGGTTTTAGGAGGATGCCCTTGTTTTCTTTTCTTCCGGGTTCCTCTGTGGTTATCTGAAGCCGTAATGTCATGACTGCTGAACGGCCCATCATTCTTTGTACCCGCGGAAGTGCGCTGGCGCTCGCGCAGGCCCACTTGATGGCCCAACAATGCCGCGCTGCGTTCCCGGAATTGCGCTTTGAATTGAGCGTCCTCAAGACCACCGGCGACCGCTTGCAGCAGGCTTCCATGGCCAAGACCGATCCCAGCCTGCCCAAGGGGCTGTTCACCAAGGAACTCGAAGGGGCGCTCCTGAACGGCCAGGCCGATCTGGCCGTCCATAGCCTCAAAGATTTGCCCACGGAATTGCCTGAGGGATTGACGCTGGCGGCCACGCCCCTGCGCGAGGACGTCCGCGACGTGTTTATTTATCGAGCCGCAGGTTCGTCGTCGCGCGGTTACCGGCCACACGCGGAACTGAAGGATTTCCCCGTCGGCGCCACCCTCGCCACCAGTAGCACCCGCCGGAAAATGACGCTGCTGGCGGCGCGCCCGGATTTGAACATCGTGGAGATCCGCGGCAACGTAGGCACGCGGATGCGCAAGGTGGCGGAGCAGGGAGAGGTTGACGCCACCCTCCTCGCGCTGGCCGGTCTCACCCGGCTGAATTTCAAGATCGGCGCGGACGGCGCCCTGAGCGGCGACGATGTGCCTGAGGGCATGCTCGCCAGCGTCCTTAGCCTGGAGGCGATGCTTCCGTGCGTGGGGCAGGGGGCCTTGGGCATTGAGTCCAGGGCGGGAGACGCCCGCATCGCCGCGATCTGTCAGCGGCTGAATCATCCCGAAACTTTTTTTGCGGTAACGGCGGAGCGCGCCTTTCTGAAAGCGCTGGGGGGCGGGTGTCAGAGTCCGGTGGGCGCGCATGCGACGGTTTCGGGCGATCGGGTCACCCTCCGGGCGGTTGCTTTCCGGGCGGGCGCGGTGCGGCGGGGCGAGGGGAGCCGACCGGTGGCAGAGGCGGCGCTGCTGGGCGAGCAGGTCGCGGCCGGATTAAAATAAAAAACGGCAGCGGAACCCTCCGCTGCCGTAAGAATGGTGGAGCCTAAGAGGCTCGAACTCTTGACCCCCACAATGCCATTGTGGTGCTCTACCAACTGAGCTAAGACCCCATCCCGGACGCCGCGTACTCTAAGGTCTGGGCAGGGATTGTCAAAACTTTTCAGCACTGGTCTGACGGACTAAATTGGTAATCTCCCGTGGCACATCTGCATTTTGAACTTTGAACTGGGCGCCTTCGACTTTAGCCTTTCCGCGTGAACCATTGCCTGCCCAGCGCTACCGTCATTATCGCCGCCCGGCCGGATCAGGCCGAAATACAGGCGGTCGCGGCCGCCCAGCAACTGGATTATCCGCCGGAACTCCTCGAAATCCTGATCGCGCGCGGGAGGCAGCCGTCCGTCCAGCGCAATACCGCCCTGCGCGCGGCGAGCGGCGAGGTGGTCTATTTTCTGGACGACGACTCCCTCGTGTCACCGGGCAATCTCCTGCGTGCGGCGCCGTATTTTTCTGATCCCCAGGTGCAAGTTGTCGGCGGCCCGAATCTGTGTCCGCCGGAGGCGCCGCCGCTGGAGCAGATCTTCGCGCTCGTGCTCGGGAGCTGGATCGCCTTCGGTCCCAGTCGCGCGCGCTACAAGCCGGTCGGCGGGCTCCGGGAATCCGGGGAGAAGGAGCTGATCCTGTGCAATCTGGTGGCGCGCCGGGAAACCGTGATCGCCCTGGGCGGGTTCAATGAGGCGCTCTATCCCAATGAGGAGAACGCGCTCATGGACGCTATTCAGCAGGGCGGGGGGCGCTTGATGTACGACCCCGCGCTGACCGTCCAGCGGCGCCCGCGCGCGACTCTTCGGGCATTCTGCAAAATGCTCATGACCTATGGCCGGGGCCGCGCCGAGCAATTTCGCTCCCATCCCACTTTGGGTTCCGCGTTGAATTTCGTGCCCCCCTTGTTTTGCCTTTTTCTTGCGGGGCTGCCGTGGCTGGGCATCGTGGGTCTGGCGGGTCTGGGGGTTTATGTTCTGGCTCTGGTGATTCAGGCGCTCGTCTTGGTCCCGCAGGGCGGCATCGCCCGGAGTCTTGCGGCGCTGCCGTTTCTGGCACTCTCGCATGTCCTGTATGGCCTTGGTTTTTGGCGCGGATTGTTCACGCGATTTCGCAGAGCCCAAAACCGGCCGCCGGTTAAAGTCGTATTGGAAACGGTGCCTAAAACGGGGACGCGCTGACCGCGTGTTGGCGAAGGTCCGGGGAAGCAGGTCTTCCGCTCAGGAACGGCCCCGCTGCCGGTTGGCTTCGTAGAGGAAGACGGCCGCCGCCGCACCCACGTTGAGGGAATCCACCCCGTTCTGCATGGGGATTTCGACGGCCTCGTCGCACGCTGCCAGCACAGGAGCGGAAATGCCATTGCCCTCGCTTCCGAACACCACGCAGCAATCGCCCGAAAAATCGGCCTGCGACAGCGTCCGTCCGCTGGCGTGCGGATGGGCGGCGATGCAGCGCACCCCGCGGGCGCGCAGCTCTCGCAGGGTCTGCGCCAGGGAAAAGGGGGCGGGATCGTCGCGCCGCACCTGGGCGGCTTGGTTGGCTCTCCGAGCCTCCCAGACTGGGAGCTGGAAGATGGCGCCCATGGAATTCCGGACGGAGCGGCGCAGGTAGGGGCTGCTGGAGGTCTCGCCGACCAGGAGCGCGTGGACGCCAAAGGCGACGCAGTTGCGCATGAGCGCGCCAAGGTTTTCCGCGTTGGCCAGCTCGTCCACCGCCACCAGCAATTGCGGCTTCGGACTGGCGGCGAGGATTTCCTCCAGCGGGTTTGGGGCGGGGGTTTTGGCGACGGCGAGAATGCCCTGGAAAAGTGAAAAGCCGGTAAGGGATTCGAGCAGGGATTTTTCCGCGAGGAACACGGTGATGTCTTCCGGACGGGCTTCCAGCAGCGGCTGAAATTCGGGCAGCCATTTTTTCGGGAGCACGATGGAGTCGATAGTGAAGGGGCTGGCGAGCAGTCGGCGCACGACCTTTTCCCCCTCGGCCACGAAGAGTCCGAGCGCCTCATGCTCCGCCGAGCGGCGCATGGTCCGGTAGGGCGCGACTTCCGGCGCGTCGAAGGAGGTGATGGTTTGAAACCGCAAAGAGCTCATGTGCGTTTGGCCTTCACGCGATACGGCCGACTGCCTTCCTGGACATGAAAGCCGATTTCCCGGTGCGGCGTTTGCGGCGGCGTCATCAGGGAGTGGATCGCTTCAAACAACGCGCGGATGTTTTCATCGTGGTTTTCAATTTTGCGTTCCAGATCGGCAAGGTGATGCGCGAGTTCTTTGTGCAGGGACAGCGTTTCCCGCAACCGCACGAACGCGCGCATGATAGCAATGTTCACTTGCGCGGCGCGCGGGCTGCGCAGCACGCCGGACAGCATGGCGACGCCTTCCTGCGTGAAAACGCAGGGTAAGTATTTGAAATGCAACCCCCTCTGTAAGCTTCCAATTTGGAATCTTAAAGCATCCGCCTCGTCCGCTGTGAGCTGGAACATGAAGTCAGCGGGGAAACGCGACCGGTTGCGCTGAACCGCCTTGTTCAGGTTGCCGGTGGTGACGCCATACATTGCCGCGAGATCGCGGTCGAGCATCACGCGCTGGCCGCGAACCAAAAGAATGGCCTGCTTGATGTGTGTGGGCGCAACCCTTGCCGTTTTGTAGGGCATGACTAAAAACGATACGCGCGAATGTTTTTTCAGGCAAGGTTGCACCGCCGCTGGCTTTCGTTGCGACCGATTATAGCTCCAAGGTTTTACACGGCACATCTTGGGCGGCGATCTGCATTTGGACGTGGGTGGCGCCGATTTTCTGGAGGCAGGCGGTCATGACCTGATGGGCTAGTTCGGTCTTGTTACATTCGCGGCTCAAATGCGCCAGATAAAGGTGCCGAAGGTCAGCGGACATGATTTCAGCGGCGGCCTCGGCGGCGGCCTCGTTGGACAGATGGCCTTGGCGGCTCAGGATGCGCTGCTTGAGGCTCCAGGCCCGGCGCGGACAATCCTGCAGCATCTTCACGTCGTGATTGGACTCAAGTACGAGCACATTGGCGGCCCGGATGCGGTCGAGCACCAGCTTGGTGGCGTGGCCGAGGTCGGTGGCGAACCCAAAATTGCCGGCGGCCGTCCGGATCAGATAACCCACGGGATCCTGCGCGTCGTGCGGGATGGCAAAGGTGTCTACCTGGACATCGGCGATGTCAAAGCTCGCCCCTGTGTCAAAGAGATGGCAGTTGAACCGGGTTTTAAGGCTAAACTCAAACGCGTCCTTAGTGGCGCGGTTGCAGTAAACCGGGATATTCAATTTGCCCGCAATGCCGACCAAGCCGGCGACGTGGTCGCCGTGTTCGTGGGTGATCAGGATGGCGGTCAGGTTTTCCGGCGTCCGGCCCAGGGTGGCCAGGCGCTGACGGATCTGGCGCGGGGAAAATCCGGCGTCAACCAGAATGCGGGCTTCGCCGGTCTCCAGATAGGAGCAATTGCCGCCGGACCCGCTGCCGAGGATGGTGAAATGAACGGACACGCCCAGACGTTAGGGCGGCCAAAGATGCGGGGCAAACTTTTTCAAGGGAGCGCCGCCCGTTTCGCGAATTGAATTTGTTCCCGCTCCTGCGATAATCCCGTCCATTCATGAATCATCCATTTCCCGTTGCGCTGGCGTTGTGCGGCTTGCTCACCCTGTCGGGCCTTGCCGCCGATCCGGCCATCGCGCCGGCGAAAGGGGCCAAGGATTCCAAGGCGCAGAAGCCGCTGCTCGATCTGGGGGCGGCTCCAGTCACCAATGGGTTCACCCTTTATTTGATCGGCGATTCGACAATGGCGAACAAGCCGTTGATCCCGGAAAATCCGGAGCGCGGCTGGGGCCAGATGCTTCCGCCCTATTTCCGGGCCGGCGTGCGCGTCGAAAACCACGCCATGAACGGGCGCAGTTCGGCCAGTTTCCGCACCGAAGGCCGCTGGCGGGCGGTGGAGGAGGCTCTCAAGCCCGGCGACTGGGTCCTCATCCAGTTCGGCCACAATGACGAGAAGATCAAGGATCCCACCCGCTATTCCGCCCCGTTTGGGAGCTTCAAGACGAATCTGACCCGTTACATTCAGGAGGCGCGGGCGCGCGGGGCCCGGCCGATCCTGGCCACGCCAGTGGCGCGTCGGAAATTCGATGAGCAGGGCCGGCTGGAGGACACTCATGGCGATTATGTGACGGCGGTGAGGCAGGTGGCGGCCGAACAGCAGGTTCCGCTGATCGATTTGAACCGGCGCAGCGACGAGCTGTTGCGCCGCGAGGGGCCGGAACTGTCCAAGAAAAACTACATCTGGGTGACGGCGGCGGAATATCCCGCCCTGCCGAAAGGCCGTCAGGATGACACCCACTTCTGTTCCTTCGGGGCGACCCGTATCTGCGATCTGGCGGTGGCGGAGATCAAGATGGCCGTGCCGGAACTGGCCCGGTTTCTCAACGGCCCGGAATAATCCGATAGGAGCCGCTGGAGGATTTTTTTTGCCCAATTTTACTGGATGAACGAGGTTGCCGGCATGAAGCACAATCGGTTTTTAACCCGATCGCCAAACTGGGCAGGGGCATTGCGCTGCGCTGCCCCCGCGCTGGATCCGGCGCGGAAGGGGCTTTTGTGGGCGTCCGTTACGGCCCCCTTCTTGATGCCCGCTGAACACGAGCGAGGCCATTGCAGCGCGCTGACCCTGCCACGCTGGCGCGAACTCCTGTTTCGGAGTTCGGGTTTCATGGCTGCAGTCTTGGCTTTCGGCCTCTGGATTGCCGGGATTTATTCTGGCCAGGCGGCCTCCGCCCGGCGGGGGTTGCCCGACCGGGTGCCGGCGGCGGCAAGAGCAGTGGTCCTGGGTCATGTGCCGATGACGAACCAATTGCATCTGGCCTTCGGATTGCCGCTGCGCAACGCCCCGGAATTGGAGGAATTGCTCGGGCAATTGCAGGACCCGCAAAGCCCCCGGTATCATCAATATTTGTCAACGCCGGAATTCACCGCGCGCTTCGGGCCGACGGAATCCGAGTACGCCGCCGTCCGGGAGTTTGCCGAAACGAACGGGTTTATCGTCACCGCCACTCATTCCAATCGACTGGTCCTGGATGTGACCGCCCGGGCGGGTGACGTCGAGCGTGCGCTGGGCGTGACCTTGCGGACCTACCGGCATCCGATGGAGGCGCGCAATTTTTTCGCCCCCGGCGGCGGACCTTCTGTGCCGGCGGGGTTGCCGGTGTGCGATATCCATGGATTGAGCGACTTTTCCCGCCCGCGCCCGAAGTCCCATGCCCTCGATTCTAAAACGCCGGTGCCGCGCTACGGTTCAGCTCCGGACGGCGTCTCCTACTTTGGCGATGATTTCCGCAAAGCCTATGCGCCGGGGGTGACGCTGACCGGGGCGGGGCAGAGCGTCGCGTTGGTGCAGTTCGATGGCTATTATTCCAATGACATCGCCGCGTATATCACCGCCGCCGGGCTGACCAATTTTCAAGGGACCATCACCACCATCCCGGTCAATGGTGGCGTCCTCACGCCCGGTTCGGGCAATATTGAAGTCTGTCTGGACATCGAAATGGTCATCGCCATGGCTCCGGGGGTTTCTTCCATCGATGTGTATGAGGGGCCAAACGGGTACACCCCCTGGCCGACTATCTTAAGCCGGATTGCCAATGACAACCGGGCGCGGCAGATTGGCTGTTCCTGGGGAGAAACGGCTGCCAGCGGACCAGACCCGACTTCGGAGGCGATTTTCAAGCAGATGGCCGCTCAAGGTCAGTCGTTCTTCAATGCTTCGGGAGACAGCGATGCCATGGTGTCCGGCATTCCTTTTCCAGCGGAGAGCACCAACATCACGCAGGTGGGCGGGACCTATTTAAACACGACCGGGCCCGGTGGGGCGTGGGTCTCGGAAACGGTCTGGAATCGCAATAATGGCACAGGTGCGGGCGGCGGGCTCAGCCTGAACTATGGCATCCCCAGCTGGCAGCAGGGAATTGACATGGGTGCCAATCAGGGATCCACCACCCAGCGCAATGTGCCGGACGTGGCCATTGTTGCGGATAACGTCTACGTCTATTACAACAACGGGGCCAGGGGCTCCGTGGGCGGTACCAGTATTGGCGCGCCGCTCTGGGCGGGCTATATGGCGCTGGCAAATGAACTGGCAGCGTCGTCTGGCCGTGCGCCGATGGGGTTTGTGAATCCCTCAATTTATGCCCTGGCCAAGGGGGCGGGCTACACCAATTGTTTTCATGACATCACGACCGGGAACAATTTCTCCAGCGCCAGCCCCACCAACTACCCCGCCACCGCCGGATACGATCTGTGCACGGGCTGGGGCACGCCCCAGGGAGGATTTCTCATCAACGCGCTGGTGGGGCTGTCAGATACGTTCGGCATTTCCCCGGCCACTGGATACACTTTTAGCCTGACCAACGGCCAGCCGTTCGCGGTAGTCTCTCAAGTATTCCAGCTGACCAATTCCGGCTTCGGCGCCTTGGACTGGCAGCTGTTGAATGCGGCGGCTTGGTTGGACGTGTTTCCCGCGAGCGGTTCGCTGGCGTCCTGCGGCCAAACATCGGTCGCGATCAGCCTCAATTCGGTTGCCAGCACGTTGCCCATTGGGAGCTATCATGCCGACCTTCTGTTTTCAAATCGGACCACTTCCGTGACCCAATTGCGTCCGGTCGATCTGGACGTGTTGTTGGGTCCGTCGCTGGTTCAAAATGGCGGGTTTGAGACAGGGGATTTCACCGGCTGGACCTTGGACGGCACCGGCGTTGTCGGCGATTTGATTTTCAACGCGGTGGTGGATGCCTACTCGTTGAGTTATGGGAACGGCATTTATTTCATCCATTCAGGAACCTATGGCGCGTTTCTGGGCGAATCCGGCCAGCTGGCGACCCTCTCCCAGCCGCTGGCAACCTCTCCCGGTCAGGGCTATCGTCTCTCGTTCTGGCTGGATAATCCCGAAAGTGGCACCGGTCAGCAGTTTCGCCTTAATTGGAACACCAATAGCCCCGCTGTCAGCCAGATTTATTATTTTACGAATCCGCCGGCATTTGGATGGTACAATTTTAATTTCGTGGTGACTGCCACCGGAACCAACACCGTCCTTCAGTTCAGGACAGAAAATATACCGGCCGGTTTTGGTCTGGACGATGTGAGCGTGCTCCCTATTCCACCGCCCTCCATCACACGCTGCGCAAAAAATGCTGACGCTTTTGAGCTGACCTGGACCACGCTCGCGGGTGTTGGCTATCAGGTTCAATATCAAACCAACCTGCTTCAAACTAACTGGCTGGCCCTTTCCAGCCTGATCGCAACGGCCGACGCCACGAGTTTCACCAATGCTGTCGGCTTGGATCCGCAGCGCTTTTATCGGATCCGTCGACTTCCCTGAATCCTGGAATGGGATTTTGTAGGGGATGACAGTTCAATTGAACGGCAGGTAGGGCGGGCAGTCCCCTCCCCGCCGCTGTTGCCAACCCACGTCACCTTATGCCCCGGGACGGCGCGCACGGAGTGACGCACCCTACCTGTCCCAAAGCTGCTATGAACTGCTATAATCCCGAACTCCGAAACAGGATTTTTCGCCAGAGGCCCACGCTCCCCTTTCCCCGCTCCTGCTTCGCGGGGCGAGGGGGAGGACCTGCGCGAGAGCCGGGCCCGCCTCCTTCGTCGCGTGAAAAGTGTTCATTTCAAAATCGATTCTGAATTTAAGATGGGGATGCAACGGCAAGGCCGCGCTGCCTGCGCTCCCTCTCTTCCATGAAATGGAGGAGAGGGCGGGGAGAGGGGGCACTTCGGAAGTCGGGATAATTCGGGATCAAACCGCGTGGGCCGGCGTCAGGTCCTTCGAGCCGGCCGCTCTAGAGATCAATTATCCGGATGCTTTTGTTTTTCCTGCGGCCAGCAATCCGCTAGGATGTCCTCCCGGATGACCCAGCGCCTGCCCATCTACGACATCGAGCGAGAGCTCATCGACCGGCTCAAAACCGACCGGCGCTTGATCCTGTCCGCGCCCACGGGCTCCGGCAAATCCACCCAGGTCCCGCAGATGCTTCTGAGGCATGATTTTCTGCGCGAGGGGCAGGTGGTCATCCTTCAGCCGCGCCGGCTGGCCGCCCGCTTGCTGGCCGCCCGCGTGGCTGAGGAACTCGGCGTCGCGCTCGGGCAGGAGGTGGGCTATCAAATCCGCTTCGAGAATGTCACCTCCCCAAAAACCCGGATCCGCTTCGTCACCGAAGGCGTGCTGTTGCGCCAGATGATTGACGACCCCCGGCTGCGCGGGGTGTCGGCCCTGATCTTCGACGAGTTTCACGAGCGTCATCTCTACGGCGACATCACCCTGGCGCGCGCGCTGGACTTGCAGGAGCAGCAGCGCCCCGACCTGAATCTCGTGGTCATGTCCGCCACCTTGAACGCGGATCTCCTGGCGAACTATTTGAAACCCTGCGCCACGCTGTCCTCCGGCGGGCGAACCTTCCCGGTGGATCACGAGTACGCCGCCACGCCAGGATACACGGACAAGCGCCCGGTCTGGGAGCAGGCTGCGGACGCTTTCAGCCGCTACGTCCACGGCGGTGGGGAAGGGGACGTGCTGGTGTTCATGCCCGGCGGATTTGAGATTTCCCAGACGCTCGAGGCTATCCGCCACACCCCGGAAGCGAAGGGGTTTATGCTCTTGCCGCTGCACGGCGAGCTATCGCCCAAAGATCAGGACGCCGCCGTGGCGCGCTATGACCGGCGCAAAGTGGTGGTGGCCACCAACGTGGCCGAGACGTCGCTGACCATCGACGGGGTGAGGCTGGTGATAGACAGCGGACTGGCGCGCATACCCCGCTACGATTCCAATCGCGGCATCAATACCCTCCTCATCGAGCGCATCAGCCAGTCCTCGTCCGATCAGCGGGCCGGGCGGGCTGGGCGCACGGCTCCGGGAGTTTGCATGCGGCTGTGGTCGCGCGAGGAGCACGGGCACCGGCCGCTCCAGGAATTGCCGGAGGTCCAGCGCCTGGATCTCTCGGAAGTCGTGCTCACGCTTAAGGCGGCGGGCGTGGGGGAATTGCGGAAGTTCCGCTGGCTTGAGGCGCCGGACGAACAGAGCCTGGCGCACGCGGAGACGTTGCTCGCCGATCTGGGTGCGCTGGACCGGCACGGCGCGCTGACGCCCATCGGCCGGCAGATGCTCGCCTTTCCTCTGCACCCGCGTTATGCGCGCATGCTGCTGGCGGCGCAGGCGTATGGCTGCGTGTATCAAGCAGCGCTCGCCGCCGCGCTCACCCAGGGCCGCGACCTCTTGCTTCGCAACATGGACCGCGACACGCAGTCCCTGCGCGAAGATCTGCTGGGCGACAAATCCACATCCGATTTCTGGATGCTCATGCGCGCCTGGAACTATGCGGTGAAGCACGAGTTCCGCCTCGACGCCTGCCGCAAGCTCGGCATCCACGCCGTCACCGCGCGGCAGGTCGGGCCGCTGCTGGAGCAGTTCCTGCGCATCGCCGGCCGGGAGGGGTTGGACGTCCAGCCGCGCGAGGTCCCGGACGAGGCGCTGCAGAAATGCCTGCTTATTGGTTTTTCCGATCGCGTCGCGCGCCGGCTGGATCAGGGCACCCTGCGCTGCGACCTGGTCCATCAGCGCCGCGGCGTGCTGGCGCGCGAAAGCGCAGTGCAAAAAAGCCCGCTGCTGGTGGTGGCCGAAATCCGGGAGATCGAATCGCGCGACAAGGAGATGAATACCCTGCTGTCGCTGGCGACGGCGGTGGAGGCGAACTGGCTGGCGGAATTGTTCCCCGAGGACATGGAATCCGAGATACAGGTCCAGTTCGATCCCACCACCAAGCGCGTGCAGGCGGCCGAGCTCTTGAAATTCAGAGGGCTCGCGTTGTCGGCACGGCGGGTGGAGCCGCCCCCAGCGGATGCAGCCGCCCGGCTGCTGGCGGAGCAGGTGAGCGCGGGGAATCTGACGTTGAAGGACTGGGACGATTCCGTGGAGCAGTGGATAGTGCGGCTGAACCGGCTGGCGCAGTGGTGCCCGGAGCTGGCCCTGCCACCGATTGCCGACGACGATCGCCGTCATCTCATTGAGCAGCTCTGCCACGGCGCCTACGGCTACAAGGACATTAAGGAGCGCGAGGTGAAGCCGGTCGTGAAATCTTGGCTGTCAGGCGCCCAGCATGAATTGCTTAACCGGCATGCCCCGGAACGGCTGTCGTTGCCGAACGGGCGGACGCCCAAGGTGATCTATTCCCCTGGCAACCCGCCGCACATTGCGCTGCGCATTCAGGAGCTCTATGACGTGAACCAGACGCCCCGGATTGCGCTGGGCCGCGTGCCGGTGGTCGTGCACATCCTGACCCCCGGCATGAAACCCATCCAGGTGACCCAGGATCTGGCGGGCTTTTGGCGGGAACATTATCCGCGGATCAAATCCGAGCTGCAGCGGAAATATCCCCGGCACCTGTGGCGCTGACCCGGTCTATGAAAGACTGGATCGGCAGCAAACCCGGGACTGCTTCCGCAGGGCGCAGTCGACAGGGCAGGGGCCTTGGGGCTTGTCTGAAAAATGCAGCGCCGGTCCTCTGGGCTGAGGTGGGGCCGCCGCTTCCTGCCCGGCGATTGGCGTGGCGCCGACCCACCCTCTGCAAACTTGGAACGTTTCGCCCTGAGCCGCATTTTTCCGGGCGGCGCGGACTACGCTGGAACGCCAGAGGTGCGCGCGCCAACCGTCCAAGCCCGACACCCCGCCAGCGCCCCGGGATTCGATTTGCGCCACTTTGTTTGAGATCTGGAGGATGGGGAAGGAAGCGGTGCGGCTGATCAGCTTTTTTTAACTCGTAATTCGAGCAGACAGCCGCACCGTGTCACTCCCTGAAATCAGGTGAAAAGTCTATTTCTGGCCGATTCACAACATTTCGCTTGTCACCCCTGAAAAAATAAATAATATGAATGATATTAATTAATTTTTTTTATGTATATCGCCGCTCAACCCAAAAACGGAAATAAATAAAATTCGGATATATGAAGAAAAACATACTCGCTCTTGCCGTTGTCGCAGGACTCACCTTATTCGCCGGAAATGCGAAGACATCTCAAATCACATACAATCTCAACGTTTTAGGTGCAGATTTTAGCTTTGCAGCCACGCTTCAAGCTTCCAATAATGGCGATGGAAGCTACACGGCTGTTTCTGGAAGCGGTCAATTTGGAAATTCCGGCCTGTTTGCAAATGACTTAATCACTTTAACAC
>Ga0209086_10000620_pt1 | contig 30534 bp, 22 predicted proteins | sample M_130207_XF_Meta_FD_187312 | JGI IMG/M metagenome (GOLD analysis project Ga0209086, IMG submission 187312) | Freshwater microbial communities from Lake Montjoie, Canada to study carbon cycling - M_130207_XF_MetaG (SPAdes) (version 2) | ecosystem: Environmental > Aquatic > Freshwater > Lake... | reverse complement strand
CCACTGACCCCCATGCCGAGCGGCTGCCAGGAAGTTCCATCCCAGCGGGTGATGCCATTGACGGAAATTCCTCCCGCCGCGGTGAAAGAGCCGCCGACGTAGAGATTGGTTCCATTGATTTTGATGGCCGCGATAATCCCGGCAACGCCGCCGCCCAAAGGCGACCAGTTGGTTCCATCCCACCGGGCGATATACCGGGCCCCTGAATTATCGGCATTGGTAAACCAGCCGCCGGCATAGAGATTCGTGCCATCCGCCGTGAGCGCGAAGATGACCGTGGTCCCCGCACCGCCGCTGACGCCGTTGTTCAAGGCAAACCAGTTGGTTCCGCTGTATCCCGCCACGAAATTCGCCCGTGTGTTTCCCGCTGCGGTGAGATAGCCGCCGACATAAACCTTGTTTCCGCTGACGGTGACCGCATACAAGTTGTTGTTGGCGCCCGCCGGCCCAAATTGGGGGTCCCAATGTTCGTCTCCCGGCGCGGGAGCTGCCAGCGCGGCCAGAAGGGACATGAAAAAGATCAGAGCCAGACTCATTCCGGGTATAAAATGCTTCCTGAGAGTCGGATTCATGACTTTGAGGACGGATTCTTGGGAAAGCGGAGCGGTCGTCAAGCCTATAGCGGAGAATTAGACGAGGCACCCCGTGATTGCCGGGCACTCTCTTTTCAGTTAGCTTCGCGGGCGTATGGCCTTTGATTCCTTCCGCGATTTTGTCAACGCCCTCGATCGGGCGGGCGAACTCAAGCGCATTTCCCAGCCGGTCGCCACCGAGCTCGAAATCACCGAGATCGCCGAGCGCGAGATGAAATCCCCCGGCGGCGGCAAGGCGCTCCTGTTCGAACAGCCCACCGTCAACGGCGTCGTGTCGCCGTTTCCCGTGGCGGTCAACACGCTCGGCTCGCATAAGCGCATGGCCATGAGCATGGGCGCGGAGTCCGTGGATGCGGTGGCGAACGAGCTCGGCGCGCTCATGAAAGCCAAGCCCCCGACCAGTTTCAAGGAAGCCATCCAGCTGCTCTCGCTCGCTTTGGATCTGCGCCACGCAAAACCGAAATCGGTCAAGACGGGAAGCTGCAAGGATGTGATTCAAAGATTTGATTCGCCGCCATCGCGCAAAGAACCATGGCCACCCGCGCCAGACATAACTTCTGTAGCGGCGGTCTGTGACCGCCGATCTGCGGACGACCGCCCAGGAGACGGCGCTCACAGAGCGCCGCTACAATCACCAACGTTGCTCAACCTTCCCATCCTGAAATGCTGGCCGCTCGACGGCGGCCGTTTCATCACGCTGCCCTGCGTCGTCACCCGCGACCCGGACACGGGCGAACGCAATCTCGGGATGTATCGCATCCAGATTTACGACGACAAAACCACCGGCATGCACTGGCAGCTGCAGAAGGTGGCCGCGCGCCATGGCCGCCGCTATTACGAAAAGGGCGAGCGCATGCCCGTCGCCATTTTCATCGGCGGCGACCCGATGTTTCCCTTTGCCGCGACCGCCCCGATGCCCGACGGGCTGGATGAATTCCTGCTCGCCGGTTATCTCCGCAAAAAATCCGTTGAGCTGGTCAAGTGCGAGACGAACGACCTTGAGGTCCCCGCCAACGCCGACTTCGTCATCGAGGGCTACATCGACCCCACCGAGCCGCTGCGCGAGGAGGGGCCGTTCGGCGACCACACGGGCTATTACACGTTGCCCGAGCCGTATCCGGTGTTCCACGTCACCGCCATCACGCATCGCAAAGACGCAGTTTATCCGTGCACCATTGTGGGCATTCCGCCGATGGAGGATTTCTACATCGGCGGCGCATCGGTGAAATTGTTCCTGCCGATTTTCAAGATGAACTTCCCGGAGATTGTGGATATCGCGCTGCCGGCGGAGGGCGTGTTCCACAACCTGGTGTTCGTCAGCATCAAGAAGACCTACCCGATGCAGGCCTACAAGATCATGCACGGCCTCTGGGGCATGGGGCAGATGATGTTCACGAAATACATCGTGGTGGTGGATGCCGATGTGAATATTCACAACACCAGCGAAGTGCTGTTCCATCTGACCGCCAACACGGATCCGCAGCGCGACAGCCTGTTCACCAAGGGTCCGTCCGACGTGCTCGACCACGCGACCAGCGAAATCGCCGTCGGCAGCAAAATGGGTTTTGATGCGACGAAGAAAATCCCCGGCGAAGGGTTCAAGCGCGCCTGGCCGCCGCTCATCAAGATGGATGAGGCGGTGAAGGCGAGGGTGGAAGATATTTTGAAATCCAAAGCGTGATTAGGAGAATGGGAACCGCCATGGACGTGAAGTCCCTTTCCACCGTTATGCCAGACACCTTCACCCCCTCGGGGGAGAAGGCAAACGCGCTGGGTGACGGCGGCGTGAAGCGGATTTTCCTCGACCCTTTATGGGAGAGGATCGAGGTGACGGAAACTAAAGTACGCGATGAAAGAATCCCCGGTGACGGTGGAAAAACTAGTTTACAACGGGCGGTCCGGCGTCTGACGGAATCACTTAATTTGACCCAATGAATGTCGAAACCGCGATCCGTATTGTGTTCAGCGGGCTCTTTATCGGGCTCCTGTTCGGCGGGTATTTCCTGTTTAAGAATTTTGAAAAGCTCTTCGGCCGCGACCCGGCATTTCCCAGCGACACTCCCGGCGCTCGCAGCCTGAATAAGGTCCAGGTCATCGTCATCTGGCTTCATTTGCTGGCAATCACCGGGGGCTTTGCCCTGTGGCTGCACTGATTTCCGCGCCCGAGGGGCATCAGGGATTCGGCGCTTTTCCCCTTTTGTTGAACACGCGATGGGCTACGCGGTCGCTCTTGCGGCGGTGTTGCCAGCCGGCCTGTTTTTCGGATTCGCGGAGATAGCTGATTTCGAGTTGGAGTTTTACAAAGCTTTCATGCCGCTCGCGCGGAAGCGTGCCGGCGGCAAGCGCGGTGAGCACGGCGCAATTCTTTTCTTTTGTGTGGGTGCAATCCCGGAAATGGCAGCCGGCAGCGAGCACTTCGATTTCGGGAAATGTTTCCCTCGCGCCTTCGCTCGCGCCCCAGAGGTGGAATTCCCTCATGCCGGGCGTGTCAATGACCACGCCGCCTTTGGGCAGAAAAATCATCTCGCGCCAGGAGGTCGTGTGCCGACCTTTGGAATCCTGCGTGCGGACTTCAATCGTCGGCATCAGCTCTTCCCCGTAAAGCTGGTTGATAAGACTGGATTTGCCGACGCCCGAGGTGCCGATAAAGGCGACGGTATGGCCGGGTGGGATGAGGGCCGCCAATTTTTTCACGCCGCGTCCGGTGAGCGCACACACAGCGAGCACCAGCGCATCGCCCGCCGCTTGCGTGGCCTCGGCGAGCATGGCGTCAAGGTCGTCGCACAGATCGATTTTATTGAGAAGCACCACCGGTCGCGCGCCGCTGTCGCGACCCATGACGAGCATGCGTTCCAGCCGCGCGGCGTTGAACGTCGGGTCGGCGGCAGTGACGAGGAAAACAGTTTCGATGTTGGTCGCGAGAATTTGCGCGGCGGTGTTGCGGCCGCTGGTCTTGCGGGTGATTTGCGTGCTGCGCGGCAGGACGGCTTGGATGGCGGCCTTCTCTTCGTTTGGCACGAGCTTGATGGCCACCCAATCGCCGACCTTGGGCAATTTCGCGTGGTCGCCGCGCGCTTCGTGCATGGTCTTGCCGGTGATCTGCGCGGTGAGCTCCGCTTCCGCCGTCCAGATGCGGTAAAAATGCTTGTCCTCCACCGCAACGCGCGCCGGGGTCAACCCCATCGCCCGGTACGGCGCGAACTGCTGGTCTCGCATCTCATTCCAGCCGAGCTTCGTCAGGCCCATAAGCGGCGAGCGGATTGAACCCCAATTCGGAAATGGGATAGGGATGGCGCGCTGCGCCGTCCCGGTCTACAGGCGACGGAACGAGTGGGGTGGCGGATGAAACCTGGCGCCATTTGTTCCGCCCGCTCCGCGCGGGCGGGGACAGCGCAGCGCGCTGTCCCTCCCATTTTCCACAACGACCCGCTTCGGGATTCAGATGGAATCAAGCGTCTCATTGGACAGGACATCTCGCGGTATCGACTATCAATAATCTTGGCATCGCTGAACCGTAGCAAGTGCCGGGCGCGTCATCAACGCGCGAATCTCTCCCTGCCGTCGCCTGAAAAAACCGCGGACAGGCATCCCGGCTTTTTGGGTGACGGCAACTCATCGGCTTGTCAGCTTGCATGCTTTCCATCGCGCGCTTGACATCGGCAGGCGCGCATTTCACGCTTTTCAAACCGCTATGCTTGGATTCCCCCTTAAAACCGTTTTGATTCTGTCCGCCGGTCTTTTTCTGGCTGCCCGTCTGGCGGCGGAAGAAACCAACACCGTCTCCCTTTCGCCGGACATGGGGGCGATGACCCAAAGTGTGGTGAACGGCTATTTGCAGATGCAGGCGCAGCTGCACGACGCCCAGCTGGCCATCGAAGACAGCCGCCGCGAATCCGTCGCCGCCGCCGCCCGCAACGCGGAGGTACTGACGCTGCGCATCCAACAGCTGGAAGAATCCCTCGCCGCCCAACGCGCTCGCGAGGTGGAGTTGGCCCTGAAAAACCACCAGTTCACCTTGCTGATGGCGGTTGTCTTCGGACTGGTCGTGGTGGCCGCCGTCCTGTTCATGGCCTATTTGCAATGGCGCGCCGTGGCCCGTCTGGTGGCACTCGCCCCGGCGCCGGCGTCCCTATTTTTGGATGGCCCGGATCGTCGCCCCGCCCTGGGAGCCACGGCCGTGGTGGGACACGCCAATGCCCGTCTGTTCAGCGCGGTGGATTCCCTGCAGCAACGAATTCGGGAGCTGGAACAGGTCTCCCGCGCTGCGCTCGTGGAAACGGCGCCGCCCGCCGCGGAGGGAAGCGATGGAGGTCAGGCCCGTCTGCTGGAAGAGGGCCAGCGGTTGCTGAATGCGCACGAGTTGGAAACGGCGCTCGACTGTTTCAACCAGGTGCTGGGGCGGAATCCCAAGCACGCCGAAGCGCTGGTGAAGAAGGGGAGTGCGCTGGAAAAGCTCGGGCGCACGGAGGAAGCCATTGCCTGCTATGACCAGGCACTGGAGGCCAACCCCGCGTTGACCCTCGCGCATCTGAACAAGGGCGGCCTGTTCAATCGCTTATCGCGTTACGAGGAGGCCTTGCAATGCTACGAAGAAGCCTTGCGGACCCAGGAAAAAAAGGGGCCCGGTCAAAAAAGCGTTTAATCCGAATTCCGAAAGAGGAGTTGGGTCAGCGGGTGTCACGAAGGGTGCCGTAAGGGATGCTCTCAAAAGTTCCTTCTGCGCCTGATTTTGACCGGTAGGGATCGCCGCGCTGCGGCGTCCCCGGCGCCGAGCGCAGCGTCAGGCGCCGTAAAACGAGTCGCAAGGCGAGTGTCTTATTCCCGTTCGTTCCGCCCTGCCGGGCGGGGGCATCGCAGCGCGATGCCCTCTACCTATTTTGGAGTTCGGGTTTAATGCCGAACGCTGAAATAGGAGTTTACGTCAGCGAGGTGGGATCAGCGCGCGGCGCTGACCTCACCCGCGTTCAGTGGGCGCCAGGAAGGCAGCCAGAACGCCCGCCCGCACACGTTCCTTTCGCGCCTGATTTTGACCGGTAGGGATCGCCGCGCTGCGGCGTCCATGGAGCCGAGCGCAGCGTCAGGCGCCGTAAAACGAGTCGCAAGGCGAGTGTCTTATTCCCATTCGTTCCGCCCTGCCGGGCGGGGGCATCGCAGCGCGATGCCCTCTACCTACCGAGGGCCAAGGTTGAGTGGAACTGCCAAAATAAAAAATATATTAACTGCGACAACAAGCATGTTCTGAAACGGGCCAAAAGGGACAGGACGACAAGCTTGGAATGGGCATGGAACGAAGCCGTGGGGACGTCTCAACTATAGGAAGCGAGTAGAAACGAGGTGCGAAGCGTCGATGGGTGGCACTCCAGCCGATTAACCCAAGCTTTCTGAAATGGAGGGCCAGGCTCCTCGCACGGAACCATGGTGGCGCCGCAGTTGGGAAAATTCCGACGAGGCGGGGCTGGGAATGACAGCTTGATGGTTGGCGTCCAAATAAAGGCAGCCCACTTCTTCTGGCGGCAATTGATTGAACAAGGCTTTGGCCTCGGTCACCGCTTGCAGCCATTGCCGTTTGCATTGTACCAGATCCAAAGGTTCGCGTAACAGCAGGGTGTTCAACCGGCTGGCCGGGTAATGAGCGAGCCGCTGCGCCTCCTCCACCAGAAATTGCGGGGTAAATCCGGCATCTTTGCCGCACGCCGCCCAGGCCAGCGCTCCCAGACTCAAAATATTTTGATGCAAAAAAAGAACGTCCAGATAGTCGCGCAGCTCGCCGCGGCCGGCGAGCGCCAGGACCTTATTAGTCGCCCCGTCCAGCGGGTGCAGCACAAAACCAAGTTCGGCATCGGCCTGCACCGGAAAAAAACGAAACGCGGAATCATAAGCCCATTCCACCTTTGTGGCCTGACCGGCCCGGGACACCACGGCACGGCGGAACAATTCCTGTTGATCCACCCATTCCAAAACATAGCCGTTCTGTTCCAGCACGGCGGCGTCTAACAAGGCCGCCGACTGCAAGCTTTTCACGGTATCGTGGAAAACGTCAATATCCTGGGATTGCCGCAACGAATCCTCCCGGCGTAAAAAAACGGTCGCGCCGGCGATGTAGCTTTCGGGATTGCGGTTGACGGAGAGCAGCCGCAGGATGGATTTCTCAAAGGCGCCTAGCGGCATAATTCGGCGGCGATTTGGAAACCACGCCGGCCGCCATCCGCGCGCAGCCGTTCGCAGAGATAAGGAAGTTCTTCCGCGACGATTTCCGCATCCCGCCGCATGAACCAGAAACATCGGGCATGGAATTCCCGAAACGCCTGCTGCGCCAAGGCGCGTTTTTCCGCCGAAAAATCCGGCGTGACGGTTTCAATCCGATTCACGCCTGTTCAATAACTCAAATCTTCCCCCGTATCAATCCTGGAAAGGGCGGCTCCGGCCGAAGCCTAAAATGACCTAGGCCGTCCCAACGCCCCAGGTAGGGATCGCCGCGCTGCGGCGTCCCCGGCGCCGAGCGCAGCGTCAGGCGCCGTAAAACGAGTCGCAAGGCGAGTGTCTTATTCCCATTCGTTCCGCCCTGCCGGGCGGGGGCATCGCAGCGCGATGCCCTCTACCTATTTTGGAGTTCGGGTTTAATGCCGAACGCTGAAATAGGAGTTTGCGTCAGCGAGGTGGGATCAGCGCGCGGCGCTGACCTCACCCGCGTTCAGTGGGCGCCAGGAAGGCAGCCAGAACGCCCGCCCGCACACGTTCCTTTCGCGCCTGATTTTGACCGGTAGGGATCGCCGCGCTGCGGCGTCCCCGACGCCGAGCGCAGCGTCAGGCGCCGTAAAACGAGTCGCAAGGCGAGTGTCTTATTCCCATTCGTTCCGCCCTGCCGGGCGGGGGCATCGCAGCGCGATGCCCTCTACCTACTTGGATGGCGGAATCTCATGATAAGACCCGTTCCCGAATAAAGATTTTCTACCGCGCCACGCCGCGCCGCACTTCTATGATCTTAGCCGTCCCAACGCCCCAGGTAGGGATCGCCGCGCTGCGGCGTCCCCCGGCGCCGAGCGCAGCGTCAGGCGATGGAAAACGCGTCGCAAAGCGAGTGTCTTTTTTCCGATTAGGGACGACGGTGCGGGTGGGGAAGGCTGGATCCCTGTCAGGGGCCCTAAGGCTGCCGGTGGCCTGAAAAGCAGGGGTGCCATTCGGGGTTTCTTCATTCGTGGTTGAGTTGGGTGAGATTTTCTGCAACTTTCCATGGCTCTGGCTGTTAAACCAGAAGAAATCCATGGCCTTTAGCCCGGTAAAAAACCTGATCGCGTCCGTCGCCGAATCCGCGCCCGCCCAGTTTGATGACTGGAGCAAGACGTGGCGGACGGCGGTGGAGGGAGGCTCCACGGAGCCGCTGCTGACGTTTGTGGCGCGCGAACGCGGTGTGGCGGAGGACGTTTTCATCCAGCGCCTGGCGACGGCGCTGGACTGGCCGTATCTGGACCTGCCCAAGCTGGCCATTGCAACGGAGGCGCGGAACAAGCTTTCCACTAAAATCGCCTTTCAATATTCCGTCCTGCCTACTGCCCTGGAAAACGGCCTGCTGCAGGTCGTGGTGAGCGATCCATTTGACGCGGCGATGATGAACGCGGTGAAATTCGACGCGCACATGCCGGTGCAGTTCGCTCTGGCGCCGAAGCCGGAGATCGAAAAGGCGCTTAAAAAATATTACGGCGTCGGCGCAGAAACGCTTGATGAAATGGGCGAAGCCGAGCCCATGGACCTGGATCTGGCCATCGACAAGGAAATCACGGAGGATGACCAGGAGGCGAGCGTCATCAAATTCGTCAACCAGATCATCTGGGAAGCGTTCAAGGACCGCGCCACGGACATCCACTTTGAACCGGCGGAGGATGAGTTGCGCATCCGGTATCGCATCGACGGCATCCTGCATCAGACGCCGATGCCGCCGCAGTTGAAGCGGTATCAGGCCGCCCTCATTTCGCGCATCAAGGTGATGAGCGGCATGAACATTGCGGAAAAGCGCCTGCCGCAGGACGGGCGCATCAACGTCCGCATCAAGGGCGAGGAAATCGATATCCGCGTCTCCACCGTCCCCACGGTTTACGGCGAGAGCGTTTCGCTGCGTCTGCTGACCCGCGGCAAGATTTTCCTGAGCCTGGAAAAGCTCGGGTTTGCGCCGGCTGAGGAAAATGCCATCCGCGAGGTCATCATCAAACCCCACGGGATTTTCCTCGTCACCGGGCCGACCGGGTCCGGGAAATCCACCTCGCTCTACGCCTTTCTCAGCTCCATCAACTCGGTCACGAAACGGATCATCACGATTGAGGAGCCGGTGGAATACGAGCTCAAGGGCATCAACCAGATTGCCGTGCGTTCGGACATTGGGCTGACCTTTGCGATGGGGTTGCGCCATATTTTGCGGCAGGATCCGAACGTGGTGATGATCGGGGAAATTCGCGACCAGGAGACGGCGGAAATCGCCATCCGCGCGTCGCTGACCGGCCATCTGGTGTTCAGCACGCTGCACACCAATGATGCGCCCAGCGCCTTCACCCGGCTGATCGACATGGGAATCGAGCCGTTTCTGGTGGCCTCTTCTGTGGAGGCCGTCATGGCCCAGCGCCTGGTCCGCACCATTTGCAAGCATTGCAAGACGGAGCAGGTGGTGGAGCGGGATTACCTGAAGCGCATCGGTTTTCCGGCGGCGGACATCGCATCGGCAAAAGTCTGGCACGGGGCCGGGTGCGAGCACTGCCGCCAGCAGGGGTATCAGGGACGCAAAGGCATCTACGAGCTGCTGGTGGTGAACGAAGCCATCCGCCCGCTGATCATGAACCGCTCCTCCGCCACGGCCATCGCCCAGCGCGCGATCGAGGGCGGGATGCGGACGCTGCGCGACGACGGCTGGATCAAGGTCAAGGGCGGTGAGACGACCATTGAGGAGGTTCTGCGGGTGACGCAGATGGAGGAACATCTCGAAGCGCTGGCCGGCGGCGAGCAAACCCAATTCATTTCCCGCCAATGAAACGGCATTTCCCCATTTGAATCATGTCCCGCTGGCATTCTTGCACCCTCCTGCATCCGGCCCCTGACGCGAACCGCCTCTGGCAGTTCGACGCGAGCACCGGCGTGCAGAGCCGCGAGGCCAGCACCCCGGCGGGGACGACGGTGGCCTCCGGTCTGGCGGATAAGTCCTGGACCTCGCTCTGGAATAAAAAACTGAATGTCGCCTGGCTGCCGCCGGAAAACGTCTTCCTGCGCGTCCTCGAACTGCCCAAGAGCAGCTTTGGAGAAACCCTCTCCATGGTGGAGCTCCAGTTGGAGAAACTGTCGCCGGTCCCCGTCGCCCAGATTGTCTGGACGCTCCAATTGCTGCCCCAGGCCCCGGCCGAAAATCTGCAGACCGTCATCGTGGTCATTCTTCAGCGGAGCGTGGTGGAGGAGTTCCTGGGCCGGCTGGAAGCGGCGGGATATCTGGCCGACCGGCTCGAGGTGCCGCTGCTAGATCAGCTGGCGGAAACCGTTGCGGCCGACGCGGGCGCCTGGATTTATCCAGCGTTGCTGAACGGCCAGAACACCGCGCTAGTGGCCTGGTGGTATGGCGGGGCGCTGAGAAGTTTAAGTTATCTGGTGCTGCCCGCCGAGGGTGATCGGGCAAAAAGCCTGCAGGCGCAGCTCACCCAGCTGGTCTGGGCGGGCGAACTGGAGGGCTGGCTGACCAGTCCGCCGACGTGGCATCTGGTGGCCGAAGGCGCGTTGGCGGGTGAATGGGAGGCGTTTCTCCGCGACGGGCTGGGCGAACCCGTGGAGGGAATCACTCCGCTGCCCGCCCCGGCGCTGGCGGCCCGCACGGCGCGCCGCGCGGTGGCGGCGGACGCCAGCCAGCCGGCGCTGCTGCCGGCGGACTTTTCCGCGCGCTACCATCAGCAATTTGTGGACCGGCTATGGCTGCGCGGCCTGATCGCGACGGGCGTGCTCTATGCGATTGCCGTGGTGATTTATTTTTGTGCCACGGGCGTGCTGGGGTATCAAACGCGCCGGGTGGAGCGGCAGGTGTCGGGCATCAGCGGCAGCTACACCAACACCCTGCTGCTCAAGGCGCGCTACGACGTGCTCAAGGATCGGCAGGACCTGAAATACGCGGCGCTGGACTGCTGGAAGACGGTCTCGGAAAACCTGCCCGCCGGGATGTCCCTTCAGCGGTTCAGTTTTGGCGACGGCCACAAGCTGGCGCTCAACGGCACGGTGACGCCGGATCAGATCACGACCATCACCGATTTTTATGATGCGCTGCGCAAGACCAAGGTGAGCGACCAGCCGATGTTTCTTACCGCGGGCGGCGACCCGTTGAGCTACCGGCAGAACGGCGGGCAGGTGACATGGAATTTCAGCCTGGAGCTCCGGCGCGCCGAGGAGGAAAAGCGATGAAAAAATATTTCGCCCAATTACGCCCGCTGGAACGGCGCCTGGCCATCGGCGTGCTCGTGGTTCTCGTTCTCGTTCTGAATTATGTCTTCATCTGGCCCCATTTTTCGGACTGGGGCAGCCTGAGCCGCCGCGGGGAGGACGCCCAGCGGAAGTTGAAACTCTACCAGGCGACCATCGCCCAGCAGTCGACCTACGAGGCGCAGGTGAAAAGTCTGCAGAGCGCCGGCGAATTCGTCGCGCCCGAGGACCAGTCCGTCAACATGATGCGCACCATCCAGTCCCAGTCCGCACAGAGCGGCGTGGGCATCATCAACACCTCGCGCCAGATGACGCGCACGAACGATGCGTTTTTCGTCGAGCAGATTCAGAACATTGTTGTGCTCGCCAATGACCGGCAGCTGGTGGATTTCCTTTACAAGCTCGGCTCCGGCGCCTCGGCCATCCGCGTGCGCGACCTGGAATTGCAGCCGGACGCCCCCCGTCAAAATCTCAACGCCAATATCCGGCTCGTGGCCAGCTACCAGAAAAACGCCACGCCCGCTAATTTGAAACCCGTAACCGCAAAGGCAAAATGAAAACAACCGCTTTCGTCCTGATTCTCTTTCTAACCGGTGTCGAGCTGTGGGCGCAGACGCCGGGGGCCGTGCGCCAGGCCCCGAGCCGCCTGCGCCGGGTCGCCTTCCCCGCTCCGGCCACCACGAATGCTCCGGCGTCCCCGCTCTCATCCGTGCCATCCATTTCGCCCGTGCTTCCAGCCCCGGGCGGTGCGCCTGCTCCGGGGATCCCTGCGGGTTCCACGGCCCCGGCAGCGGCGGAGGATGCGGGGGAGGAAATGATTCCGGCCGGCAACATTAATTTCCAGGGGGTGGAGGTGGGCCAGGTGCTGGAGGTCTACGCCAAGCTGGTGGGACGCACCCTGTTGCGGGCTGGCCTCCCCGCCGCCTCGATCGTTTTGAAAACTGAGACGCCGCTGACCAAGAGCGAGGCCATCCAAGCCCTCCAGGCGGTGCTCTCTCTCAACGGGATTTCCGTCGTCAACATCGGGGATAAATTTGTGAAGGTGCTGCCCATCGATCAGGCGAACACCGCCGGGGCGGAGTTTAACGATGCGTCCGCCGCCAAGCTGCCGGATCTGGGGACCTATGTGACGCACATTGTGCAGTTGAAGAACCTCAAGCCCACCGAAGTGGTCCCCATCATCACGCCGTTTTCCAAGCTGCCCAACTCGATCCTGCCCATTGACGCCAACGGCATCATCGTGCTGAGGGACAATGCGGAAAACGTGAAGCGCATGCTGCAGATGATCGATCGGGTGGACATCTCCGTCCCCGCCGAATACATCTCCGAAGTCATCCCGATCAAATACGCGCTCGCCGAGGACATCGCCAGCGCCTTGAACAGTCTTGGGGGCAGCGGCAGCGGCAGCACGGTCAGTTTCGGCGCCTCCACCGGCGCCGCTGCCGGCGGAGCGCGCACCACCGGGGGGGGCGTCAGCGGGTTTGGGGGTAACAGTGGCTTTGGGGGAAATACCATGGGGGGCGGCCAAGGTGGAGGGCTGAATACATCCGGAAACACTCGCGGCTTCGGGGCCACCACCCCGGGCGGCGCGGCTGGGGGCGCCTCGTCCTTCCAGTCCCGCCTGCAATCCATCATCCAGCGCGCCTCCACTCCGGGCGGCGCCCAGGCGGATGCCATTCAAGTGTTCGGCCAGACCAAAATCATCGCCGATCAGCGGAGCAATTCGCTCCTGATTTTTGCCACCCGCCAGGACATGGCCAGTATTAAGAACGTCGTGGAAAAACTCGATGTCCTGCTTTCCCAAGTGCTCATCGAATCCGTCATCATGGAGGTGTCCTTGGGCAACAAGTGGAATCTCGGGGTCTCCGCCATTCAAAAACCGAGCGCGATTACGGGATCACCCAACTTTCAGGGCGCGGGCGGTTACAACAATGGTCAGTCCTTCTTTAATTTTGTGACCAATGGATTGGTTGCCAACGGCACGAACACTGCCCTCTCGAGTGGTTTGAGTTATTTTGGGCAGATCATGGGAACCGACTATGACGTGGCGCTGCAGGCCGCCGCATCCGATGACAGCATCACCATCATCCAAAAGCCCCGGATTCAGACCTTTCAGGCGCAGCCCGCCTCGTTCTTTGTGGGTAACACAGTCCCCTATGTGACCAGCACCTACAATGGCGGCACCACCGGCATTGGCTCGTCCTATTCCCAGCTTTCGGTCGGTGTCTCGCTGGAGGTCACGCCGTTCATCAATCCCGACGGTCTGGTGGTGATGCAGATCACCGAGGAAATTGATAACATTTCAGGCTACACAACAATCGACAACAATCCCGTTCCCAATACCTCCAAAAAGACCCTATCGTCCAATGTGGCAGTCAAAGACCGGGACAGCATCATTCTGGGCGGCGCCATCTATTCCTCAAAAAGCTTTAACAAGAGCGGGGTGCCGCTGCTGCAGGATATTCCGCTGCTGGGTGCCTTGTTCAGCTCGCGCTCGAGCGACAAGTCGCGTCAGGAACTGCTGGTGTTGATGCGCCCGACGGTTTTGAAGACGCCGGAACTCGCGGCGCTCCAGGCCAAGAAAGAGCAGTCCCGTCTGCCGGGCATCGCCCATGCCGAAGCCGAGGACACCAAGGCCGAGCTCAAGCAGGTTCAGGCTGAGGAACGGCTGCTGAAGCTGCAGGACGAAAAGGACGCAAAAGCCGCCGCCCGGGCTGCCGCCAAAGCGAATAAAAACGGCGCCGCTGTGGCCCCCGCCGCCCCGCTCACCGTTCCCGCCGCTGGAGCCGCGCCGGCAGGCAGCACCAACAGCCCCGAATCCGAACTCTAAGTGGCAGGTCCGGGAATCGTCCGATGAAATCGGGCGATTCCCGCCGAACTCGCCAAGAGAGCCGTGCGGCTTCCTTTGTATCGCCCGCCCCTGTCCCTCCCATGAGGGATAAGCCCGAATTCCAAAGCGAGCCTTTGCGAAAAATGGAAGGGACAGCGCGCGCTGTCCCCGCTCGCGCGGAGCAGGCGGAACAAACCGTGCCAGGTTTCACGCGCCACCCCACGCGTTTCGTCGCCTGGCGCTGCGCTCGGCGACCCGGACAGCGCGCTGCTGCGCGCTGTCCCTACCCATTTCGGAATTTGGGCTCAATTTATTCCAATCGCCGGTGTGCATTAATTATGTATATAAAACATAATGTTTGACAAGCATAATGTTAGGTTAGAGGATTTCCATCATGGAACTGCCCTTTACCAATCGTGCGGATGAGCTGAAGGATTTAGATGCCGCTGCCAAGGCGGGCGGGTTGCTGGTGGTTTTCGGCCGCCGCCGGGTGGGCAAGACGCGGCTCCTCACGCACTGGCTCAAGCCGCAGGGCGGGCTTTACAGCCAGGCCATTGAGGCTGCCACGGGCATCCAGATTGAACAGGTGATGCGCGATATCGGGGCCTCCCTGAAGACCCGCATCGCACCCAAAAACTGGAGCGAGTTCCTAGAACTGCTCAGCCTGGAAAAAAGGCGCCGGATTGTTTGCCTGGATGAGTTTCCTTATCTGGTCGCCTCGGATCCGTCCCTGCCCAGCGTGATCCAGCGCTGGCTGGACCATCAGCGGCCCAGGCAATTCACCCTGGTCTTGTCCGGATCGAGCGCGCGCGCGATGAACGACTGCTTCCTGAATCGGGCGGCGCCGTTGTATCAACGCGCGCGTAAGCTGCTGCACATTGAGCCGATGAGTTATCGTTCCTTTTGCGAGGCCTGCGGCATCCAATCCGACGCCCAGGAGTCCTTCACGCGTTATGCCCTGGTGGGCGGCATCCCGAAATACTGGGAGTTCGTGGAGCCGAGCGCAACGGCGTTGGATTTAGCAGAGGAATTATTCTTCGGTCGGTCGGCGTTTCTGGAAGATGAGCCGGGGCGCATCCTGCGGGATGAAAACATCGCCGGTTTGACGGCGTTGTCCGTGCTGGAAGCGGTGGGACGCGGCGCGGAAAAAACCTCCGAAATCGCCGCGCGCTTGGGAACGGCGCAAACGAACTTGGGCCGGACGTTTCAACAGTTGCTGGACGCTTCGGTGCTGACCCGGGAGATTCCCTTTGGCGAGAGTATGCGCTCGACTAAAAAGACGCGGTATCGGATTCAAGACCCGGCGCTGCGATTCTGGTTTCAGGTCTATTCACCCCACCGCACCCGCTGGCAGTCCTACAACCGGGCGGAAAAGGAAAAGCTGGTCCACGACCACGCCTCGACGGTGTTCGAGGATTACTGCCGATCCCAACATTCGTCCGCCATGCGTTATTGGGAAGCAGGCGTGGAGTTTGACTATGTGCGGGAGAACGGCAAACAAGCCGTGGTTTCGGAAGTGAAGTTCAAACGGTTGCCTGCCGCGGAACGGCGACAACTGGAAGCCCATCTTGCCGCTGGATGGCAACGGAGTGCCCTGGCGGGCCGTTTTCAGGATGTGACCTTCGAGATTCTGGACGTGTCGGTCCTGAAGTGACCGCTCATAGGGGCCGTTCGTGGCGGAGCCGATCCAGCACCCCGAAGGAAGGAACCTGCCATCAAAAGCTGGATTGGTGACTCTGGACAGGTGGGGGTTAGCAGAACCATGAACCCCGGGGATGCCTGTGAGCAGAAGGGGACTACTCTGTGATCTTCAGCTGATACACTGGCGAAAGGGCGCTTCCGGATTTGGCCCCGGTGCCGACCTGGTTGTAGAGGTATTCGAACTTAAAGCGATAATTCGCACTGCTGGCCGTTGTCGGCACGGGCACGAGACCTTCCCAGCGGTTGAGCACGACCGGCACCGGCCGCAATGGATACAGCTCCCCGTTGACCAGCACGTAGGGCTTGATGCTGTCCCAGCGCAGCGATTGCTGGGAGGAATTGAACATGACTTCTACGGGATACAGATTGTTTCCGTTGCGCGCCTGCTGGAGTGGGGTCAGGCGCGTGAACGTCGCCGAACAACCGGTCAGCAACAGCAAAGTCACCAGCGATAAAAACGGCAGAAATTTTTTCCAAATCATGCCAATACCCTCGCAAAACGGGGGCGGTTTGTAAAGTTGGATTTAAGCGCTTTTTTCTGACGCACCTTAAACTCGGGGACTGCGATAGCGTCGGATTGTGCTACCCTCTCGTCACTCATGGAAGGAAGAGCGGCAAAACGGCGGGAAACGGGGGCGTCAGGGAGGGGGGGGCTGCGGGTGCATTGGTGGACTGAACCTCCACCAGAAGTTGTTCCCGGGTCTTGAGGATCTCTTCCAAACTGGCGGTCGGCACCTGATAAACCCACTTCTCAAACTGCTTTTCCCGGGCCACGCGCTCCGTCAGTCGCGTCTGTTGTGTCTTGAATTCCTGGTCGAGCCGGGTCTTCTCCTCCGGCGTTTCAGAGGGGGCCGGAGTGCGGCCGCCGGGGAGGCGGGATGACAGGGAGAGCCGGACCGGAGAGTCCATTCCTGTGCCGCGGCCGATGCGGGCGACATAGGTGATTCCGTCGAAGGTTTCCACGGTCAACACTGTTTCATTGGTCTGGCGAAGGGAGTCGGATGCGGCCACATCGGTGAACGTGGAGGAACTGAACGGACGGGTCACGAGAGATAGTTTGCCCGCGTCCAGCGTCTCATGCGGGGCGGCCTCTGCCAGCTGCCAGTCGTTCGTGGCGCTGGCGCGGAGGAGCTTCCACGATTGGCGGGGTTCGGGAAACTGGACGGCAATGGTGCGCGGATTTTCAATGCTCAGAAAATCCTTGTACAGCCACTGCGCCGGGGCGGTCGAAACGCTGTCGAGCGGATCGGAAATCAGCGCCAGCGTCCCGGAAGAGGTGCCGACCATGACGTAGCGCCCATCCGGCCAGCCATCGGACCCGGGAGATTCCCCGGCGGTTTTTTTCAGGTGTTTTTTGCCGAGCCGGACGGAGGCGATGAGCTTCCCGGTGGCGTCCTTGAACTCCACCTGAGTGCCGCCCTGGGGACCGGATCCCGGCGGCAGCGCCCCGAACCGGCCCAGCTGGGACGGCCCGACCGCTTCGCTTTGGACCACTTTAAGATCGGCGAACTTCAGCAGCAGGTCGCTGAGCTGGGAAAACCCGGCTGGATAATCGCTACGTTCGCGGACGCGCCAGAGGCCGTCGCGCTTGACCAGGTTCACCGCCCCATCACCGGAAGTGAGGGTGATGTGGGTGATGTCGTTCACTGGCAGATGGGGCAACAGTTTCTGGCCGATGGCGGCGGCCGCCTGGTTCCAGGAGGCGCTGCTGCGCTGACGGAGGGCGAGCCCTGCGGCTCCCACCACTGCGACGAGTACGAGAAGAAGGAGGAATTGTTTGCGGTTCATTTGGCGGAGGTCTTTCGGCGCTTGATGGCCGCCAGTCCGAGGCCGGCGACGGCGACGGCCACGGGCATGGCCAAAATGTTAAGCCAAGTAAGACGGGTTTGCAGGGAGACCACCTCTTTGCGCAAATCTTTCTGCGCCTGCTTGAGTTCCTTGCTGACTTCCGCCTGTTTCTTGCGGAAGTTTTCCAGCTCCGCCCGCTGCTCAGCCGAGAGGATGAAGCGCTGGTCCTTGTCCTTCTTCTCCGTCTGGAGCGCGGCCAGCCGCTGCTGGGTGTCGCTCAGGCTCTGCTGTAATTCCATGATCTTTGCCTGGCCCCGCGCCTCGGCTTCCGCCTGGATTTTTTTCACCCGCGTGAAAGGCCGGCTCAAGGTGGCGCGGCTCCGGATGCCAATCAGCTGGCTGTCGCCCGCCATCTGTTCCACGATGTTTTGGGCCAGATTTAAATTACCGTTCATCGGGCTCACCATCGGCCCAAACGGGCTGTCCACCCGGCGTAGGGAAAAGTCGTCGGCCAGCAGATCGGCATCCCCGAACAACACGACAGAGGTTTCCACCTTTGATTGTTTCAGCGAATCGTCCGGTGCCGCCACGCGGTTGGTGCCCCCCGAATCCGTTTCGTTCCCCGGACGGCCGCCCGGAAAAGCGGTCTTGAAGGTGCCGGTCAGCCGAACGGCCAGCTTGTAATTAACGCCGCTGGATTTGAAGCCGCCCGGGCCAAAGCCCCCGCCCATGCCGGCCATGAACCCGTCCATTAGCTGGGATTCCCCGGTGCTGTGCAGTAGCACGGTTTGCTTCAGCCCGGTCGCCGGTTCGCCGGTAAACGCCCCGCTCATCGGCAGCCAGAGCGTGTCCAGCGGGCTCGTCGCCACGTCGTCGAGATTGATCCCGTCCGGCGTCAGCGCCAGCCAGGCGGGCGCATCGACCGGCTGACCATCCCGTCCGCCCAGCTGCATTTTGAAATTCAAGTCGGCCACGACCTGGTGGGTGTCGAATTGCAGCCCCCAAGCCCCGAGCAATTTGTCCAGCGAGGACGAGGTGCCACCGCCGCCGCCCATCATGGGATTCTGCTGACGGCTGGCCACCGCCGATTGCGCATCGAGAAAGGCAATCAGCTTGCCGCCGCGCAGTACGAATTGGTCGATGGCGAACTGCGTCGCGTCGGAGATGTCCTTGGGATGGATGACCACCAGCACTTTGACCGCATCATCGATTTTCTCCGTTCCCATCTCGATGCGCTGCACGTTGAAATCCTGTCTCAATTGTTCAATCAGCGTCCAGGGCGGCGTGCCGGGCTGGCCCATCTGCATCATCATGGGGTTACCCGCCTCGCCGAACACCGGAAGACCGCTCAGGATGCCGACCGTCGGCTTTTCCGGTGTGAGGACCCGCGCGATGGCCCGGGTGAGGTCGTATTCGAGCTGGCGTTCGCGGCCGGGTTCGAGGAAGGGCAGGGCCACTCGCTCATCCGCCAGGGAAACGGCCAGGCCGAGATAAAACCGCTCCACGCCGGGCAGCGGCTCCGGTTCCAGGCCGTCAAGCCGCGCGGAATCCTCCGCGTCCGAGTCCGGCTGCGGGTCGTATTTCTCCACCAGAAGGTTTTTGCCGGCCACCTGTTGGTATTCCTCCAGCAGGTCCGCGACCTTGCGGGCGTAATTTTTCAGATACACTGTCTCCGGCGTGGCGGTCTCGCTCTGGGTGCAGTAAAAACGGATTTTCACCGGCGTGTCGAGCTTCTGCAGGATGGACCGGGTGCCGGCGGACAGGGTGAAGGCTTTTTCCTCGGTCAGGTCCACCCGCACCGGTTTCACTCCGCCGATGACGTTGATGGCGAGCAAGGCGGCGAGCATCAGGACGATGCCGGCGGACGAGTAGAGAAAGGTTTCGAGCGACTTCTTTTGCATGGTGTCTCCGGAAATCAGCTGGTGCGGTGGGTGCGCAGGATCACGCTGGTGGTGAATAGGGAAAACCCGATCACAGACAGGAAGAAAAGCACATCGCGCGAATCCAGCACGCCCTTTTGAAATCCCTCAAAATGGGTGATCACGCTGAACGAGGTGACGGTGTCCACCAGCCACTGCCCGTGGTTGCCCAGCCCTTGCAGCAGGTGGATCACCGGCGGGAATCCCGCCAGAATCAGGAACAGGCAGGCGACCACGGCGAGGATGAAGCTCACCACCTGGCTGCGGGTGATGGCCGAGGTGATGCAGCTGACCGCGAGGTAGGCGCCTGCCATCAGCCAGCTGCCGAGATAGGCGGTGAGGATGACGCCATTGTCCGGGCTGCCGAGAGCGTTCACCGTCCACACGACCGGAAAGGTGAGCGCCAGCGCCAGGCCGAGGAACAGCCAGGACGCGAGAAATTTTCCGGTGATGGCTTCCCAGGGCGCGATCGGCATGGTCAGTAGCAATTCCAGCGTGCCCACGCGCCGTTCATCCGCCCACAGCCGCATCCCCACCGCGGGGACGAGGAACAGATAAAACCAGGGATGCCACATGAAAAACGAGTTTGCCAGCGAGGCCTCGCCGCGCTCGAAGAAGCCGCCGATCATGAACGTGAAAAACCCGTTCAGCAGGAGGAAGATGATGATGAAGACCGAGGCCACCGGCGATGAGAAATACGCCAGCAGTTCCCGTTTTGCGATGGTCTTGATGTTGCCCAAGGGGTTCATTTAGCGGGTCTCCCTTCCGATGGTGTCCGGCCGCGTGAGGCTGCGGAAAACCTCGTCCAGACGTCCTTCCTCCGTGCGCATCCCCTCCACCTGCCAGCCGCTGGCGGCGGCGAGCACGTCGCGGGTCAGCTCGGCATCGCCCGCCGTCCGGGGATACACCGTCACGGTTACCCGTCCGTCGCTCAGGGCCGTCTCCACTCGTTTCGCGGAGCGCAGCGCGCTGAGCTTCTCCTGGATGCTCGCCGCCGTCACGCCGTGGATCCGCAGGGTCACCGCGCCGGCCCATTCGGACTGGCGCCGCAATTCCGCCGGCGTCCCGTTGGCCACAATCCGCCCGCGGTCGATGATGAGGGCCCGCGAGCAGACGGCATCCACTTCCTCCAGGATGTGCGTGGAAAAAATGATGGCCTTTGTCTCTCCCATCTTGCGGATGAGCTGGCGGATCTCGTGCTTCTGGTTCGGATCCAGTCCGTCCGTCGGCTCGTCCAGCACCAGCACGTCCGGATCATGCAGGATGGATTGCGCGAAACAGGCGCGGTGCCGGTAGCCTTTGGACAGCGTGTCCACGTTCTGGTGCAGAACGGAGGTGAGGTAGCACAATTCCACCGCGCGCGCGATGGCCGCCCGCTTGGCGTCGCCCCGCAGGCCGCGGATGGCCGCGGCAAAATCCAGGAACCCGTGGACGGTCATGTCCGTGTACACCGGCGCGTTTTCGGGCAGATACCCCATCAGCCTTTTGGCGGGGATGGGCTGTTCCGCCACATCGAAGCCCCCCACCCAGGCTTTCCCGGAGGTCGGCGGCAGGAAGCCGGTGATCATCCGCATGGTCGTGGATTTGCCCGCCCCATTCGGCCCGAGAAAGCCGAGCACCTCACCGCGCTTCACGGAGAACGAAATCCCGTCAACCGCGCGCTTGGCGCCAAAGGTCCTGGTCAGATTCTCAACTTTTATCATGGTGTCCGGAATGCTAAAAAAGCCCCTTACAAAAATCAGCGGCGCAAGATATTGACTGCGGTACTCCGGCGGATTTCGCTAGAGCCACGGTTTGATGAACTTCGACTGGTCCCTGGGTAAACCGTTCAAAAATATCTCCCGGACCGGTTCTCGCCCGATCCCGGATTCAGAGGGGCAGCGGCGTTCAGGGTTCGCTCAGCATGGCTTTCAGCTCTGCCGCCGAACGCGTCGGAGGCCGGCAGACAGTGCCGGCGCACAGGTAGGCGGTCGCCCCCTCCAGCGCGGTCAAGGTCTGGGCAAACGCATCCACCGCGCCCGCTGTGCCCAGCACGATTTTGTTTGGCTGATACACCGCATGGGCGGCGCGCAGCAGTCCGGCCAACTCGCCCGCTGCCCCGGCCAGGACGACCCGGTGCGGCTCTTCCAGTTGGAAATCCAACGCCTGCAATAAGAATGGCAGCGCCTGGGGGAACCGGTGAAGCCGGTCTGCAAAGAGCTCCAGCGTCTTCTCGGCGGCCGCCTTGAATTCCGTCCGTCCGGTGAGAGCGCCCAGTTTTAAGAGCGACAGCACGGCGACGGAATTGCCCGACGGTTCCGCACCATCGTAATCGTCCTTCACGCGCAGGATCACATCCGCGCCGGCGGCGCTCTGCCAGAAGCCCCCGTTTTCAGCGTCGTAAAAGGTTACCAGCATCGCTTCGGCGAGTTCGATGGCAAAATCCAAGTGCCCGGGTTCCAGGGTGGCTTCATAGAGTTCCAGCACGCCGGACAGCAGGAAGGCGTAGGCTTCCAGCAGTTGCACGGAGTCCCGTTCGCCGTCGCGCCAGCGGTGGAACAGGGTGCCCACCTGCCGCCCTCCCGCCGGGGAAGAATTTCCGGCGCCGACCCAGAGTTCCCTCCGCAGAAAGGAGAGATTTTTCTCAGCCGCCGTGCGATACCGGTCCTCGCCCAGCACGGCGGAGGCGCGCGCCAGAGCGCCCAGCATCAGGCCGTTCCAGGAGGCGAGGATCTTGTCGTCGAGGTGCGGCCGGACGCGGTCCGCCCGCGCCAAGACCATTTTCCGTCGGGCCGAGGCCAGCAGCGGCGCATCCGGGGCGGGCACGTCCGGGTCTGCAAGGCTCAGCACATTCAGTCCGGCCAGGGGCTGAGGATGGCTGTGGTCAACGAAGTTGCCGTCCGGCGTAATGCCGAAATGTTTCGCCGCCACGTTAAACTCCTCGGCGGTGAGTAGCCGGGAAAGTTCGGCATGGGTCCAGCAATAGAATTTCCCCTCCTGCCCTTCGCTGTCCGCGTCTTCGGCGGAGAAAAAACCGCCGCCCGCATGGGTCATGTCCCGCAACACATAATCCAGGATGTCGCGCACGGTGTCGGCGTGGCGCTGGGACGCAAGCCGGTTCGCTCCGGACTGGCTGATCAGGTGGGCATCGAGATAGAGCTGCGCCAGCTGGGCATTGTCATAGAGCATCTTCTCGAAATGCGGCACGAGCCAGACCTCATCCACAGCATAGCGCGCAAAGCCGCCGCCCAGCTGGTCGTGGATCCCCCCCGCCGCCATCGCCTCGCAGGTGTGGAGCACCATCGCCGCGGCCTCGGGATCGGCGAAGCGCTTCGCGTAGCGGAGCAGGAAGGCGGGGATGCTGGGCTGCGGAAATTTGGGGGCGCCGCCGAATCCGCCATGGCGCGCATCATACCCCCCCTTGAACAGGGCCCCGGCGCGCCGCAGTGTCTCCCCATCCGGGGTGGCCCCGGGGACCGGCGCTCCCGTCAGGCCGGCCTCGAGCCGGGCGAGCATTTCCGAGGCGGAGTCGACCAGTTCGCCGCGGCGTTCCCGCCAGAGCCGGCCGAGGTGCTCGAGCAGTTCCACAAACCCGGGTCGGTCGTGGCGCGCTTTCGGAGGAAAATAGGTGCCGCCAAAAAACGGCTTCAAATCCGGCGTGAGAAACACACTCAACGGCCAGCCGCCACTGCCGGTGGTGGACTGCACGAAGCTCATGTAGATTTTGTCCACATCGGGCCGCTCCTCGCGGTCCACCTTGATGCTGACAAACTGTTCGTTCAGGACCGCCGCCACCGCCGCTTGCTCGAACGATTCGCGTTCCATCACATGGCACCAGTGGCAGGTGGAATAGCCGATGCTCAGGAAGATGGGCTTGTCCTCGGCGCGCGCCCGGGCGAACGCCTCCTCGTTCCAGGCGAACCAGTCCACGGGATTGTGCGCGTGCTGCAGCAGGTAGGGGGATTTTTCTCGGGCGAGCCGGTTGGTGTGCATGACGGTCGGAGGATATTCCGTCCGGGCGCTCCCGGCAACCTTACACCCGTCCTGGCTGAATTATCCGGGCCGCCCTTTTCCGGTTGTTTTACGGTTTGCCACCCCCGCCGTTTTCAGGGATAGTTCCCACTCCGTTTTTACGGTCCATCATGAAACCCCAAGTCGAAATCTACGACACGACCCTGCGCGACGGTTCCCAGGGCGAAGGCATCAACTTCTCGGTCGCCGACAAACTCCGCATCGCCGACAAACTCGATGCGTTCGGCGTGCATTACATCGAAGGCGGCTGGCCGGGGAGCAATCCCAAGGACATTGAGTTTTTCGCCCAGGCCAAGAAGAAGAAATTCCGGCACGCCCGGCTCGCCGCCTTCGGCTCCACCCGCAAGAAGAATACCCCCGTGGAACTCGACGACCAGGTGCGGCTCCTCCTTGAGGCGGAGACCCCCGTCGTCACCATCTACGGCAAAACCTCCCTGCTGCACGTGAAGGAGGTCCTCCGCTGCACGCCGGATGAGAACATCGCGATGATCGCCGACACCGTCCGCCACCTGAAGGACCACGGCAAGTTCGTCATTTACGACGCCGAGCACGCGTTCGATGGCTACAAGCTCAATGCCGGGTACGCGCTGGACACCTGGCGCGCCGCCGAAAAGGCGGGCGCCGACCTGGTGGTGCTGTGCGACACAAACGGCGGCTGTCTGCCGGACGAAATCGCCGCCATCACCCGGGCCGCCCTCGGCCAGCTGAACTGCAAGGTCGGCATCCACACCCACGACGACATCGGCCTGGGCGTGGCCAACGCCCTGGCGTCCCTGAACGCTGGAGCCGTGCATGTGCAGGGCACCATCAACGGCTACGGCGAACGCACCGGCAATTGCAATCTGACCAGCGTCATTCCCTGCGTGGCCTTCAAGATGAAAAAAACCTGCGTGCCCCCGAAATCGCTCGCAAAGCTCAAGGAACTCTCCCTGTTCGTGGACGAGGTTGCGAACCTGCGCCACAACCCGCGACTGCCCTGGGTGGGATCCGCCGCGTTCGCTCACAAGGGAGGCGCCCACGTCAACGCCGTCCAGAAACTCGCCTCCAGCTACGAGCACGTGGACCCCTCGCTGGTCGGCAACGAACGTAACATCCTCATCAGCGACCTCTCCGGCCGCAGCAACATTGTCATCAAGGCCCAGGAACTCGGGTTCAAGGTCACTAACGACACTCCGGAACTCCGCCAGATCCTCGACTCCATCAAGCAGCGCGAGCATGAAGGCTACGAATACGAGGCCGCCGAGGCTTCTATGGCGCTGATCATCCGCGGCATTCTCGACCACAACCCGGAGCTCATGTTCACCGTCGAGAAATACCACGTCTCCATGCGGCGCGACGCCAAGCAATCCCTCTGCGAAGCCACCGTGCGCGTGCGGGTCGGCAAAAAAATCCACGATGAGGTCGCGGAGGGCGACGGACCGGTGAACGCCCTGGACTCGGCGTTGCGCGCGGCTCTGGCAAAGTCCTTTCCCAAGCTCAGGAAGATCACGCTCACCGATTACAAGGTGCGCATTCTCGATGGCGTGGCCGGCACGGCGGCCAAGACCCGCGTGCTGATTGAATCCACCGACGGCCGCCGCGAATGGGGCACCGTGGGCGTCAGCGAGAACATCATCGAGGCCAGCCTGCAGGCGCTGGTGGACTCGATGGAGTATGCGTTGTTGAAGAAGTGAGACGCCGATTAACACGAAGCACTACGAAACGAGACACGAATTTCACGAATTCATGGGCGAGCTGATATACAAGGCGGAAGCGTTCAAGATCATCGGCTATTGTATGGAAGTGCACCGCGAGCTGGGCAAAGGCCACAATGAAGTCGTTTACAAAGATGCGCTGGAAATTGAATTCCAACGGCAGGGAATTCCATTTAAACGTGAACCGGAATTCAAGTTAGCCTACAAAGGCGTGATCCTGCCGCACCACTATTTCGCTGACTTTGTGGTGATGGATAAAATTATTTTGGAAGCGAAAGCCATCGAGAGTTTGAATGACTCGCACGTCAAGCAGACGCTGAATTATCTGGCCGCTTCAAAACTGAAACTCGGATTGCTGGTGAACTTCGGCGAAGATTCGCTGACTTACAACCGGGTTGTCTTGTGACCTTCAATTCGTGTTCAAGAGTGAAATTCGTGTCTGTTTAAGTTGTTTGTCTGATTGGTGATAATTAGTGAAATTCGTGTCTATTTATGTCTGAACTTTCCAAAGCTTACGAGCCGCAGTCCGTTGAGGACAAATGGTACGCCTTCTGGCTGGAGCAGGGTTTCTTCACCGCCAACCCTGCGTCCGCCAAGCCGGCGTTCTCCATCGTCATCCCGCCGCCGAACGTCACCGGCATGCTCCACATGGGCCACGTCCTCAACAACACCATCCAGGACATCCTCAGCCGCAAGGCGCGCATGGACGGCAAGGAAGTCCTCTGGCTGCCGGGCACCGACCACGCCGGTATCGCCACGCAGGTGATGGTGGAAAAGCAGCTCAAGAAGGAGGAGAAAAAATCCCGCCACGATCTCGGCCGCGAGGAATTTCTCAAGCGCGTCTGGGTGTGGAAAGAAAAGCACGGCGACATCATCATCAACCAGCTCAAGAAGCTCGGTTGCTCATGCGATTGGACGCGCGAACGCTTCACGATGGACCCGGACTATTCCCGCTGCGTCCAGAAGGTGTTCGTCGAGCTTTATAAGAAAGGCCTCATCTATCGAGGCAAGCGCATGGTGAACTGGTGCCCGGTGTCCCAGACCGCGTTGTCGGACGAAGAAGTGGAAATGAAACCGCAGAAGGGTTTCCTGTATCACTTCAAGGTGCAGGTTGCAGACTGTAGCGGCGCTGTGTCAGCGCCGAACTCGGCGGTCACAGACCGCCGCTACAACGAGAGCGACATCAAACTCACAGACACCTGGCTGACCATCGCCACCACGCGCCCCGAGACGATTCCCGGCGACACCGCCGTGGCCGTGAATCCGAAAGACCCGCGCTACGCGCATCTCATCGGCAAGCACATCGTGCGGCCGCTGCCCGCTGAATTGCCGCAGGGTCAAAAACTCATCCCCATCATCGGCGACGAGCATGTGGATTTTGAATTCGGCACCGGCGTGCTCAAGGTGACGCCCGCGCACGACAAGGCGGACTTCGACATCGGCGCGCGCCACAAGCTGCCGCTCATCGAAGTCATCAACGCCGACGGCACGATGAACGCTTTGGCGGGTGGGCCGCTGGCCGGGCTGGATCGCTTCAAGGCCCGCAAAGTTGCCGTGGAAATTCTCACGGAACAGGGCGTGATGATTGAAGCCAAGCCTTACGAGAACAACGTCGGGTTCAGCCAGCGCGCGGATGTGCCCATCGAACCGCGCCTGAGCGAACAATGGTTTTTGAAATATCCCGCCGTGCCGGAATCCAAAGCCTGCGTGGCCGAGGGCCGAATGAAATTTCATCCCGACCGCTGGGCCAAGGTTTATGACCATTGGCTGACGAACATTCAGGATTGGTGCATCAGCCGCCAGCTGTGGTGGGGTCATCGGATTCCGGTGTGGTATCGGGGTGAGGAAATCCACTGCGGCCTTGAAGCCCCGTCGGGCAGCGGATGGACGCAGGACGCCGACGTCCTCGATACCTGGTTCAGCTCGTGGCTGTGGCCGTTCGCCACGATGGGCTGGCCGGAAAACACCGAGACGTTGAAGAAATTTTATCCGACCACCGACCTCGTCACCGGGCCGGACATTATTTTCTTCTGGGTCGCCCGCATGATCATGGCCGGCTACGAATTCATGGGCGATGCGAAATTCGCGCTCCCGGATGCGATGCCGTTCCAAAATGTTTATTTCACCGGCATCATCCGCGACAAGCAGGGGCGCAAGATGTCCAAGACCCTCGGCAACTCGCCCGACCCGCTTGACCTGATTGCGCGCTATGGCGCCGACGCCCTCCGTTTCGGCACCATGCGCAGCGCCCCGCTCGGTCAGGACGTGCTCTTCGACGAGAAGGACGTGGAACTGGGCCGCAACTTCTGCAACAAGCTCTGGAACGCCTGCCGCTTCCGCCAGATGCAGGGGGGCGAAGTCCAGGGCGAGATCGATCCTGCGCTGCTGTCCAACGACGATCAATGGATTCTGCTGAAGCTGGACACGGCCATCCGCGAGGTCACCCTCGCTCTGAACGAATACAAGTTCAGCGAGGCCACGGGCGCTCTCTACCGTTTCTTCTGGAGCGAGTATTGCGACTGGTATGTGGAAGCCAGCAAAGCGGTCTTCTTTGGCGACGACGCGGCGCGCAAGGCCAACACGCTCGCGGTGATCGATTTTGTCCTGTCCCACGCGGTGCGCCTCTTCCATCCCTTCGTGCCCTTCATCACCGAGGAATTATGGCACGGCATGGGCTACGCCACCGACATGCCCGCCAACCAGGGCGGCACGACCATCCTGTTCGCGCCGTGGCCGATGCCGCTGGATGGAGATATTCAGGCGCATTACGGGCTCACCGATGACTCCCTGAAGCTTGCCGATGCGAAATACGGACTCGTCACCCAGGGCCGCAATCTGCGGCGCGAGGCCAATCTCTCGACCGGTAAAAAAATTCCCTACGTTCTGAAGCCGACCCGGGAATTGGCGCCCCATGACATCGCCGTCATCCGGGTGCTGCTCAATGCCGAGGCCGTGGAGGTTGCCGCTGATTATCAACCCGCCAAAGGCACTCTGACGGCGCGGACGGAGCTGGGCGAACTGTACCTGCCGCTCGAGGGCCTGCGCAGTCCGGAGGAGCTGGATGCCGAAAAAACCCGCGTCGCGCGCGAGCTCGAAAAAATCGAGGCGGAAATCGCCAAGGTCGAACAAAAACTGGCCAACCCCAACTTCACCCAGAAGGTTCCGGCCGCCGTGCTGCAGGAACATTCGCAGCGCCTCGCCGAGTGGCGGGCCAAGCGCGACAGCGTGAAAGCCGCCCTGGAAGCCTTGAGCTGATTCCTGGAGAAATAAGCCAATGCTCCCAACACCCTCCGGAAACGCGCCGCCACATCTTGCCCCATGAATAAACTCCCCTTAAAAACCGCCCTGGCCACCGCCGTCCAGGCCGCGCACGCCGCCGGAAAAATCATGCGCGACAACTGGAACAAGCCCAAGCGGGTGGCCTCCGCCGAGGCGCACGACATCAAGCTCGAACTGGACGTGCGCTGCCAGAAACGCATCGAGCAGATTCTTCTCGCCGCCTTTCCCCAGACCGCCCTGCTCGGCGAGGAAGGGGTGGCCGGCAAGGCTAACAGCGACTACCGCTGGGTGGTGGATCCGATCGATGGCACCGTGAACTATTTCCTGGGCCTGCCGCACGCCTGCGTTTCCATCGCACTCCAGCAGCGCGACCCCGCTCAGCACCCGAACCCCAAGCGCCCGCCCCACCTCACCGTGCTGGGTGTGATTTATGATCCGTTCCTGGATGAGCTGTGGACGGCCACCCGCGGCGGCAAGACCCGATTGAACGGGCGCGTGGTCCGTGTCAGTTCGCGGGACAAAGCGGGCGATGCCGTCGTGGCCATGGGTTTTTCCAAGAGCAAGGCGAACCTGGAAAAGAGCCTGCCGCACTTGAACCGACTGGCGCGCCAGACCCGGAAGCTCCGCGTCATGGGCTCGGCCGCGCTGGAGCTGGCCTACGTCGCCAGCGGTCGGATCGACCTGTACGTCGAACGCACCATCAACTTATGGGACATCGCAGCCGGGGCGCTGATGGTGGAATGTTCCGGCGGCGAATGCTGGCTCAATCCCCTGCCCGACGGGCGTTTCCGCATGTGCGCCGACAACGGGCGCCTGCGAAAAAAACTTCAGCTCGCCAGCTTGCTGAAATAATCCTTGAGCTTCTCCAGCGCCCGGGCGCGGTGGCTTAAGCGGTTTTTCACTGCCTCGCCCAACTCGGCGAACGATTGCTCGTGCCCGGTCGGCACAAACAGCGGGTCGTAGCCGAACCCGCCCCGCCCGCTGGCACCGGACTGGATCCGCCCCTCGCACGCTCCCTCAAAAAGCTGCGCGCCCGCCCCGTCCGCGCACGACACCAGCGCCAGCACGCAGCGGAATCGGGCCGTCCGCTGACCCGCCGGCACCTCTTGCAGCAGGCGCAGCAGCTTGGAATTATTGTCCGCATCATGGGAATTTTCGCTTTTATCCAAAGCGGCAAAGCGCGCCGAATGAACCCCGGGCGCGCCGCCCAACACATCCACTTCCAGCCCGGAATCATCGGCGAGGACGAAATCTAGTTGGGAATTTCGCACTTTGAATCCCGGGCCGCCGCCCAGCCATCGGGCCAATTCCACGGCTTTCTTGGTCGCATTGCCGGCGAACGTATCCGCGTCTTCAAGGACCGGCGGCGCGTCCGGGAATCCATCCAGTGTGAGACAGTGAAAATCGGCGCCGAGGATGACTTGGATTTCCCCCGCCTTGTGGGCGTTGCGCGTGGCGATGAGCAGCGTCGTCATGGCCCAAGCCTAGCAACTTTTTTATTGCTGGCGAGCTTGACGGAAAATATTCCGTCGCCAGAATCACGCGATGCATTCCCGATTCGCCCCGATTCTCGGTTCCGCGCTGGCCGCCCTTTCCGCCGCCACGCTTTCCGCCGAAACCATCTGGCTGGATGACTTGAACCTCGCCGCCGCCACCCAAGCCTGGGGTCAGCCGCACAAAAACGAATCCGTGTCAGGCCAGCCGCTGACCCTCGGCGGCAAATCGTTTGCGCACGGCTTCGGCACGCACGCCAACAGCACGCTGCGCCTCGCGCTGGACGGCAGCGTCCGGAGATTTTCCGCCTGCGTCGGTGTGGATGATGAAGTGGGCGGGAATCCGGCGGCGCGGGTGGAATTCATTGTGACGGGCGACGGCAAGACTCTCTGGAAAAGCGATGTGATGCGGGCGGGCGACGCCCCGAAACTCTGCGCGCTGGATCTGGCGGGGGTGAGCTCTCTGGTGCTCCAGGTCAGCGACGCGGGCAACGGCATCGATTTCGACCATGCCGACTGGGCGGACGCCAAGTTTGAAATCGCCGGTGCAAAACCGGTCGCCGTCAGCAGTCAGCCAACGCTGGCGCCGCCTGCGCGCTACATTCTCACCCCGGCCGCGCCGCCTGCGCCGCGCATTAATGGCGCGACGGTGTTTGGCATCCGGCCCGGCTCGCCATTTCTCTACCGGATTCCAGCGACCGGTGAACGGCCCCTGAAGTTTTCCGCCAAAAACCTGCCGCGCGGGTTGAAGCTGGATTCCGAAACCGGAATCATCACCGGCGCCCTGAAAAA
>Ga0209086_10000619_pt1 | contig 30625 bp, 43 predicted proteins | sample M_130207_XF_Meta_FD_187312 | JGI IMG/M metagenome (GOLD analysis project Ga0209086, IMG submission 187312) | Freshwater microbial communities from Lake Montjoie, Canada to study carbon cycling - M_130207_XF_MetaG (SPAdes) (version 2) | ecosystem: Environmental > Aquatic > Freshwater > Lake... | reverse complement strand
TATTTTTTTTAATCCCGTTTATTTCAGTTACAAATGGAAGCCAGTCTTTGTTAATATCTATTGCAAAATTATCAAATGGCAAATTACGGCTATATTCACATTTGGCTAATGTTAAATTATTTTCATTTTCAACAAATAAAACAGTTTCCGCCTTCTTTAAAATTGAGCTACCTACATGCCCTACAGGTTTTGAGGTGCCAAAATTCTTATGCAATATCCCTGTTAAATGGCATTTAGTTTTTGAAGTCCAATTTAATAACTTTTCAGTTAATTGTGTTGATTGTTCTAAAGAATTAAAATCAGTAATTAAATCTACAAATCCATCTATTGAAACCAACCCTAAATTATTACGATATTCAGATTCTAACATAATCCATTCAATAAATTGAAACCTAACAAGCGGATCGTATTGCCTAAGTGAATAACTTTTGTAGTATTCGTAATTAGATCCGACCATTTCTAAAACTCGCTTTGTAACTCTTTGCGTATGGTATTGTGATTGCTCAGTATCAAAACTAATTACAAATTTATCCTGATTGTTATGCCCTTTGATATGGGTATATTTATTAGAATCCCCACCAATGTAACCCGCTTCAATCATAGATTTAACAAAAGTTTTTCTTGACTTAGAAGCTCCAACTATGCAACTAAAATCGCCATAACTCCCAAAGGGGATCGGGTACATTTCATTTTTATATTGTGATTCCCCTATTGAAATTGCTATCGGCTGCCTTTGTATTTCTTTTGCAGGGTTAATATAGCATTCTAATTCTATTTTTTTAAAATCTAATTTATCTTCTAACGGATCATCCTGAATAATAATTTTATCAAACATTTTTGTAGTTATTTAAGTTTAAACTAATAATCCAATTTAGTTGCATTTCAACTTCATCTAAATCCATAATTCCCTTTGCATATAATTCCCAATCTTTATGCTTTGTAACTTCTTTGTTAACATTTTCTTCAGCTTCATTATAACAAGCTGGATGTTTATTAAAATCTAATCCTTCAGAAATTAAGAAGTTATTAAATGCATAGGTATTAAATCTATTTTTAAAATCCAAATATAAGTTATCTATTGGTTTATTTAATGTTTGGCTAATTGCTTTTTGTGAAGCATCAACATCGTTATTTAAACAGGTTAAATAATCGGTTAACATCTTAACATATAATTTTGCAAACAATTCATTTTGATTAACTTCTTTTTTAACTGAGTTGTTTATATAATCTAAAATTAAATTAAAGGCATCAGCATCGTTTTTGTTTGGTGTAAATTGTTTTGTTTGGCTAAATCGCCATTGCATTCTTTGTATTGCATCTTTTAATTTCATAACCTATCTTGTTTTATTTGTGGTTTAACATTAAATGAATTTTCTCTTTTTGCCCAAGTTTCTAATCTACGATCTAAGCTCCAAGTTTTTTCTAATTCAAAACGCATTTTAGTTTTGCTTTGATTTGGTTCAGTCCAATAGTTATAAAATTCCTTTAGCATATTAACCTGATGTTTATTTTTATATTCTAATAAACTATCTTTAAAAATTTGGGAGCGTGATTCTATCTTATTAATAACATTTACATTTACATTATCATTAACAGCGAGTTTTGCGATGTCTTGCGATGGCACAATATCGCTATGCGAGTTTTTGCGAGTTTTTGCGAGTTCTATTGCTTCTTTTAATGTAATATTATTAGATAAAACCTTTTCATATAAATCTATATTATACCTTTTTAAATTACCTAAATTACCATTATTTGATTTTGTTTCTTTTATATCAACCCATTTAATTAAATCACGTTTTAATTGCATCTTAATAGGTTCAAAAGCAATGTTTAAAAGCAATTCATCAGCTATAGGATTTTCATCGTTTACATAAGCGTAAATGTGTTTAAATAAACGCCCTGCAACATCATCAGGTAATTGATTAATTAACCCTTGACTATCGCTATAAAGTACAAATGATTTTTTATTTTCAGCCATATTATATAATTTTAAAGCAAAAGTCCCATAAATCCACCCGTCTCACTTGGTTTCATTATAGGACTTTGTTTAAGTTCTTACGTTAGGTATATTGTGAGACGCTAACTACAATGCAAATATACAAATTATTTTATTAAATCAAATGTTTTAATTAATAATTTTAAATTTGTTTTTTCTCAGAAGGGCAAATCATCATCAACTTCAATAACTTCAATAACTTTAGCATTATGAACTGATATATCATTAACACCTTTGTTAATTTTCCAACCCTGAGCGTTTAAATAATACCTTTCTTTGTATTCAGATCCCCTTAAGTTGATTCCAACAGTAACTGCATCCCCTATTTTAAAAGAATCTAATAAGAATGTTTTATCCTTAACAAAGTCAATAGGCAAATCCTGAGGATATTGCTCATTCGTTGTTACTACTAATAGTCTTTTTGTAAAGCCATTAGTTCCCACTTCTTCGGTTTGCCCGATTAATTTAACTGATCCTGTAATTTCCATAATATTAAAATTTAATTGTTATCGATGATTTTCTTGGCGTTGTTGAAACTTTTGGCACATCGTTACCATAAGCATCAATTATAGTTTGTTTTTGCGCAAGCTTAAGCAATTCAACCCTTGCATCTAAATCGGCTTTTAAAGTAGCGTATATTTCATCATCAGCATAATTGATTGTATTGCCACCATCAACAGGGTTAAATTCAACCCCGTTAATAGTTACTTTTTCACATGGCAATAAATTACGCATTTCACTTTCTGCAGCATCAATTACATTTTTTAACCGTACAAGTGTAGTCATAAATTCATGCTTACCTACTAAGCCATTTTCAATTACATTATCAACCATTCGTTTGCCTGTTAATATAGCTTCTTTTTTTGTAAAAGTTGAATCGTACATTTGTAGCATTTCATCTTCTTTTAATTGTAAAAATATGTTTGCTGATTGTCCCATTATGATAGTTTTGATTTAAGTTCAACAGTTAATGCAGTTATTTCTTTTGAAGGGTTGCTTATAGATTTAAACACTTTTGAAAGTTCATCTATAGTTTTGCAAGCTTTTAACTTTGCGATGTTAATATCACCTGGAGCGCTTGCTTTATTGCCATCATCATCATCAGCGCCAACGCAAACAAATGATTGAAGCCCGTATCTTCTTGCATAAGTTATCCCTGATCCCTGAGCTTGCGCATCATTTAACTTGTTATATACTATTTCTGTAAAACTTTCAAGCATTTCGCCTGATTCGTGCATTAAAATTGTACTTACAAAGTTCTTACCTTCAATGTTTTTAATCGGCTGTAATACAACAATCCCATTATTGTTAAGTATTGGTATAACCGCTTCCCGAACTGCATTTAAATCAGCGTATTTTGATTTAAAAAATGGGTTAGTTGCATCCTTCTTTGGATTGCTCATTTCTGTTTGTGCTTTTAATAAAGCTGTTGCAATATTTTTCATCTTAATAAATGTTTTTAAATTCAATTACTTTACTATCAAATTTTTCAAAGCATTCCTTTGGACTTAATCCGCTCCAATAAAGCTCAAATTTGTAAACTTGATAACCTGTTTTTTTGCTATGGAATGTATATCCCATTGTTTCCCTGCAAAATTCTAAAAATGTATTTTTCATATTGTTAAATAAAAAATCCCTGACTTAAATCCCATAGGTCAGTATAGGCAAAGTCAGGAACTATTAATGTTTTTTTAAATATCCTGACCGATATTGTTAAGCAAATATAATACTTATTTTTTAATATCCAAATTTATTTTTGATTCTATTATTAAATAACCATTATTATTTTGCCATTCATCTACTATTCTATTTAGTTGAGCTTTATTCATTCCTAATTGATAGGCAACGGCACCAACTGAAACGCCATAACTGAATATAAAATATAATTCAAGCGCTATAATTTTTGATGGCTTATAATTAAATCTTTGATCATAACCACTTTTTAAGCGCATATAGTTAGCAGCTCTTTCTTTTGCATTCATATCTTAAATATTTCTTCTTCAGAAACTGCTTTATATTCACTCATTAAATTTTTATCTATTTCTTTAATACATTTAAAAAAAATAAATAAATCCGCAAACTCATCATAATCTAATTTATGCCCATTTAAAATAAAGTTATTGCCAGTATCTACAATTCTATGAATAAATTTTTTATTTTCATATAACTGATATACTGTTGAATTATTATCAACTTGTTCATAAGTAAATGTATATTCTAAATTCTCGTTATATATTTTAATTGTTTTCATTATTTTCCTTTATTTATTAAATAATACCATAACCAAATTAACTTTGATCTTAAAAATTCGTATGCAAATAATATTAATATGTACTTCATGACATTTGTGGGGGTTGATTACATATATCTTCTTCTGTTTTAATATGTTCTTTTATAGTATCTATATCCCATCCATCACTTAATAACATACCTTGTAATGCTTTTGCAATTTGCTCTATACTTACATCTACGTTAGTAAATTCAGTTGTATAAGTTTCAAATTTTGTTTGTATTATAATTTTCATAGCTTTTCAAATTTTAAAAATTCTATTCGTTCGTATAATGCTAAAATACCTGAATCAATATCCCTGTTAAATTTAAATTTGTAGTTATGTAGGTTCTTTACAGCCGTTGGATTTGATTTAAAACTTCTTTGGGGCGTATTGGGTTGCTTAATAAAATGATCTACGTTATAACCGCTTAAATCGATTCCATTTTTAGCCATCCATTTGTACTCTTTTTTTAGTTCTTTAATTGTTTTCATAAGTTTAAATAAATTAAGATTCCAATTATTGAAATTGATAGAATAAATACAAGGGCTTTTAACCCGCAGATAAATTCATCTTGAATAAATTGCTTTTGTTCTTTAGATAGTTTCATAGTAATTAAAATAATGTTGCTTCTGTTTTTTCTATTAATCTTTTTGCAAATCCAAATTCTTCAATATCTGAAAGTTTTTGATGTTCTTCATCAATCCAATTTTCAGCAGCTTTATGAAATGATTTTTTAATTTCAAATCCGAAGCATTTACGCTTTAATTTTTGACCTGCTATTAAAGTGCTTCCGCTACCAGCACAAGGATCAATAACTACATCACCTTCATCTGTAAATATTTCAATTAATTTAGTTAATAGTTTTAATGGTTTTTGTGTTGGATGTAATTTTTCAACATCAGCATCATCACGTTCCCAATCTAAACAATTAAAAACCATTTTACCTTTATTATTAAATTTTGGTAATTTGTCTCTATAAAAAATTAAACCATATTCACAATTACCTACAACTTTCATATTAGCTTTTAAAACTTGGGCGCTAAAGTTTTTACGAAATATTAAATTTATATAATTATTTAAGCCATATCTTTTAGCTAATTCAATTAAATACATTTGTTGATCAAAAGCACAAAAAACAATCATACAAGGCGCATCACCTTTTTGTCTTGCTTCGCCTTCTACTTTTATTTTTTTTGTTTCAGATTTTAACATTGTGCTACAAAAGTGCATAAATTCAGCAGGTCTAAAATCTTCATCAGTATCAAAAAAACTTTTGCCTGCTAATTCACTTTCACCATTTGAGTTGTCCCCATCTTTATACCAAGCTGGATTTGAAGCATAAGCATTGTTGCCTAAATTATAGGGTATATCTGCTATAATTAACTGCGCTTTAGGGATTGCATAAGTTTTAAAGTTTTGAAAATGGTTATTAAATATTTGTGCTTTTTTCATTTTTGTTTGTTTTAAATAGTTTATATTAATAAAAATTAGATCGTTTAACTCCAAAATATTCGTATAAATCCTGCATCCCTTCATCTTTTAAATCATCTTCTAAGCATTCATCTTGCAAATCGCTAACAGCTTTTATTAATTTAGTTTGCATTAACTCAGTTTGCATATCAGTTGGATAGTATTGTCGCCATTTTTGATTAATTGATAATCCAAAATCTTCAACAACTAACCTATAATTATTTTCTTTAAGACCGTAAAAGCTAACTTTGTAATTTTCATACTCAGATTCTAACCCAACAGTTTCTAAATCTTTGCCAGTGTATAACTTAACATTAGTTATAAGATGATCTATAATTCTATTTTCCATAAGTAGGGCTTTTTTTTATCGTTTATAAATTCAATTATTTCTATTTTAGTTGCTGAAGGAACTATCATTCTAATTTCAGCGGTTAGCACATCAGGTTTAAACAATCGTTTTCTACCTGCATTTCTAATATTTTTTTTCATTATCTTAAAAATTGAAGGGTTATGTATAAAATTACTACTATTATAAAAGTATATTGATTGCGGGGTTTTAAAAATGTTTTCATAATTAGATGCTTAAAACGATTTGTAAATTAGCTTTTTTAAATTCAATCATATCAACACGAGTATCATCGTATAAAATATAAGCTCGTTTAAACCCTAAAGCTGTAATCTGTTCTAATAATTCAGTGTTAAAATCGCCTATCATTCTAACTGTTGAATGATTGATTGAAATGTTAAAGAATGAATCTAAGTTTAAACCTGATTCCAATAATTCGATTGCTAATTGTTTTTTCATGATGTTTGTTTTTGTTATTAATATTTGTCAAATATACGCCAATAAATTAATTAAACAACAATAAATTAAATTTTAACATAAATTTAACATATCCATATTTATTATTTATAACTTTGTAGAATGATTGCACGATTATTGATATATGGTGATGATGAAGAAGATACAGATTATGTAGACTTCCACTTTGTTGCTATGGATATACAAGCTGGCTACAGATCAAAGGATGGATTTCACTATTGCATAGTAATTGGCGGATCAATTTACGAACTTGTTTACAGCATAGGTTTACAAATGGAATGCGAACGTGTGATTAAATTTAAAGATGGATATAATAATTTGCTTTAAATGTTAGAAATATTAGCTAAAAACAATACGCTTTGGCTAAAAATGGCATACGATATATCTAAAGATAGGGACACTGCTAAAGATATGGTTCAGGATATGTACTTAAAACTGCATAAAATTGACAAAGAAATTAATAATAGCTATGTTTACTTCACTTTAAAGTCACTTTACAACGATTCAAAAAAGCAAAAAACGATTAAAAATAGAATTGATTGCGTAGATTTTAACGATTTTGACTTCAATTTAATAGCTGAATTGTTAGATTGGGATCAATTAAACAGCATTAACGACTTTTACGAAAGGTTAAATATAGAATTTGACAACTTAAGAAGCCATGAACAAATAATAATTTACCATTCAACTGACGATGGCTTAAGAAAATTTAGTCGGGATAGTGGTATATCAATTAGAACTATAACACAATGCAAACTAAAACTAAAAGAAAAGCTAAAGGACTCGGGGATATTGTTGAATCAATTACCGAAGTAATCCAAATTAAGAAGTGCAAAGGATGTGAGAATAGAAAGCAATGGCTTAACGTACATTTTCCATTTAACAGACCTACAGTATTAACTGAAGCACAAAAAGAACTAATTGAAAGCAACCCGCTGCAAGTTTATAACGAGGCGTTTAATGCTGATGTTACAGATGAAAGCTTTAACGGTGGGGTTAAAAAAGCTATATTAAAAAAGTTAAACAAATTAGCTGAATATGATAGTTAAAAAATTAATTAATTAAATTTTATTAATTATGGATAACAGATCAAACAATGGGGGGCATAGTACGGCAGGCAAAGCTGGCAGACCATCGCAAAGGGATGAATTAAAAGCTATTGATTTAGCAAGCCCGCATGTAGAAAATGCTTTTACAACAATAGCTGAAATAATGATTAACCCCGATGAAAATTCTAAAGATCGAATTGCAGCATCTAAAATTTTAATTGAATATGGATGTGGCAAACCCGAACAAAATGTTAATTCAAACGTAAATATAAATAACTTTGATTTAAAAGAAGTATTGAAATTTGATAATATTAAACCCTAAATACTATCCTTTAGTAAATAACGAAACACGTTACTACATTGTAACAGGTGGGCGTGGATCTTCTAAATCATTCGGGGTTGCATCCTATCTTTGTGGATTATCTTTTGAGCCCGATCATAAAATACTTTTTACAAGGCAAACAATGACTTCGGCACATTTGTCAATCATTCCTGAATTTCAAGAAAAGATTGAGCTTATGAATGCTGAGCCATTTTTTGAGGTTAACAAAACAGAAATTAAAAATAAAACATCTAACACCGATATAATATTTCGTGGCATTAGAACAAGCTCAGGCGATCAAACGGCTAACTTAAAATCGTTGCAAGGTATTACAACCTGGATTGTTGATGAAGCTGAAGAACTAACAGATGAAACAGTGTTTGATAAAATCAATTTATCAATTAGGCAAAAGGGCAAACAGAATCGAGTTATATTAATTCTTAACCCTGCAACAAAAGAACATTGGATATATAAACGCTTCTTTGAAGATAGGGGCATACAAGAAGGATTTAACGGCATTAAAGAAGATGTTACTTATATTCATACAACGTACTTAGATAACATAAATAACCTAGATCAATCTTTTATAAACGAGGTTGAACGTATCAAAGTAAACAACCCTACAAAATACAAACATCAAATATTAGGCGGGTGGTTAAACAAAGCTGAGGGCGTTGTATTTACTAACTGGCGAATTGATGAATTTAAAGAAGTAAACAAATCTGTTTACGGACAAGATTTTGGATTTAGTATTGATCCAACAACTTTGATTCAGGTTTCTGTAGACAAAGACCGCAAACAAATCTATTGCAAAGAACTACTTTATAAAACGGGGTTAACAACTTCACAAATCTACGATGAAAATAATCGGTATTGCGGTGCCTTTAATTTAATAATTGCTGATAGTGCTGAGCCCCGTTTAATATCTGAATTACAAAGCAGGGGTTTAAATATAAAGGGTATTAAAAAACCTACAATAATTGAGCGGATTGCTTTAGTACAAGATTATGAATTAATAATAGATCCTAATTCAACAAACTTAGTTAAGGAACTAAATAACTACGTTTGGCACGATTCTAAAAGCCAAACGCCTATTGATGATTATAACCATTTATTAGATGCTTTAGGATATGCCGTTTGGGATTTAATCGGCAAACCTAATTTTGGGCGTTACAATTTTGATTAATTTCGTTTATATATTATGAAGATACTTATACCAACATCCTTAGAAGATGTAACTATCGAACAGTTTATTAAATACAATCGCATAACTAAACTTGAAGAAGTGGATGATGAAGTTATAATGGTTTCTATTATAGCAAACTTTTGTGATTTAAGCGTTGAAGATGTGCTTAAAATTCCTATTAAGGATATGAAGGAAATCGCTCAGCAAATTGTTGATGTTCTAAATATTCAGCCGAGGGATATACAAATTTACAAAGACTTAGGGCGCATTCCTAACTTTGATAATATAAGCGCAGGTGAATACATCGATTTGGATAAATACTTTACGGATCCTGAAAACTATCATAGGGCAATGGCGGTGCTTTACAGACCAATAAAAAAGAAATTAGGTAGTAAGTATATATTAGAAGATTATAAGGGCTCAGATGATACGTGTGAAAGTATGTTAAAACTACCTTTAGAATTGTTACTCAGTTCGATGGTTTTTTTTTCGAATTTAAACAGCGAATTATTGAAAGCTACGAGGGACTTTTTACAACAACCGACAGCGGAGACAGATTTATTGGAGAAACATTTGGCGGAAAATGGGGCTGGTATCAATCAATTTACACAGTTGCTGGAGGAAACTATTTTGATTTTAAACGAGCAACGCAAACCAATATCCATCAATTTCTCACTTATTTAGAATTTAAGATTGATTTAGCAAATGAAGAAAACAAACAATTAAAAAAGCATGAATAACGAATTTAATACAGTTATAAATTATCTTAAGGGATTGTTAATTGCCGATCCCGATATTAATGTAGTAACACATGGTACTTCAAATGATATTGATATGGATAAAAAAACAAATTATCCATTAGGGCATATTCAGTTCTTAAGCTTCAATCCAAATTATGCAATGGGGGTTATGAGCTTTACATTTGATGTTTATATTTTAAACATTAGAGACACTTCAAAAATAACATCAACTGATAAATGGCTACGAAATGATAACGAGCTAAGCAACTATAACAAAGCGGTTGCGATTTCAAACAGGTTATTTTATTCGTTAAAAAATATAAATGCAAATGATATTGAAGTTGCATCACAAACAAACCCTGAGGCAATATCCCTGCAGTTTTTAAATATGTTAGATGGCTGTAGTTTTCAACTTGAATTGAGTATTACTAATTCTTATGATCCATGCGATGAATAAAAAAGAAACGCAAAAGACACTTGATGAATTTAAGGAGTTTGTGATTGCAAAGTCAAAAGCAAATTTAGCTTCCATGAATAAAGATTCTAGTAAGAAGCTAAGCAATAGTATTGATGGCGTTGCTAAAGTTATGCCGAATAGTTTTGCTTTAGATTTCACAATGGAAAAATACGGATTATATCAGGATAAAGGGGTTAGTGGGGTTAAGAAAAAATATAATACCGAATACTCATATACAACTAAAATGCCACCTGCTAAAGCGTTTGATAAATGGGTGATTAAAAAAGGATTGGCACCAAGAACAGCAAAGGGAAGGTTTACAAGTCGAGAGGGTTTAAAATGGGCGATTGCAAGGGGTATATTTTACAACGGTATAAAGCCCAGTTTATTTTTTACCAAACCATTTGAACAGGCGTTTAAAGAATTGCCTAATGAAGTTGCTGAAGCGTATGGATTAGATGTTGAGAATTTTATGGAATTTAGTTTAAAAGATATATAATGGCAAAGAAAATAGAAGTTAGGTTAGATAATAACCCTGTTAAAAATAATCTATATAGAAATATAATTAAATTTATAACTGTTGGGGGGCAAACAAATCCAAATTTAGGAACTGCATTTAATTTTAATGTTAAAATTGATGCTACAATTATTAAAAATATTAATAAAACATTTACAGCATCAACAAGCGATTTGAATAATACAATAAGAGGCGCAAATGTAGCCGCTACAATTGCTAATTTAGTAACCAATTTGCAAACTTACAATACAGATGCGGCAATAGCTTATTCATCATCAGGTAATGAATTATATATTGATGTAACAACAACAGGAGCAGCAGCTGGATATGTAGTTGCAGTATCTAATAATACAATTGTTATTTCAAGCGCTTTTTTCCAAACCCTAACTGAAAGCTCAAGTGAACAATTTACTTTTAATTTAGCAATCCCTTCGGAGTTTATAACAGCAACTAATTATCAGTTTCAATTTGCAGCTTTATTAACTGCAGGAAAAATTACAATAGGAGCTACTAAAGCGGAAACAGTTATTAATCTATATAATTTTTTAGTTAACTATTATCAAACATATAGTTATATATCAGTTATTACAAATGTAGATGGCGCTGATATTATAATAAATAAATCGGATGTAACTGTTTCAACTGTTTCGGTTTCTACAAATGTTGATTTAACTTATGTTGATCTTACGCCTGCTGCTATAACAAAGGATGATATTATTTTATCAAGAAGCCCTTATAACGTATTTATAGAACCAACTATTTTGTTTGATTCAGCTGAAATTGAAATGCGTTTATATCGAGGCGAGTTTGATGTTGACAAACCCAATACGCCACAATTTACATTATCAAATCAGGTTATAAAAGCAGGGCAAACAAAGATAAATTTTGAAGTTGCTAAATTTGTAAACGATTATTGTAAATCAAACATACCAACATTTGGTATTGGTATAAATACTTCAACTGCTTTTGATTCAGTTTGGTTAGAAACAACTTTAACCGCTTTTTATCAAGGCAGCAATATAGGGCAACAAATTAAAAACTTTTACGCTGTTGATGGTTTTGGTTATCATATAGAATTAATGAATCCTAAGCTACAAACAAACGTATTAAGCAGCATAACTAACCATATTGTATATCGTGGTTCGGATTATCCTATTTACTTTTTAAGCGAAGGATTAGAAACTATTAAGATAGCTGGCGTTTCACAACCATTTGGATTAAACCCTGAGTTTAACAATCAATTAGTTTCTTATATAAATATGAATAGCTATTTAGAAGATGAACTTTTAGGCGATTTCTTTTTAGTTAGGTTTACTTATGAAACAGGGAATGAAGATCATTACATAACTGTTAAAGATGCCTGCAAATATCCTTTATATAATTGTTTCTTTAAAAATAAGTATGGCGTATGGCAATCAATCCCGTTTAATTTAAGAAATAAGCAATCATTTGAGGTTGAAAGTTCTGAATATATGCCTGTAATTTCAACATTTGGTGAGTATTCTTTACAATCACATCAGCAAAAAACATTTAATCCTAATGCAAAAGAGAAAATAACTTGCAATACTGACTATTTACCTGAGTATTATAACGTATTATTTGATGAATTGATGTTATCGGAGTTCGTTTATTTAGAAAATAACGGTCAATATTTGCCAGTTAACATAAATAAAAAGTCATTTGAACGTAAATCAAGGTTGTTTGACAAGCTAATTCAGTACACAATGGACTTTGAATATTCGTTTAACAAGTTAAATCAAGTTTATTAATGGATGTTACATTATATTTAAAGCGATTTGATGCCGATGGATACATAGCTTTGGACTTATTTAAGGATGAAAAGATTGAAATAAATTTACAAATTAAAAATTTATCTGATATTTCTAAAGTAAGAACGGATTTTACTCAAAATTTCACAATCCCTTGCTCAGATACTAATAACAAAATGTTTGATTATTGGTATTCAGGCGATGTTTTAAGGCGTGATGATTCGCAAGCCAACGCTTATAATGCTAACATTCGAGTTGATGCCTATATTGAAGTAAATTCAACGCCATTTAGATACGGATCATTACAACTAGATTCAGCAAAGTTAAAGAATGGAGTGCCTAATAGTTATTCAGTAACATTCTTTGGTGCTGGCGTTGGTTTATCTGATAAATTTGGTGAAGATGAATTAAAAGATTTATTTCAAAATATACAAACTTACGATCATGATTACAACGCAAATGTAATTCAAAGTTTAAATACTAATTATTTTGGTAATAATTCTGTTTACTATCCTTTAATAAGCGCAAAGACTTATTTAAAATATGCAACAAGTAATGACTTTGATTTGCATAATAATGCTAATACAATAAACTATAAAGATTTTAAACCCGCATTACGACTTATAAGAATTATTGAAGCTATTGAGACAAAATATAATCTAACATTTAGTCGTGATTTCTTTGATCGTGCTATTTTTTATAATTTGTTTATGTGGATGCATCGGGATGCTGATAGGTTATTACCTAGCTCAACGCCATTAGCAATAAATTATACTTCTTTAGTAGTTAACCAAGCTGATTGGGCTTTGGCAACGCCTGAAATAAATATATCTACAGATTCAGTTGCTGTTAATTGGGATAATTTTCCAACTAATGTAACTAGTAACAGAATTTTTATAAGCTTAAAAATTTTGACAAGTTCACCATATAAATATAAAATAGAAGTTTTTGATAATGGACTTTTGTATAATACCTATAATAATTTGCAGTTTAATACAACAACAACAATATATTTAAAACAAAGATCCGAAGATAGTAACAATCATTTATTTACTTTTAAACTTACAGCTATTGAAGAACAAATTACATTTACTTCAACTTTAGGTTATGAAGGCAGAAGAACTTTATATAACGTATACGATGAACCATACGCTGTATATAGAAGATTAACAGCTACAGCGGCATCACAAACAACAGCAAATTCTATTGTTAAAATATCAGAACAAATACCTAATATAAAAGTAAAAGATTTTTTTAATAGCTTAATAATACAATTTAATTTAATTTTAAAATCAAGCTCAAGTTCAAACTATTATGTTGACACTTTAGATAACTGGTATTCTAAAGGCAAATCTTATGATATATCTAACCTAATTGATTTAAAAGATATAACAGTAAACAAGGCAAAAGCTAAAAAGTTTATTGAATTTAAATACCAAAAAGCTGAGGCAATTTTAGGCAAACAATATTTTGAAAATAACGCAATAGGTTATGGCGATTTAAAAGCTGATTTTCAAATATCGGGTGATGAGCTTAAAATGGAATCTAAGTTTGAAAATATGATGTTTGAAAGGGTAGTTAATAATTCAACAAGTGTTCCTACAGATTACCAATGTGGATTTGCGATTGATAAATCTTATGCGCCTGTTAAAACAGCGCCTTTAGTATTTTATAGAAATGGCTTCGATACAGGTGGCAATATTTATATACAAACTCCTGTAGGTGCTTTAGCTTTTACAAGAACTTGGCATACAGCAACCGAAGATAATAGAACACTTGAGCAGGTTACAAATAGTTTAAATTTTGGGGATGATAATTCAACTTATTTTTATCAACCTTTAACAAATAGTTTATATTATAACTTTTGGCAAACCTACATTGAGGATCTATATAATAAGCAAACAAGAATATTAAATATTAAGGGCAAAATGCCAATTAGAATTTTACAAAGATTAGGTTTAAATGATAGGTTTATAATAGGGCAAAAGAAATATAAAATTTCATCTTTAAAAGTTGATTTAACTACAAGCCAATGCGATATTGAAGTCTTTAGTGATTTTAGTGCACCATTTGATAGCTACGATGATACAATTTCATTAAGGGTTGATTCAACAGATTATACTGTAGATAGTGAATTGTTAAGCGTGGATGCTGATAGCATTCATTTACCTGTAACATCTTATATAATTAATGGGGTTAGTTTAACTGAATATAATGCAACAAAAGGTGAAGAACATTTTGAGGTTAAAATTGATGCTAATACTAATTGGACTGCAACGCCTTTAAATAATTGGATAACGGTAAATAAAACAACAGGGAATGCAAGTGATTACATTCGTGTTACAATTCCGATAAATACAGGAAGTGCAAGAAGTGGAGATTTAAAAATAACAATAGGAACTACGGATTTTAACATTGAAATAAACCAACTATGATACGATTAATTATTGATTTACTACAACAAGAAGAATGGCTTGGCAAAAGTGAAGTTATAGAATTGGCAAAGGGAAAAAATGAATTAGCTACAGATTGGAAAAGCGCAAAATATAAAATCAAAAGAATATGGCAGTCGAAAAAATAATTAACTTAAAAGTTAACGATGATATTAAGGATACGGAAAATAATGTTGTATCCCTTAAAAGACAGCTAAGGGAAGCGCAACAAGATGTTCAAACTTTAGCTGACAAGTTCGGAGCTACTTCAAGGGAAGCGGTTGAAGCTGCTAAAAAAGCTGCTGAATTAAAAGACCGTATTGGCGATGCAAAAAACTTAACCGAGGCATTTAACCCTGATGCAAAGTTTAAAGCTTTAACATCTTCTTTAGTTGGTGTCGCTGGCGGTTTTGCCGCTGCTCAAGGGGCTATAGGTTTATTTGGTGTTGAATCCGAAAATATACAAAAAACATTATTAAAAGTTCAAAGTGCTATGGCTTTATCTCAAGGGATACAAGCACTTGGTGAGGCAAAAGATAGCTTTAAACAATTAGGAGCAGTTGCTAGCGATGCTTTAAAAGGAATAAGAACGGGAATACTAGCAACAGGAATTGGTGTTTTAGTTGTTGCTTTAGGTGCTATTGTTGCTTATTGGGATGATATTAAACAAGCTGTAAATGGTGTTAGTGCTGCTCAAGCAAACTTAAACGCAAAAGTAAATTCTGACTATCAAACACAATTACTAAAATTAAAAACATTAGATAATCAAGATAATATTTTGCGATTGCAAGGTAAGTCAGAAGATTATATTTTAAAGAAAAAAAATGAACAAATTGAAAAAGCTATACTAAAAGGAGAAATAGCTTTAAAACAAAATATATCAGATGTAAAAGCTGAAGTAGCAGCAGCTGAAAGAAATGAAAAATATACTAAGTTAATATTTACAAGAAGTTTGCAATTAGGAACTTTTATAGTTAGAATGATTTCAAAGCCGTTTGATGTAATTATAGCTGGTGTCAATAGAGTGTCAGAAGCATTAGGTTTTGAAAAAGTAGCAGCTATGAATGTTTCTGATGTTTTAGATGCTGGAATTGATAAAGCAACAACTTTTGTATCAACTAAATTATTTGATTCTGAAGGTATAAAAGCAGAAGGTGATAAAGCAACTCAAGCATTAACAGAAGAATTACAAAATTTACAAAATACTAAAGCGGGGAATCAAATTAAAATTAATGAAGGTGATAAAAAAGCAGGTAAAGAAAATAATGACAATACCGAAAAATTAATTAAAGAAGGATTTGATAACGAACAGAAATTAGTTGAAGAAAAATTAAAAAACGATAAAATTTCTATTGATGAAAAAAGAAATATTGTTTTAGAAGATAATAAATTATCAAAAGAAGATAGGTTAAAATTTTTACTTGAATTACATGAACAAGAAATTGAATTAGAAGATGCCCATAATAAAGCAATAGCAGATTTAAACAAAAGATATGATGATGAAAAAGCAAATCGTTTAGCGGATACAAATGTTAAAAAAGAAATGTTAAATTACGATAGGCAAGTTTTAGAAATCGAGAATTTAGCAAAAACTGAATTAGAAAAGCAAACATTAATTGAAAAGTTAAATGGAGAACACGCAGTTAGATTAGCGGATGCAACTAAAACTGATAATGAAAAAAAGTTAGCAGAAGCAAAAGCATTAGCTGACAAAGAAATAGCTCTTGATTTGGCAGTTAAACAAGCTAAAATGGATGCTTTAAATACGGGCTTAGATATATTGATGCAATTTGCAGGTAAAAATAAAGCTGTAGCTTTAAGTATTTTGGCAGTTCAAAAAGGATTAGCGATTGCTGATATTATTGTAAATGCTTCTAAAGCTTTAGCTGTAGGTGCTGCTAATTTAGCAACAATCCCTGCTGTTTTGCCGCCTGGGATACCTAACCCTGCTTTTCCTTTAGCAGTTGCAGCTACAACTAAAAGTGCTGTATTAACTAAAATTACTGCAGCTACATCAATAGCATCAATATTAGCGGCTGGCATAGGGCAAGCTCAATCTATTACAGGCGGCGGTGGCGGTGGCGGTTCAGCAAGTGGTGGCGGTGGCGGTTCAGCTGCAGCCCCCCCAAGCTTTAATATTGTAGGGCAAAATTCAAACAATCAATTAGCGCAAACAATAGCAGGTCAACAACAGCAACCTGTACAAGCGTATGTTGTTAGTGGCAATGTTTCAAGTGCTCAATCATTAGATCGTAACCGAATAGATACAGCAACATTTAACTAAAGTATTACACTTTTAAATTAATTCGTTTATATAATATGGATACAGAAATGGAAACATACCGTGTTAATTTTATTGAAGGTGAAACAACAGGTGTCTACGGCATTAGTTTAGTAAACGATCCTGCTATGGAATCAATGTTTATTGCTTTGAGTAAAGAAGAACAATTCCAACTTAAAAGCGTTGATAATGAACAAAGGATTGTTTGCGGTGCTGTATTGATTCCTGAGAAACCTATTTATAGAAATCAAAACGGAAGGGAATTTAACATTGTATTTCCTGCTCAGACTATTAAATTAGCTAGTGAAAACTTTTTTAAGAAGGGTTATCAATCAAGTTCAACTATTGAGCATGATGTTGATAGTAAAATTAAAGGCGTTACGATTGTTGAAAGTTGGATTAAAACAGATTTAGTTAATGATAAATCTGTAGTGTACGGGATGAATGAGCCAATCGGTACATGGTACGCATCTATGAAAATAGATAACGATGAAATTTGGAATGATTTTGTCAAAACAGGAAAAGTTAAAGGATTCAGTATTGATGGATTTTTTGACTTAGAACAAGTAAATTTAAAAACCGAGAATAATATGATTGAACAAATTGTTGATGCTATTAAAAGTGGCTTTGCATCTTTGAATTTAACAAAGGATGTAAAAGTAAACTTAGGTAGCGTAAAGTTAGCGGATGGATCAATGGAGTTTAATTTTGATGGTGATACTGTTGCCGTTGGAACTCCTATGACTATGACCGCTCCAGATGGTATGGAGTTGCCAGTTCCTGATGGCGAATACACTTTAGAAGGTGGAATGGCTGTTGTAATTGCAAACTCTTTAGTTGCTGAAATTTCAACTGTAGAAGAAGAAACTACAGATGTTGAAGGAGAAGCTCCGATGAATCCCGCAACTCCTATGAGTGCGCCTGTAGTTAAAAGTGAAAAAACTACAAATGAAATCTTTTATCAGTTATCAAAAGAAGATTTTAACGCAATGGTTTTAGAAATTGGCAATCAATTTGAAACTAAACTAAATGCTTTAAGAAATGAGTTTGAAACTAAATTAAGTAATGAAGTTGAAGCAGTGCAACTTACTAAAACAAAACCTGCAAAAGAAAAAACTTGGGATGAAATGACAAGTTTGGAAAAGCATAGAGCATTAAAAAATAACTAATAAAAAAAAAATTTAAAAAATGGCAATAACTGGAACAACAGTAGACATTCGTGGTAAGGCAGTAGAACCTATCTTAGAAGAAGTATTATTCGCAAATAAAACTATTGCGGATGGATATGTAACATTTAACACTGACATCAAAGCAGGTACTATTTTTACCGAAGCAGGTGTTGATGTAACAGCACAACTTTATACAGGTGCTGCGCTTTCATCAAGTGGATCAATTAGCATCAATGAAAGAATTATAACTCCTACAAAATTAGAGTACAAACAAACATTTTTACAAGAATCTTTAAGAGCTGCACGTTTCAATCGTACAATGGCACCTGGTGCTTTCAACATTGAATCAGATGAGTTTGCTTCAACTGTTTTAGCTATGGTAGGACCAAACGTATCACAAGATGCTGAATCAATCTTTTGGGGTGGTATTACTTCAGCTACTAAAACAGCAATCGCTGCTTTAACTCCAGGTAGTGCTCAAGGTTCAATGACTGCTGCAACTCAAACTGCTGTAGCTGCTTTAACTGCAGGTCAAGTTGATGGTGTTTTCGCAAAAGTTCTTTACGATCAAGCTGCTTTAGGATCTTATATTAAAGTTGCAGGAACTACAGTAACTGCTGCTAACATCGCTTCACAATTTGCGCTTATTTATGCTGCAATCCCTGCTGAATTATTGGCTGATACTGTTAGCCCTGTTGTTGTTTACGCTCCAAGAGCTTGGAAACAATTAGCAAGAATAGCTAACAACGCTGTAGGTGCTGCTCAACAAATAAACTTCTTATTTGAAAGCGCTGCTAATGATAGCAAATGTTACTACAATGGTGTTGAAATTCTTTTCGTTCCAACTCCAAACAACTTAATGGCATACGCTCAAAGAAAAGCGGCTGTATCTTGGAACACTGACTTGTTAGATGATGTTAACAGATTTGAAGTAGGTAAATTGGTTAACGATGGAGATACTCAATTTGTACGTTCAATCTATACACTTGCTGCAAATGTAGGTCAAGCTAACAAAGGAGTTCTTTACGGAGGTTAATATTAATATAAACCCCTATTAATTTAGGGGTTTTTTAAAACAGATAAAAAATGAGTTGTGATATAATTACAAAAGGGCGTAAATTGCCATGTAAAGATAATAGGATTGGGATTAAACTTGTAGATTTTGCTGTTTATGATTCAACAGGATTTACAGTTACAGACCAAGAAATTTCATCTTTGCCAGGTTGGTTAGAAGATGTATATCGTTATGAAGTAAAAGCTACTGGAAACAGTTTAGTTGAAACTTCTACAACTGATATGGAAAAAAGAACAGTTGATGTTAAACAAGTTTTAAGCTTGTTATTACAAAAAATAACTAAAGCAAGTGAGGTTGAATTATTAGCATTAATATATTCTACAGTTGTTGCATTCGTACATGATTATAACGGTAACGTATATGCTGTAGGAATTGATACAGGATTAGATGCTTCTACTTCAACTAAATCTACAGATGATGGTGGTTACAAATTAACATTGGAAGCTACTGACACTAAATTTAGCCCATTCTTAAGTAGTGGTGCAATAACAGCATTAGATGCTTTAGTAAGTGCAAATAATGTAGAACCATAAGGTTGATTATTATTTTTTTAAAAGCGCAAAGTGTTACATTTTGCGCTTTTTTCGTTTAATATATATGAAGGAAAATAAACAATCTTTAGAAATTATACAGCTCGCAAATTATGTGCGCCCTGTAGTTAAGGAATCAATGACAAATGATTTCGTAATGAATGGAGCTAAAAATTCATTCTATACCTATATAATTGACCGCTACAACGGAAGCCCTACAAATCGTGCCATTATAGATAGCTATGCCAAATTCATTTATGGCAAAGGTTTAATGAGTACACAACAAAGTCAAAAGCCATTACAGTTTGCAATGGTGAATCAAAAGCTATCTAAAAAGGATTTAAAAAATATTTGTCAGGATTTCGCTTTGTTTAGCGAAGCATCAATGGAAGTAATTTATAAAAATGGTTCTTTGGATCGAATTAAACACGTTCCTAAAAATCAAATACTTCCTAACAAAATGAATGAAGAAGGGGATATTAATACTTATTGGTATTCATTAGATTTTAACGAGCCGAGAAAATATAAGCCCGTTCCAATACCTGCATTCACTTATGATAAAAAGAAAAATGGCAGTTATATTTATATAATTAATAGCTATCAAGTTGGTAAGATGTATTTTACCGATCCAATTTATATGGCGGGTTTACCATACGCTGAGCTTGAAGAAGAAATAGCAAACTATTGTATTAACCATATTAAAAATGGTTTAAGCTTCGGGCATATATTTAATATGAATCAAGGGGAACCATCACCTGAGGTTAAGCGTACAATGAAGGATATTATTAAACGTGAAGGGCAGGGATCAATTAACGCTGGCGTTGCTTTAATAAATTGGAACAATGGCAAAGAAACAGGGATTGATGTAACGGCTTTAGAAGTTAGCGATGCGCATCAACAATATGAGTTTTTAACTAAAGAAGCTACGCAAAAGTTACTTATTTCGCACAAAGTTACATCGCCTATATTATTCGGAATCAAGGATAATACAGGAATGGGTAACAATGCTAATGAAATGGAAAGCGCATTTAACGAATTATCGATAAATGTTATTACGCCTATGAAGGAAACTATATTAGACTGTTTAATGGAATTATTTAGTGATAGTGGAATTACTATTGATTTAGATTTTATCCCACTTAGAATGTCTGATTTGGCTAAAAACGATCAATCATATAATGGAGCGCAAATATCATCAGCAGTTGAAATTTTAACAAGCGTAAAAGCTGGCATTTTAACAAAAGAACAAGCTATTGTATTTCTTGTACAATTTTTACAAATACCTGCTGCAGTTGCTGAAACATTATTTACTAACAAACCCGCTGATTTACAACAATTATCAAGTGATGCTGTACATACTGATCCAATAATTGCCGATGCTTTAATTAATTTAGGCGAAGTTATAAGCGATGAATGGGAATTAATCGATGAAGAAGAATACAACGAACATTCTATTAATTTATCAGAAACATCATTAAATTTAGCAACCGTAATTTCAAACATTCCTTTAGCCCCAAGTTCAATAGATAATGAATATTTTAAAGTAAGATTTGAATACGCTGGCAGTTTAAAACCGCAAAGAGAATTTTGCCAAAAAATGATAAATGCAGGTAGGGTATATAGAAAAGAAGATATTGATTTAGCAAGTAGCCAATCTGTTAATCCTGGTTTTGGTCCTGAAGGAACTGACACTTACGATATATTAAAATATAAAGGCGGTGCTCGATGCAATCATTATTTTTTAAGAAAAGTATATTTGAAAAAAGGTAACAATTATATTACAGTTTCTGATGCTCAAAAGTTAATTAGTGATTTAAAAGCTCAAGGCATTCAAACTGAAATCCCTACAAGTGGCGAGCCATTATCTACAATCAAACCTAACAACATGCCTAACAACGGCTTTTTAAATTAAATTATGGCATACTTAATTGAATATGAAGATTTAACAAATGCAACTCCATTAGGCGGCAATATAGATATTGATCGTTATAAGTTTTGTATTGAAGATGCGCAAAATAGTAAGCTAAAAGAAATTTTAGGTGACACGTTATATAACAAAATAGAAACAGACTATTTAGATGAGGAATTAACGGACAATTATTTAATTTTGTACAATGACTTTGTAAAACCAATTTTAATCCATCAAAGCGCAGTTGAATACTTAATTATCGGTGGTTATCAAATATCAAACGGGGGAATCTACAAACATACGCCTGCAAATGGCACGCCTGTAGATCAAACTGATATTGATATGTTGGTTAATCATCAAAGGTTAAAAGTAGAAATGTACGTTGAGCGTTGTTTAAGATGGTTATTAAAGGTAAATTTGCCTGAATATCAGTGGCATTATGAGAATATTGTTAACCCGCAATTTAGAAACAGCGGTTTTGGCTTTGATTTTATTGGATATAGAACAGAAACAACTCAAGATACATGGAAGGCAAACGACAGCGGAGACCTAACGGACAGTTATTAAAGAAATTAGAAATTTATTTAAAAAAGAAAAATGGCGAAACAGATAATAAATGTAGGGACAAGCGCAAATGATGGCACAGGCGACACGTTAAGGGCTTCGCAAGTTAAGGCAAATGCTAATTTTACTGAGCTTTACGATGCAAAAGATGCTTATTTAAAATACGTTTGCAATCTGAATCAAACAGGAACTGCAGCGCCTACTGTTCAAGTGTTAGAAAATACAATAGGCAATATAACTTGGGGGCGAACAGGAGTTGGTCAATATGCAGCTACTTTAAATGGAGCTTTTCCTAATAATTTAAAAGTTTGGTTTTCAAAAGTTAATTCTCAAGGGGCTTCGCAAACTTTTAATGCAACCTTAACTCATGGTACTTCAAATATAATTTATTTAATTGTTAGAGCTGCAGATAACACAACACCAACTGATGATATTTATTTAGCAACTTTCGAAATACGAGTATATCCATAATGGCAACAACAGTAAATTTTTTAGACGTAATTAAATCAAATTCATTTGGAGCTAAAACAGTAACAATAGATGTTGATTTAACAAACATAACATTACACGTTCAATTTCGAAAAGAACAAAAGCAAGGTAAATTGTTACGGGATTGCACCGAAGGGGATGGCATAACGGTAGTTAATAGTAGCACTTTTATTATAGATGATTTTATAGTAGATTTTCAAATAGGAACTATATATTATGATTGTAAATTTACCTATCAAAGTGGCAAAGTAAAAAGCTATTTTGGTGGGACTTTTAATGTAATTCAAAACGTAACCGACTAATGCCTGAAGAAATAATTAACATCACTATTGAAGATAGTAACGAGGCGGTTAACATTACTGTTGATGAAACAACTGAGCAGGTTAATATTACTATAGGCGAAACACAACCTGTTAAAACATCGGATTTAATTAACGATGGTGAAGATGGCGTACATCCGTTTATAACTTTAGAAGATATCCCTGCAGGTGCTGTTGAAAGTGTTACGGGTGATTTAGTTGATAATACTGATCCTGCAAATCCTGTAATAAATAACCCAACTTTAGAAGGCGTTTTAATTGAAGGCAATTCAACTAATGGCAATAATATAAATTTAAATGGCACCGATGCTATTGTTTTAGATAATTTTTCAACGCTAAAAAAAGGTACGTATGATTTTGGTGCCGATGGTGGTATTTCAAGAATATGCGGGGTTGGTTATGAGGATATGTGGCAAAGTGGATTTAGACACGTTTTTGATTCTAATGGATTAATTAGAAATACAACTAATGGTTTTGATTTAGTTCCTAATTATAGCTTTGATGTTACATTAAGATTTAAAGTTGGTTCAAGATGGACTTTAGATAATGGCGACACTTACGAATGTACGGATGCAACTGAGGGTGCTGCTGTTTGGGAGTTAGTAAATATTGGTACAATTCCAAGTCTACAAGAAGTAACCGATGCTGATAATGTAACTACTAATGATATAAAAGTTAATTCATTAGGTTTATATAATATTGATGATGCAAATTATGGTTATTTAAGTTGGATTTCAAGTTCAGGATTATCTTTTGAAAATAATACAACACAAGAAGTTTTTTTTAATGCAAATAAATCAGGTAGTTCTTTATCGTTTATAAATAATGATGCTAGGATAGCAAAATTAGATGCAACATTATTAACTGATGATAGAAATTTTTTACTACAAGATGCTGATGGCACAATTGCTTTTACTTCTGATATTCCTGCAGCACAAGTTAATAGTGATTGGAATGCAACAAGTGGGGTTGAACAAATATTAAACAAACCTACAATACCAACTGCTATAACTCAAACTAGCCAACTAACTAATAACGGAGCAGACGGAGTTAACCCATTTATTACTGCTTTAGATATACCTACAACTGGACAAGCTAGTACTTTAGTTCGTGAGGTTAAAAATATGACTGGCGCAACCTTAACTAAAGGAACTGTAGTTTATATTAGTGGTGCAAATGGTAACAAAGCATTAGTTTCAAAAGCACTTGCTACTACAGATGAATTAAGTTCACGAACATTTGGATTATTGCAATCTAATATTAATAACAATGGATTAGGATATTGTGTTATAATTGGAGATTTAAGTGGGTTAGACACTTCGGCATTTACAGATGGAGACCAATTATATTTATCTGGAGTTACTGCTGGAACTTATACTGCATCAAAAATACTGGCACCTACTCATTTAGTATATGTAGGTAAGGTTACAAGGTCACATCCAACTTTAGGACAAATCGAAGTAGGTATACAAAATGGGTATGAATTATCAGAGATTCACGACGTAGCTTTGTCAAGCGTAAGTAATAATCAAATATTAACTTATGAAAGTTCGACATCACTTTGGAAAAATAAAAATTTAAATCAAATAGTTTCTGTAAGAAGAAACGCTAATAATTCAGCAAACAATAATATCAACTATTGTGGAACTGCTGCAAATGGAAGCGCTGAAGCTTCGGCAGTATGGACAATAAAAAGATTAACAATAGCTGCAAGTGGCTCAATAACTACTGCAACTGCTACTAACGTAGCTTGGACTAATAGACAATCAGCAACATATATATAAATAGAAATTATGCCAATACAAAGCACAAACCCGATTGAAGTAGATGGAATTGTTTATCCATATTTTTTAGTAAATTTAGCCATTTCGCCATTAGTTAAGCCAACTGATATAGGTGCAAGTGTAGCAATGCGTTTAACACCTTATAGATTATTAGATGATGGCAGTTCAGAAAGTTTGCCAGATAATTCTATCCCTATTACTTATATGGATGTTTTTGAAAGTAACGATACGGATGCTATAAATGCGGCAATATCTATTATGGGTGCTTTGCAAACATTTATTAACGATAAAAATCTTTAATTATGGCTTTTAGATATGCAGTAGCTACAGGAAATTGGAGCAATACAGCAACTTGGGATGGTGGTACATTACCAACAGCAGCAGACGATGTATTTTCAAATAACTTTACTGTAACTATTGATGGGACTTTTACTGTTTTGTCAATTAGAAATACATTAAATGCAGCAGCTCCTACTATTGCAGCTGGTGGTCAATTTAGATATGCTAATGGTGGTAATTTAACTTGTACTGCTTCACCCGCTATTGTTGTAGGCTCAACAACACCAACTTTAGAAATGACTTTAGCAAGTGGTAATACTGGTACTTTTAATGGTAGTATATTGACTTTCGCAGCTGTCAGTAACTATATAGCCATTAGACATTCAAGTAGTGGAACTTTAAATTTAAATGGAAATTATAATATAGATGGTAGTGTTTCTACAAGAAATATAATAGTAGTAACTTTAACTGGAATTTTAAATGTTGTTGGGGATGTTTCTTCTACTACAACAGCTGTTGGTGGAAATCAGAATGCAATTTTAATGACATCTGCTGGAACTATAAATATTACTGGTAATGTAACGGCATCTAGTAATACTGCTTTAAATTCTTCTACTATTAGCATAAGTACTGGAACTATAAATATAACCGGAAATACAACTGCATCAAATAATGCTGCTATTTATTTAACTGGAGCAGTTGCTTATACTCAAATAGGGAACGTAAATGCTTCAACAGTGCAACCTGCAATTTATAATCAAACATCAGCTGCAACAATATCAGTAACTGGAATAATTACTGCTGGAACAGGGGCACCAGCTATATATGGAGCATTTGCTCTTGGAGCAGCATATTCATCTAGTACTTTTGTAAGAGTAAGTGGTAACGTAGTTAATAATTCTAATGTAATGGCTATTGTAGCAGCAAGAGTAACAATAGACACAAATACATCAACTTGGTTATATCAAATTTCAACAGGTGGCAATAGAATACTTTATGCTGCTGGAGTAGCTTTAGGAAACCCAGCAACAACTAATGTAAGATTTGGGACTACTTATGGTGCTTCAAGTGAATTAACAGGAACATTAAGAGTGCCAAGTGCTGCAAACGTATTGAGTGGAGTTTTAGTAGATGCAACAACAGGAACTTTATTAATGACCCCTGCTGACTTTTGGAACTATTTAATTGCAAGTGGATTCACTGCTAATAGTATTGGGGATCGTTTACAAAACGCTTCAACAGTAGCAACAACAGGCGGTCAAATAGCAGCATATACAATATAAGTTATGAGTAAAGAAACTTTAGATAGGTTATTGAATAAATGGATTAGTCGCAAGCTATTAGTTTTTTTAGTAGCTTCTATTGGTTTATTTTTAGCTAACATAACTTCAAGGGATTGGGTTATAATTGCAACCGCTTATATAAGCATTCAAGGATTTACAGATATAGTTGCAAAATTAAAACCATAATGACTGAAGAATTTATACCTAAAACAAATAACGAAAAGATTGCCTATTTAATGGCTACTGATATTCGTAGGGATCAACATCATAAGGAATTAAAAAAAGATATTGCGCAACTAAGCGAAAATGTAAACGGGCTTATAACTTTAATTGCTGGCAATAATTTAAATGGCAATAAAGGGCTTTATATTTTAGTTGAAAAAATTGATGAAAAAGTTGATCGGCATGATAAAGATGTTGCAGAAATAAAACAGACTTTAGAATTAGTTAAATTTTGGGGCAAAGGAATTGCGGGATTAATGTTCGCATCGATATTAATAATATTTAATTATTTTAAAGATAAAATATAATTTGTATATTTGCTTTGATAATTTTTGTTTTAATATTTTTGTTTTAAACCCTTAGTTTGTAAAAGCAAGGGTTTTTTTTATACATTTACAAAAAAAACAATTATGGACAACATCACATTACAAAGAATTACGCAAGCTCATCCTATTCTTAGGGATAGTTTATTGCAACAATACAAAGAAATAAACAACAAGCTACCTGCAAATGTACGTTTACGATTTAGCTCAGTATTCAGATCCCCTGAAGAACAACATCGTATATTTTTGCAACGCCCAAGGGTAACAAGAGCTGATTCTTGGCAATCAATACACAATTACGGATTAGCTTTTGATATTGTTTTGTTATATGATAAAAATGGCGATGGAACTTTTGAGACTGCAAGTTGGGAAGTTAACAAATATTGGATTCAAGTTGCAACCTATTTTAAAAACAACGGTTGGGAATGGGGCGGTGATTGGAAAACTTTTAAAGATGCGCCACACTTTCAAAAATCGCAATCAGGATGGAAGGAATTAAAAACAAAAATTGATATTGGTAATATAATTGTAGATAACGGCATTAAATATCCAAAATTATGAGTAATCGCTACAGGTTAAAAGATAAAGAAGTTGAATTATTAGGGTTAAAAAAGAATACTCATAACAAATATCGACTTAACCCAAGCGATGAAAGGTTATTATTAAGAAGTAGAACAAATCAAAGCCATATTAAACGCTTATTCTTTGATATTGAAACATCCCCAAATGTTGTTTATTCATGGCGTATAGGTTATAATCTAACATTAACCCCTGATAACATAATTGATGAGCGTAAAATAATATGTATATCATACAAATGGGAAAATAGTGACAAAATTTATAGCTTAAAATGGGATAAAAACCAATGCGACAAACAAATGTTGATTGATTTTATTCAACAAGCTAACCAAGCGGATGAATTAATAGCGCATAATGGGGATAGATTTGATATTAAATGGATCCGCACACGTTGTATATTTCATCGAATACCTATGTTTCCCCAATATAAAACCTTAGATACGCTTAAAAAAGCAAAAAACGGCTTTAATTTCAATTCAAATAAGCTCGATTATATAGCTCAATTCTTAGGAGTTGGTGCAAAAGTTAAGCATTCGGGCTTTGATATGTGGAAAAAAGTAATGAAAAATGATCCTGAAGCTATGGATGAAATGGTTAATTATTGCGAAGGGGATATAATTGTTCTTGAAGATGTATATTTCACTATGCAAAATTACATTAAAACTAATACTCATAACGGGGTTATTAATAACAATCTAAAATATAGCTGCCCAAGTTGTGGGAGTGAACATTCGGAGCTTATTAAAAACAATGTAACCGCTGCAGGAACTATTAAAAGATTGATGGAATGTAACGATTGTGATTATAATTTTGAAATCAGTAACTCAAGTTATATTCTTAAATTAAAGTTTAACAATAAAATATAAAATTATGCCTGATATTTCAATGTGCGCTAATTCGCTTTGCCCTATGAATCAACAATGCTACAGATTTAAAGCTGAACCTGGTTATTATCAAAGTTATGCAGACTTCAAACCGTTTGTTAATGAGAATGAAGATATGGAATGTAATTACTTTATGGATTTTCAACCGATTCATAAATATAACAATGGCAAAAAAGCAACACTTTGCCATAAATGTAGAACAATTATAACTGAGGGATTTACTAAAAAATACTATTGTGATGAATGCAAAACCAACAAGACACCTGACTAATAAGCAAAGGATTAATTTAGTAATGGATTATTTATACAAAAGAGGCGGGAACTCCGAGCGGGTTAATGCTGTATATCATAAAATAATAAATTTAAAAAAATAATTTTTGTCCCATATATTAGCTATAATTGGGACTAAATGCTTGTTATAGTTAACATAATAGCTAAAATTGTTGTAAATAACAAACATTATAACTAAAAAAAATAAATAAAGATGGAAAATAAAAACAATTCAATTATCATGGCTTTTATTATTACGATGCTATTCATGCTACTAATGATGTTTAGCAGCTGTAGTATATTCAAACATAAAGAAAAAGTTAAAATAGATACAGAAGAAAAAAAAGAAGTAGTTAGCGATACTAAAACAGAAACGCAAACAGATGGATTTAAAACATCATTTACTATTGAACCTATAGATTTAACAAAACCAATAACATTTGGGGGTAAAACGTACACAAACACTAAAATAGTGTACATTACTGATAAAACTAAAACAAATGAAAATAAAGTTGAAGCTAAAAAAGAAGTTGCAGAAGTAAAGCAAACTGTAAAAGCAAAGGAATCAATTAAAAAAGTTGAATTTAATATGAACTGGCTAATTTGGATCGTTGTTGTTCTTGGCTTTGTTTTTATTATTTGCTTTGTAATATTGCTCAGGTTGTATTTAAAAAATGCTACTAAAATTGTAAACCTTGCTGAGAATGTTAGTAACTTAGTTGGCAAGCTTTAAATTCAATCTAATTTCTTTTAAATTATCTAAATCCCAAACTTTGCTATATTGTTTGTCAATACCTGCTAATTTAACTAATTCATAATACCGATCCTGACCTATTCGATTTGGTAAATTTAATGCATAGTTATCAAAATTTCCTTCTAAAAATAAATTGCATTTTCTACATTGCCCATGAATGTTATCTAAGTTAAATTTTAAAGTATTAAAAGAATTGGCTGAGTAAAAATGTCCCGCTTGAAATGTATCATTCCATTCAACTCCGCAACTAATACAATTTTTATGTTGATCTCTTTTGCGTATATATGCGTGAATTTGCATTTTAGTATTGATTAGAGACGCTTTTAACTTCTTTTGGTATGTATCTATACTTTTCAATTTTTCGTAGCTTAAAACGTCTTTAATTGCTTTTTCTTCAACTTTGATTTTAGAATATGCAATAGCGCAATCAGTTGAACAAACTTTTACAAGTGAGTTGTATTGATTGAATGCTTTATTACATTGGATGCAATTCTTTGTTTTTGGCTGTTTCATCTTGAGTGATTGCGCTCATTTTTTAAAAATGATATATTTGTGCGGATGGCATCGCTAACCCTGTATGCTGAATCCATTATTCTACGCAATAAATAAAGCTCAGGGATTTCAACTTCGGCAAAATTAACAGCTCGATTAACTGCTAACTTTTTATCAGTTGTTAATTCATATATTTTAATTTCGTAAAGTTGTTTATACTTTGCCCGTTCGGATTCTAAATAAAACAAAATAGTATTTATCTTTTGCAATAAATAATTCAGCTGTTCGCCATCGTTTAAACTTACGCTGTTATATACTTCGATATAAGATGTTAGTTCTTTTAGTTGTTGTTCAAATTTCATATTAAAACCAATTATTTTTTTT